>Ga0307500_10000034_pt1 | contig 39528 bp, 41 predicted proteins | sample 14_S_MG_FD_201362 | JGI IMG/M metagenome (GOLD analysis project Ga0307500, IMG submission 201362) | Soil microbial communities from Populus trichocarpa stands in riparian zone in the Pacific Northwest, United States - 14_S | ecosystem: Environmental > Terrestrial > Soil > Riparian zone > Trees... | reverse complement strand
GAATTGCCGCCCAGCATCCTGCCGTCGCGCGCATACATGACGCTGCGGCCGACCGCAGCGCCAAGCTGAAACCTGACTTTGTAAAATCCCTCAAACAATGCCGCGTCCCCGGCAACCGCACGGCCGTTGTCTAGCGCGGTTTACAACGCAGGGAAACGGCCTTGAATGGGCAGAATTGAACCAACCTCATCGAGACGCCGCGTCATAAACGCAATGATCCGCCAAGGCGGTTTCGCCTGGCGGATCAGCTCGTACCGGGGCCCGCCCGGGACGTGGAATCGGTCGCTTAGGCGGCCGCCGACTTGGCGGCGGTCGGAACTTCAGCGACGGTCTTGAGGATCTGCGAAGCGATGGCGTAGGGGTCGCCTTGCGAGTTCGGACGACGGTCTTCGAGATAGCCCTTGTAGTCGTTCTTCATGAACGAGTGCGGCACGCGGATCGAAGCGCCGCGGTCGGCCACGCCATAGCTGAACTTGTTCCAGGGCGCGGTCTCGTGCTTGCCGGTCAGGCGCTTGTCGTTGTCAGGTCCGTAGACGGCAATGTGGTCCATGAGATTCTTCTCAAAGGCCGCCATCAGCGCCTCGAAGTAGGCTTTGCCGCCGGTCTCGCGCAGGAAGGTCGTCGAGAAGTTGGCGTGCATGCCCGAGCCGTTCCAGTCGGTGTCGCCGAGCGGCTTGCAGTGATACTCGATGTCGATGCCGTAGGTTTCGGTCAGCCGCTGCAACAAATAGCGGGCCATCCACATTTCGTCGGCGGCTTTTTTCGAGCCCTTGCCGAAGATCTGGAATTCCCACTGGCCCTTCGCCACTTCGGCGTTGATGCCTTCGTGGTTGATGCCGGCAGCGAGGCAGAGGTCGAGATGCTTCTCGACGATCTCACGCGCGACCGCGCCGACATTGCTGTAGCCGACGCCGGTGTAATACGGGCCCTGCGGCGCCGGGTAACCTGCGGTCGGGAAGCCGAGCGGACGGCCGTCCTTGTACATGAAGTATTCCTGCTCGAAGCCGAACCAGGCGCCTTCGTCGTCAAGAATGGTGGCGCGCTTGTTGGTCGCGTGCGGCGTGACGCCATCCGGCATCATGACTTCGCACATCACCAGAACGCCGTTGGTGCGCGCGCCGTCGGGATAGACCGCGACCGGCTTTAGCACGCAGTCCGAGCTCCTGCCTTCCGCCTGCATGGTCGACGAGCCGTCAAAACCCCACAGCGGAAGTTGTTCCAGCGTCGGGAATGAAGCGAATTCCTTGATCTGCGTTTTGCCGCGCAGGTTCGGTGTCGGCGTATACCCGTCGAGCCAAATATACTCGAGCTTGTACTTGGTCATTGAGCCTCTCTTGATTTGCTAGTGGAATGCGGAAAACCAAAGCCTTGAAATCTGGATTTTGACGTCCAGCCCCCTGGAGGTCTCCGCATACGTGTACCCGGCCACGTCAGGCCACACGTTACTAAGCATTTAACGTGCCAGTCGCTGCACTGCGGGAGAGGCTATCCACAGGGTGAATTGCCTGCCCGCAAAAATAAAAGCTGCGACATAGGAGCGCGGCTGGCCTGCAAATCGGGCAGAGCTGCGGCAGGTTCGCTGTCCGAATCCAGCTCATTTCTCCGGCATTTTCGTTTCCAGGCCGCTTCGCGATTAATGCTGCGGCACCCTTTCGAGGCATCGGCGGGGAGACACTGGCCTATCCGGGCAACCATCTCACCGGCTCACGCGTTGATCATCCGCCCGCTGCCTTGCAGGAAGCAATGGCAAGGATGCCTACGAATTAGACAGAAAGTGGCGCTCTCTTGGTCACCTTGCCCCCGCTCGAAGCACCGACAATATCGACTTATGTAACCAGTAGAAAACGAGTCGGGCGCACCATGGAGGCTGTTGCTTCGGCGCAAGGAGAGACTGACATGATGAATACAGATTTGAATCAAGGATCCGCAAGGATCTACCAATTCCCGACCGGAGGCCGCGCGGCACTCGGGGGACGCCGCTATGGTGAGGCCAAGACCGAGTTTGACGCCCCGCCGACCAACCTCGCGGATTGCAGCGGTAGCTGGTACCACGCCGCCGCCATCGAGGACGACAAGAGCGGGCGTGACCACTGATGTCCGGAAGGTGTTTGACAGGGACGCGCCCGATCAGAGGCGCGCGGACGGTGAACTAAAAAAGGGTCGGAACAACGGCGTTTCGGCCCTTTTTCATGTCTGCTCGCACGTTGTGACCGGCCGTTTGGCGTGCTTGAGCGTGGTGACCCCGGCCTTGGTGATCCTCAGGGTCACGCCCTTCCCTTGATAGCGCGATCCCGACAGCGCCAGGCGCTTGGGCAGTGTCAGCGCCTTGCCGTCGAGTTGCAGATGGGCGCGGGAATCGTACTGGAAAAACCCGACGATGAATTGCGCCCCGTCGACGCAGCGATAGTTCCGGAAGCTCGACTGCGCGAAGGCGGCCGACGGCACGGCTGCCGCCACCGCAACACACAGCGCCGCTCCAAAAATCGTGTTTCTGCAACAATTCATATTTCGCCCCTTGCAGAGTTCAGTATAGACGAGACGGGAGCGGACGATATGCCCTTCCCCCGCCCGTCACTCAAGGTCATCCGAACCAGCCAATGTCAGCCTCCCCCGCCCGCCATCTCAATCTCTCCGGCGCCAGCAATTTTCGCGATCTCGGCGGCTACCCCACGAGCGACGGCCGCATCGTGCGCTGGCGGCAGATCTTTCGCTCCAACCATCTCGGCCATCTGACCGATGATGACGCCGCCGTGCTGCGGGAGCTCGGCGTCCGCAGCGCGTTCGACTTTCGCGGCGCCGAGGAGCGCACCGCCGCCCTGTGCGGCATGCCTGAAATCACTGTCCATTCGCTGCCGGTCGAACCGACGGTCGTCGCAGCGCTGCGCGCGATCGCGGCCGCCGGCACGCCGCTGTCGCCAGACCACGCCGTCGAGGTGATGCGCGAGTCCTATAGCGGCTATGTACAGAACAACACGCAGCGTTACCGGACGCTGTTTGCGCATCTGCTGGAAGACAGCGCGCCGCTGGTGATCCATTGCACCGCCGGCAAGGACCGCACCGGTTTCGCCTGCGCGTTGATCCTGCATACGCTCGGCGTTTCCCGGGACACCATCTCGGAAGACTACCTTCTGACCAACCGCTTCTACCGCAGGGACCCCAACCATAGCAGCGACCTGCCTGACGAAATCAAACAGGTGTTGGGCTCGGTACAGACATCGTTCCTCGCCGCCGCGTTCGAGGCCATCGACGCCGACTATGGCGATCTCGAAACCTATCTCCGCGATGGCCTCGGTATCGGCAAAGCCGAACGCGCCCATCTCGAAGCGCGCTATCTGCAGCGCTGACCTAATTCGATCTCACCCGCCGCAACGACACGACCTGCGCGGACGGCTTGCCGCCTTGCGTCCTGACGTTGACCAGAACCTTGTAGTCGTTGCTGGTCTCGCTCTTGGGCACATAGAGCATCGCAGTAAAGCGCACGCGGCCGCGCGCATCCAGCGTCACCGGCAGATCCTCACGCACGCGGAAGGAATTGCCCTGGCGATTTCGCGGCGGCAATCTCGCCGTCATGACAGGCTCGACCACCGCACGCAGATCGAGCTTGGTCGCGGTTGCACCGTCAATTCGGTAATAGGCAAAGGAGTCGCTGTCCCAGCGGCTGTTTGCGACCTCGATGACGGCCCGGCTATCCGGCGACCAGGCCGCCAGCAGATCGGTGCGGTTGGCGCGCATTTCTTCGGTCGCCCAATACTCGCCGCCGAGCTTGGCCAGCACGGCGCCGTCACTGATGCGGATCAGGAGATTTTCGACGCCGGATGGCGGCTGATCGCGGCCTGACGGCAGGCCCTGCTCGCTGCGCCAGGCGAATGCGTATGCCTTCGATGGCGAAGTCGTGTCGGCAACGACACGCATCGCGGCCTTCCCCTCGCCGCAGACGAGGTCGCCATGTCGATCGGCAACGCAGGCCTGCGCATGCACGGCAGCTGCCTGCTGCACATAGAATGCGATGAGAAAGAGTCGGAATAGCCGAACGCGGTGCATACCGCGATCCTACCCGCTATGCGCGAGTAAAGCACCCAAAAACGAGCCTTCGGCGGCCCCGGAGGGCAGCGTTATCGGCTCAGGCCGCCGCTTCCATTTCCATTTCGGCATCGAGATCGGCGATGACGTCCTCGAACGCCGAGATCGCCTGCTGGATCGCCGCGATCTGCATCAATTCCCAGCTCGAAACCGGACCGCTGCGATTTTGCAGCGCTACGACCAAGTCGCGCCGCTGCTCCTTAAGCTGAACAAGCGGTAAACCATGATCCGGCAAACCCATGACAAATCCCCCTGCCTTTTGCGGTAGCCGGTTGTACCGAACGGATTCTGAAAACGGCTTACAGAACTCCGGCAAATTTTATCGATTCCGCCCCATCCCGTAGTCTTACGTGACGCCGCCGGCGGCCTGCACCATCCTCTTGATTTGATTGAACAGCGCCTCGGCGACGTTCCGCGTTGCCCAGTCGCTCAGATGCAGTACATCCGTATCGGCCGGATCGACCAATTCTCGCATCGCGATGTGCCACTGCTCCATCAAAGCGTAGCGACGGAACACATCGACCTTGGCGACCTTAGCCAGCTCGGATATGCGCTTCACCATCGCCTCGGAGAGCGGCTTCTTTTCGGGTGTCACGACCGCGGTCGTGTATTGCGAATCCATCAGGATGACATCGATCGGGCGTTTCGACAGGCGATCCAGCCCCTCCGCAATGGCGGCAAAGACCTTCTCGAAGGCGAATTCCGGCACCGTGTTGCGAAAGACGGCGTTGGTGCCGACCTGCCAGATCACCAGTGCCGGCGCCTCGTCGATCACATCCGATTGCATGCGTGGCAACTCGGTCGACGCTTCCTCTCCGCCGACCCCCCTGTTGATCACATTGATCATCCGCTTGCCAAACTTGCTGGTCATCTGGACGCCGAATTCGCCCCTCAGCATCAACTCAAGATAGGCCGGAAAGGGTACGACCTGGCGCGCGCCCGCCGTCGACGAGGAACCAAAGGCAACGATCTTGGTGTTTCGCTGCGTGTTGAGGCTCTCAGTCAGGTGTTTGAGCGGATAGCGGAGATCGGCCTGCTGCGCGTCGGGCATGTGACCATCCTCTGCGGGAACAGTTCATCGCACCCTCTCATCAGGATGCAGATATTCGCGGCATTGCAAATGAAAAGCTCTCGGCGCTACGCTGCGCTGCCTGATCTCTGGCGCACGGAGGCCCATCATGGACGGAAAGGTCATTGTCGTAACGGGGGCTCTCGGTGCGCTCGGCAGCGTGGTCGTCGAGGAGGCGCTGGCGCGGCGCGCCCGGATTGCGAGCGTCGATCATGCGCCGACGCAGGTCCCGGCAACCGCCGACCTGTTCGAGCTTGGCGGCGTCGACCTCACCGATGCGGCCCAGGCCAGGAAAGCCATCGACGCCGCGGCGTCGCATTTCAGCAAGATTGATGCGCTGATCAACATCGCCGGCGGCTTCGCTTTCGAGACGGTGGCGGACGGCGATCCCAAAACCTGGCAACGAATGTACGCGCTCAACGTCGCGACCGCGCTTAATGCATCGCGCGCGGCGATCCCGCATCTCGTCGCTTCGGGCAGTGGCCGCATCGTCAATGTTGGCGCGATGGGCGCGCTGCAGGCAGGAAGTGGCATGGGCGCCTACGCCGCCTCCAAGGCCGGCGTGCACCGCCTCACCGAAGCACTCGCCGCCGAGCTCAAGGGCAAGATCACGGTCAACGCCGTGCTGCCCTCGACCATCGACACCGCCGCCAACCGCGCCAGCATGCCCAAAGCCGATTTTGCAAAATGGGTGCGCCCGAAGGAACTGGCCGACGTCATCCTGTTCCTCGCCAGCGACGCCGCAAGCGCCGTCACCGGCGCGCTACTGCCGGTGAACGGGAGGGTTTAATCCTCGACGTCCACCAGTTTTCGCAGCACCGCCTTGAATCGGATGCTGCGCTTGCCGGCGAGCGCGGTGGCTTCGCCTTCCGCGCCCTCGCTGTCGTACGTGCCGGAAAAACCGATGCCGACTTCATGGCCGCCGAACAGCGGCCGGTCGCCCTTGGCCTGCGTATGCTCGCGGTTGACGAGTTCGCCCTTCCACTTGCCGTTCGCCGCCGTGTACGCCCCGATATAGTCGAAGAACGCGTCGCCGCCTCTGATGCGTCCGTCATGCAGCAACATCACACCGGTGTTGCCGGCATCGATGCCGTCGAGCATGCGGATGTGAATGGAGTAGAGCCCATTGCCGATCCCGCCCGCGCCGACCACACCGGGTGGCGGCGCGTCGGCGTCGTTGATCGGGGTCAGGACGGTCTGGAACCGGAAGCCCGGCAAGGCCGCGCTGCCGCCCTCGAAATGAATCTCCTCCCCGCGGCGCACGCCGGTGTAATTCAGCGCGATGTTGTCGACATCGAACATCGGGACGTAACTGGGGTCGTGGTAATGGCGCGACATCGAGCATTCGGCGGAGATGACGCCGTCGGCCTCTGTAAAGCGGCCAACGAACGAAGAGCCGGAATCGCCGCCATAGAGCCTGCCGCCCGCGGTGGCGAAAATCACGCCGGAACCTTCCCCGCGCTCCGTCGTGAAACGGAATTTATACAATCCTTGCACGCCCTGCTTACTCCGGAATCGACAGACATCAGTTCCCCGCGAACAATCGAATCGCAGGGTTCCCTCAATTGCCGCTGGCCTTGTCCCCGGCGCCCAGAATAGCCGCTAGCGCACCACCCGATCAAACGCTTTGCCGCAATTCAGCTAGAGTCTGCGCGATTGAGTCGCGGCCGTACGTGCCGCCGGAGCGAATTTTGGAAACCACGCTTTATCTTCCCGTCAAACGCTTCCTCGAAAAGCTCGGCTTCACCGTCAAGGGCGAGGTTGGGGGCTGCGATCTGGTGGCGCTGAGCGGCGACGATCCGCCGATCGTGGTGATCGGCGAACTGAAGCTTGCCTTCAACCTGGAACTGATCCTGCAGGCGGTCGATCGCGCTGGCGCCGCCGACGAGGTCTGGCTCGCGGCCAGATTGTCTGCTCGCGGCAAGGGCCGCGAGAGCGATGCGCGCTATCGCAATCTCTGCCGCCGGCTTGGTTTCGGCATGCTGGCGGTCACCAACACCGGCGACGTCGAGGTGATCGTCCAGCCGGCGACGGCAGCGCCTCGCCGCAATCCGAAAAAGCGATCGCGGCTGGTCGCCGAGCACCAGAAGCGCAAGGGCGATCCTGCCATGGGCGGTTCGACGCGCGCACCGATCATGACGGCCTATCGCCAGCAGGCGCTGGCCTGCGCCTCGGCGCTGTCAGGCGGGCCGCGCCGCGTGAAGGACTTGCGGGTCGATATCCCCGACGCCGGAAAGATCCTGCTGCACAATGTCTATGGCTGGTTCGACCGCGCCGAGCGCGGCATCTATGTGTTGACCGATGCCGGACATGCCGCGCTGAAGCGCTGGCCGCAGCAGCCGCTGGACCTCGGCGCCGCCGGTAATTCCGCGCCATGACGGCGAGAAACAGGAGGACATCATGATCGTGGTGACGGGCAGCGTGACCGCGCGCGCAGACAGTTTTGACGAGGTGCGCAAATTGAGTCTCGAGCACGTCCATCGCTCGCGCACCGAGCCCGGCTGCATTTCCCACGCCGTCCATGTCGATTGCGAGAAGCCACTGCGACTGGTGTTCTTCGAGCAATGGGCCGATCGCGCGGCCCTATTGGCCCATTTTGCGGTCCCAGCCTCGCGCGATTTCGTCCGTGCGCTGCAAGCACTGGCTGAGAGCGCCACCACCATCGAACTGTATGACGCTACCAGGCTGGAGAAATTGTAGATGCATGGCTGTATTGCCGCGCGAAATTCATATTGCAATGCAGCATGAGGACACCTACGTATCTCCGCAATCAGATGCGAGGCCCCTATGAGCGAAGACTGGAACACGAAATACGGCACACGGCGCGTCCGGCGGGATCCGCCGACGTTGGAGGAGGCAATCTTCGCCGCGGTCGGGATTACCGACGATCAGCAGCAGCAGGCTGAAATCGCCTCCGCGCTGATGGGCCTGCCCTTTGAGGAAGTGCTGGCTGAAGTGAAGAAGACCGGCCGCGCGGTCGCGCGATCGGCCACCCGCATCATTGCGGGCGAGCAAGGCGCGCAGCGCGCCGTCGTGGTCGAGCGCCGCGTCATCAGGCGATTCGGCAACGACAAGCGTACCGGCACCTGAAGCCGGTCGCGTTTTTGAGCGAACCGGATAGCGGTTCGCATGATGAAAATCCGTCAAAACATAAGATGAGAGCCCGATTCTGATTCAACCAGAACCGGGCTCTAAAATTTTGGTCGATTCACTGGATCGAAGGCCTGCGAATTGTCCTGACTGATCGTGCCGCTCAGGCCGCGCGGCCCCCGCCATACATCCGCAGCAACATCCGCCAATAGGCACGGTTGAAATTCGCGACCGTGCGCGCGGCATTCAGCGTGTTGTCCGCCCAGGTGGGGACAAGCTCCGCGTCATCCTGTGTCGTCAGGTCGATCGTGCCGGTCGATTCGCCGTGGCGGAATGCGAGCTGCGCACCGAACTTGTTGGCCAGCGCCCGCATCGCCTCGTTCTGCGCACCGGTGGTGATCCGCAGGCTCTTGTACCCCTTGGCGCGCGCCTCGGTGATCAGCTTGCGGAACAGGATGCTGCCGACACCGCGTCGGCGCACCGACGCTTCGACGCTGAACGCGATCTCGGGCAACGAATCCGGTGACTGGTCCGGCGGATGCAGCTCCGCCGCGCCGCGAACCACGCCGTTTTCAAAGAAGGCGATGATGGTCGTGCCGTCATCGGCGCATTTCTCGGCGTAGCGCTCGATGAAGCTGTCGTCCATGAAGCCATGGAAACGGTCGCGGCGGCTGTTGCGGTCGAGCCGCAGCAGGTGATCGCGCAACTGCGGCAATTCTTCCTGCTGGCTCAGCGTGCGCACGCTGGAGTTGGCGAGCGCGGCCGCAATATGGGTGAGGTACATATCTTAAACTCCTCTGAGAGAAGCCCTCGAGGAGGCGTCGAATCCCTAGACCAGCAATATTGTGCGACGCAACATAAAATTCAAGGCCCGGATTGTCCTTATCCTGCCTCAAATAACGGCAGTATTAGCAGCGGCTTAAGGGCACTCTCATTAACCAATTGTTAAGGTTGGCCGCCCGGCGCAGGCTGGGCATGGGGATTGCTTATTCCTGAACAAAAGGTCTGGTTTCAGACGCTCGGATGGTTCGTGGAGGTCCGTCGTGACTGTCGTGCTCGACACCAGTTCGTGCCTTCCGGAGCGCCGGCTGGCGGTGTGGCAGGACATCGTCTGCGACACTTTCGTCGGCCTCGACTGCAAATCCGACATGCGCGGGGCGTTCTGGGGCGCGGTGTCGCAATCCAGATTCGGACCGGTAGCGCTCACCCAGGTCGATTCCACGGCACAGCGGGTCTTCCGCACGCCGTCGCGAATAGCCCGCGCCAGCGAAGATTTCGTGCTGATGGCGCTGGGCAACAGCGGCGTGAACGGCGTCTTCCAGGACGGCCGCGAGGCGATCGTCTCCGCCGGACAATTCGTCATCTACGACACCACCCGCCCCTACGAGCTGCGCTTCGACGACAGTTTTTCGCAGACGATTTTCCAGATGCCGCGCAAGCTGCTGCAACAGCGTGTCGGCTCGTTCGATGGTTTGACGGCGACGACGTTTGCAGGCGATCGCCCGCTCGAACGGCTGACCTATGATTTCGCGCGCAATGTGAGCCGGACGATCGAGCTGGTCGATCCCGCGGCCGCAAGCCGGCTGCTCGACCAGGCGCTCGACCTGCTCGCGATGACGCTGGCCGACAGGCTGCATGCGCGCCTGCCGGACCAGTCGGTGCACCGGTCGGCGCTGCTCTATCGCCTCAAGAATCACATCCTGACGCATCTCGCCGATCCCGAATTGTCGCTGCCGCGCGCCGCGGCGGCGACAGGAATCTCGCCGCGTTACGCCAGCGATCTGATGGCCGCCGAGCAGACCTCGTTCCGCGGCTACGTCCAGACGCAACGGCTGGAGCGCTGCAAGCGCGACCTCGCCGACCCCGCCAACCAGGCCCGGCATATCGGCGAGATCGCCTTCGCGTGGGGCTTCAACGACCTCGCCCATTTCAGCCGCATTTTCAAGCAGCGGTTCGGCGTCTCGCCGCGCGAATGGCGCGAGCAGCCGCGCCAATAGCGCCTTCCGCCCGGCCCCCTTCCCGTCACACCACAGGCATCCGGCGTCCATCTGCCAGTTAAGACAAGTTTTCGTTCCGCTGCAGACAAGCCGCGCGCGTTGCCATGGCTGTAGGCTTGCGGCCCAGCGATTATCGGCTTTCAACGCGAAAGGGACGATGCGATGGGTCTGGTTCATCAGAAATACAAGGTGGCGGTGGTTCAGGCAGCGCCGGTCTTTCTCGATCTTGATGCCACCATCGACAAGACCATCGCGCTGATCGAGGAAGCTTCGGCGAAAGGCGCCAAGCTGATCGCGTTTCCCGAGACCTTCATTCCCGGATATCCGTGGCAGATCTGGCTCGGCGCGCCGGCCTGGGCGATCGGCCGCGGCTTTGTGCAGCGCTATTTCGACAATTCGCTCGCGTTGAGCAGCCCGGAGGCAGAGAAGATCCGCAACGCCGTGAAGCGCGCCAAGCTGACCGCCGTGCTCGGACTGTCCGAACGCGACGGCGGCAGTCTTTATATCGCGCAATGGCTGATCGGCCCCGACGGCGAGACCATCGCCAAGCGTCGCAAACTACGTCCGACCCATGCCGAGCGCACCGTGTTCGGCGAAGGCGACGGCAGCGACCTCGCGGTGCATGATCGCGCCGACGTCGGGCGGCTCGGCGCGCTGTGCTGCTGGGAGCACCTGCAGCCGCTGACGAAATACGCCATGTATGCCCAGAACGAACAGGTTCATGTCGGCGCCTGGCCGAGCTTTTCGCTGTACGACCCGTTCGCGCATGCGCTCGGCCATGAGGTCAACAACGCCGCCAGCAAGGTCTACGCGGTCGAAGGCTCGTGCTTCTTCCTCGGCCCCTGCGCCGTCGTCTCACAGGCGATGATCGATGAGCTCTGCGACTCCCCGGAAAAGCATGCCTTCCTGCATGCCGGCGGCGGCCACGCCGTGATCTACGGGCCGGACGGCAGTTCGCTGGCCGAAAAACTTCCGCCCGACCAGGAAGGCATTTTGTACGCCGATATCGATCTCGGCATGATTGGGGTGGCGAAGAACGCCGCCGATCCGGCCGGGCATTATTCGCGTCCAGACGTCACGCGGCTGTTGCTCAACACCACCCGCGCCAACCGCGTCGAGCATTTCTCGCTTCCCGTCGATGCCGAGGTCATGAGCGAAATCAGGCTGCAGGCCTGAGGCGCTTCAATCCGGACAGGAGCAGGCCGATGGAATCCGCGATCCCCGAGCATCTGCAAACCGCACGCACGCGCCACCGCCGGGTCGGCGACGATTATGCGCCGCCCTACCCGTCCTTCGTGGCGAGGCACAAACCAAGCGTCACGCGGGTGGTGATGGCCTATTTCGGCCTCCAGACCCGCGGCGCGCCGTCGGTCGCCGCAGAACAGGCGTTGGCGCGGCTCGCTTTGGATTTCGCCGCCTCGGATCGCCCAACGCATTGGGACCGTGCGAGCTATGTCGACGAGGCCGGTTTCAGCAACGTCGTCACGGTGGCGTACTGGGACGATCGGCAAGCATTCGATCGCTGGTTTCCGTCCGCACGCGAGCGCTGGACCGGCGAGCAGCGGACCAACAACGGATTCGGCACATTCATCGAGGCGCTTTACCCATCCGTGGAGGGCTATGAGACCTTGTTCTCGTCGCTTGGCAGGCCCGAAGGCGTCGCCGTTCTCGCCGACGGCATGAGCGGCGAGGTTTTGGAGCACGCCTATTGGGGCGGCATGCGCGACCGCATCCCATTGTCCCAGACCAGCGAGATGGCGCCCGCGGGCTCCGCTCGCGCGATCCGCGATGGCGCACGCATCCGCATCATCCCGCATGACAACCTCTGCCTGATCCGGTCCGGCCAGGATTGGGGCGACACCGAATCCGCCGAGCGCCAGATGTACCTTGGCGATGTCGAGCCGGTGCTGCGCGAAGGCATGGATTTCCTGCGCGACCAGGGACATTCGATCGGCTGCTACGCCAACCGCTACATGACCGTCGTCGGCCCCGACGGCGCGGCAACCGAAAAGTCCTACGGCATGAGCTGGTGGAAAAGCCTGTCGGCGCTGGAGCGCTGGGCGGAATCGCATCCGACCCATGTCAGGATATTCGGCGCCGCCATGAAATACCTGTCGACGCTCGGGCCGGCCGCAAAGCTGCGGCTGTATCACGAGGTCACCGTCGCCCGCGCCGACGAACAGCTTTTCGAATATGTCGATTGCCACCCGCAAACCGGAATGCTGAACGCCGTACAGACGGTGGAGGCGGCCTGAAGCTACAGAACCATCTGGGTCTGGGTCACGATCGCGACGAGCTTGCCGTCCTCGGTCTCCAGCCGGGTCTGCCAGACCTGGGTGCGGCGGCCCCGATGCACGGGCGTGGCAGTCGCAATCACGGTCGATCCCTCTTTGGCGCCGCCGATGAAATTGGTCTTGCTCTCGATCGTGGTAGTGCCCTTGGCGTCCGCAGGCAGGTTGATGACGGTCGCGGCAGCCCCGACCGAATCCGCGAACGCCATCACCGCGCCGCCGTGAATCGTGTTCCGCAGCGTGCACAGATCCGGCCGCACCAGCATCTTCGCCACCACCCGATCCATTCCGGCTTCCGTGAAGATCACCCCCTTCAATTCGGCAAACGGCATCTTCATCGACTGGATTTTTTCGAGCGGCGTCATTCGTCCTCCGGCTTTTCTTTGATCTGTCATACGCGGGCTTGACCCGCGTATCCACCTTCCAAAAAGAGTTCTCGGTAGGATGGATTGCCGGGTCAAGCCCGGCAATGACGTTACAGGTAATGGCTGCCGTGACATGGCGTCCGGAATTCGGCATATCGTCGGTATGCGCCAGTTCCCGCCCCGCCGGATCGTCTGCCTGACCGAAGAGACCGTCGAGACGCTGTATCTTCTCGGCGAGCAGGACCGCATCGTCGGCGTCTCCGGCTATGCCGTGCGGCCGCCGCAGGTCCGCCGCGAAAAGCCGCGGGTTTCGGCCTTCATCTCCGCGGATATTCCGAAGATTCTGACGCTCGAGCCCGATCTCGTGCTCGCCTTCTCCGACCTGCAGGCCGGCATCGTCGCCGATCTGGTGCGCGCAGGTATCGCCATTCACGTATTCAATCAGCGCGACGTCGCCGGAATTTTCGCGATGATCCGCACGCTCGGCGCCATCGTCGGCGCGTCCGAGCGCGCCGACCAGCTCGCGGGCGACCTTGAACAGCGCCTCGCGCGTGTCGCGGCGACGCCCCGGCCACAGCCCAAGCCAAAAGTCTATTTCGAGGAATGGGACGATCCGCTGATCTCCGGCATCGGCTGGGTATCCGAACTGATCGAGATTGCCGGCGGCGAGGACGCGTTGCCGAAACTGCGGCTGCAGCAGGCGGCCAAGGACCGGATCATCGCGCCCGATGTGGTGCGCGAAGCCGCTCCCGATGTGATCCTCGCGTCATGGTGCGGCAAGAAGGTGGTGCCGGATCGCATCCGGCAGCGTCCGGGCTGGAACGAGATCCCGGCTGTGCGCAACAACCGCATCGTTGAGATCAAGTCGCCGATTATCCTGCAGCCGGGACCTGCGGCGCTGACCGATGGGCTGGACGCGATTGTGAAGGCGCTGTGGGGCAGCGAGCCGTGAACTCTCAACCGTCATTGCGAGCGCAGCGAAGCAATCCATCTCTCCGCGTACGCTGAAGCATGGATTGCTTCGCTTCGCTCGCAATGACGTGGTGAGGCCGGTGACCCAACTACACCCTCTCCACCCCGCACCATTCCGCGATGAACAGCGCGGTCGCCTTGGTCGATTTCCGCAGCGACTCCAGTTCGACATATTCGTTGAAGCCGTGCATCGCCGCCCCCGTCGCACCGAAGCACAGGCTCGGAATGTTGTAGTTCAATCCATAGAAGCGGGTGTCGGTCAGCGCGGTGAAGGCGCGGTCCGGTACCGTGCCGCCATAGACGGCGCCAAACGCTTTTGCGAATGCGGCTTCCGGTTCGGCCGAATTCGTCAGCTCATAGCCCTCTGAAAGGAAGCCCGACCATTCCACCTGCGGCGGATTGTTGGAGAGAAAACGATGGTCGCGCGCAGCGGCCGACACGCAGGCCAAAATCTCCTTCTGGCATTCGGCGATCGACCAGCCCGGCAGCACCGCAATCCGGCAATCGATGTCGCACCAGGCCGGCACGCTGGAAGCCCAATCGCCGCCCTTGATGATGCCGGGGTTGAAATTGAGCGGATGGGCGACCGCCTTGAAATGGCGATCCGCCTTGGCGCGCTCGTTCCAGTCGGCCTCGAGCTTCTGCAGCGAATGGATCAGGTGATACGCCGCCATGATCGCGTTGGCGCCGGCGCCGGCCTCGAACACATGCACCGGAAAACCGCGCACCTTCAGGCGAAACCAGATCACGCCGACCTGCGAGCGTATCATGGTCTCGCCGGTCGGCTCCGGGATGAAGCAGGCGTCCGCGCGGTAGCCGCGCTGCAAGGTCGAGAGCGCCCCGACGCCGGTGGACTCTTCCTCGATCACCGATTGGAAGTGAATCCGCGCCGTAGGCTTCAGCCCTGCGGCCTTGATCGCATCCAGCGCATAGAGCGCGCCGATGGTGCCGGACTTCATGTCGCAGGCACCGCGGCCATACATTTTGCCGTCCTTGATGACCGGCGCGAACGGCGGCGTCTCCCACATATCGAGCGGCCCCGTCGGAACCACATCGCAGTGGCCCTGCAGGATCAGCGATCTGCCGGCATTGTTCGCCGGCCGGTAGGTGCCGACCACGCTCCGCGCCTTCGAGAAATCATGTTCGATCGGGCCAAAACCGCGCAGATCCTTCAAATCCCCGACATCGATATGCCAGTCGTCGACCTCATAGCCGCGCTGGCGCAGCAGGTCGCCGATCATGTCCTGGCACGGCCCTTCGGCGCCGCGGGTCGAGGGGATAGCAACGAAATCCCGCGTCGTCGCCAGTTGCGCATCAAAGCCGGCGTCGACGGCGTCGAGGATTTTCTGTTGCGTATCGGTCGTCATGCGGCGGCTCCAGTCGCGAACTCAAGGAACTCGGGAGCGGCACCCTAGCCCGATCTCAGCCGCCGGCGTAATGCGTAAAATGCGCATCCCGCAATGCATCTTCGAGCAGGCGGCCTTCCGAATAGCCGCGCAGCGTCGCCGGACGCTCGACGCCATCGAGCAGCCGCGGACACGGCTCGGGCGCGCCCAGCACGGTGCGCACCGGAATGCGCTCGGCATAGATCGGCAATGCGTAGTCCTCCTCGTCGTCGCCGACACCCTTGGCGCGGATTTTGGCGGAAGCCTCTTCGATCTCCATCGCTATGACGGATGTCGCCTTGATCTCCTGCGCAGTACTCTGCCGCAGGCTCGCGGTGCGATCGGGGAAGAAGCGGTCGACCATGGCGACCAGCGCGCGCTCCTTCTCGGCGGGATCGTCGACGAGACGGGCGGTACCGAACGCCATCACGGCGCGGTAATCGGCCGAGTGATTGAAGCCGCATCTTGCAAGCACCAGGCTGTCGAGATGCGCGACCGTGAGGCATGCGCGTTGGCCGTCAGACTGGTTGCGCAGCATGCGGCTCGCGCTGCTGCCATGCCAGTACAGCGTGTTACCTTCCCGCCAGAAGAACGTCGGCGTGCAGTACGGCTGGCCGTCGACCACGTAGGAAACGTGGCAGAGCATCGAGGCGTCGAGCAGGCCGTGAATCTTCGCCCGATCATAGGAGCCGCGCTCGTGCAGGCGCTTGACCCGGTTGCGCGGCGACAACGGATAGGAAGTGGTGGTCTCGCCTTCGATCGTCACGGCAGCTCCTCTCGAGATTAGTCCGGCGAGAGAAGTTGTACTGGCGAATTTGGTCTGCGATAGTGCCAATTCCATGCGAAAAATTCCGACCAATTCTCCGGCGACGCGGCGCAAGGCCGAGCTTCCGCTCGACCTCGACGGGCCGCACATCGCCGAAGGCGCCTCGTCGCAGCACCGGCTCTATCAGGCGCTCTGCCACGCCATCACGGGCGGCATCGCCAAACCCGGCGAGCCGCTGCCGCCGCAGCGAACGCTGGCAAAACAGACCGGTTTTCGCCGCAACGCCGTCACCTCGGCCTATGAGCGGCTGATCGCCGACGGTTTTGCGGTCGCCACCACAGGCTCCGGCACATTCGTGGCCGCGCGCATTCCCGCGCGCGCCAGCGACGCCCGCAAGGCATCAATCGCGGTCGAGCCGCCGCAGCAAGGCGCGCTGGCGCTCGGCTGCACGCATATCGACGAGCGGGCGCTGCAGCGCTTCCGGGCGTTCGCCGGCCGGCGCATGCGCGCCTTCGGCAACGAACACCTGCAATATGGCGACCCCAGGGGCAGCCGCGAGTTGCGCATCGCGATTGCCGATCATTTGCTCTCGGCGCGCGGGCTGCGCTGCGACCCGGACCAGATCATGCTGACGTCGGGAACGCAGCATGCGTTGCGGATCGTGCTGGGCGCGATCCTCAAGCCCGGCGATCACATCTGGTGCGAGGATCCAGGCTATCCCGCTGCAAGAAGAGCCATCGCGCATTGCGGCCTGCGACCCGTCTCCGTCCCGGTCGACGCCTCCGGCATAATCGTCGCCAAAGGCCGAGCGCTCGCGCCATCGGCGGGCGCGGCTTACGTCACACCCTCGCACCAGTTTCCGCTCGGCGTGCAGATGTCGATGACGCGGCGGCTGGAACTGCTCGACTGGGCGCGGGAGGCCGGCGCCTTCGTGATCGAGGACGACTACGACAGCGAATTTCGATATGACGGTGCGCCCTTGCTGTCGCTCGCCGGCATCGATCACCTCTCGCGCGTCATCTACGTGGGCACGTTTGCAAAGACGTTGTTTCCCGGACTGCGCATCGGCTACTGCGCGCTGCCCGAGCGCCTCGTCGGCCCGGTGACGACGGCCCGCGCCGCGCTCGACCGTTTTCCCGGCACGCTGATGGAAGGCGCGGTGGCGGATATGCTCAATTCCGGCGCATTCGCGGCAAACCTGCGCAAGGTGCGCGGGATCTATCGCGAAGCACGTGACATCCTGGCGTCGACCTTGTCGGCGGCATCGGGCGGGCTGCTGTCGGTGCCGGTGCCCTCGCAGGGCCTGCATCTGGTCGCGCGGTTCGATCCATCGACCGATCCGCAGATTGCCGCGAAGGCAAAGACCGAGGCCGGCGTCGCAGGCTGGCTGCTGGCGGAAACCTATTTTCGCGCGCGCCCGCTGCCGGGCTTTGTGCTGGGATTCTCCGGCCACACCCTGCCCGAATTGAGAGCGTCCGCCGAGCGGCTGGCGAAGTCATCGCTCACCGCCTTGCAAACAGGTCGCAAGCCGAACAAAGATGGAACCGGCAAGGTCAAACGGCTGAAGGCAGCGACCTGACCGTGCCCGCCGGCCAGCGCCCTATCAGAATCGCCGGCGCGTCACTAAGCTTGACGCCAGCTTCAATCATCGCGGAAACACCGAATGCCCGGCAATCGCAACGTCATGTATCTCGTCATCGGCGTGTTGATCGTCGCGGTCGGCGTGCTCAGCTACAATCTCTACAAGGCCAAGCAGGAACCCGAGGGCTTGCAGATCCATGTCGGCCCCGACGGGCTGAAGATCAAGACCAAGTGAGCGAGGCCGGAATGACGACCAAGGCCGCCCGATGCCTTGCCCTGCCCGCCGGCCTTGCCCTGTGGCTGGTCGCAACGGCCGCTTTCGCGCAGACGTTCTCGCGTGAACAGGACATCCCCGACCTCCGGCTCGGCCAGCGGGTAATGGTCGACGATGGATCGTGCCCGGCAGGACAGGTCAAGGAAGTGCTGGGCTCGCAGATGACGACGTCAGGCGTGCTTCGCACCCGCAAGTGCGTTCAGAGATTGGGGACTAAGAAGCGCTAGCGGCAACCACGGCCACCTAGAACATGCCGTTGGTATTAGCGGCCTTCTCCGGAATCTCCTGCACGACGTCCCAGTGCTCGACGATCTTGCCGTTCTCGAGTCTGAAAATGTCGACGATGGCGCGGCCACGCGTGTCTTTCTCGCGCACGCTGTGGACGTGGAGGATCACGTAATCGCCGTCGGCGTAGGCACGCTTGATCTCGCTGCGCGAGTCCGGGAATTTCTCCCGCAGGAAACCGATGAAGGCCTTGAAGCCTTCGATCCCGTCCGGCGCCGTCGGGTTGTGCTGGATGTAACGCGGCCCGAAAAACTTTGCCGCCGCCTCAAAGTCTTTCTTGTTGAGGCCGGCCTCGTAGAATTCGAGCACAGTCTTCTTGTTGGCCTCCTGTGTCGCCGCGTCGGCGGCGACAACCGGGGAAGCAATAAACGGCAATACGCCGATGAGGCCGACGAGGATGAATCGCATGGTTTCCCCCTGAGCGGTTTCGAATTTGAGCCTGACCCTACCAGCTTCCGTATCTGGCGACGACCCCGCGCCATAGCGCATCGCGCTCGCGCGCCAAACTTTCTTTCCCGACGCTGGCGTTCTTCGCCGCCGCGGTAATGACCATCACCAGCTTGAGTTCGGGATCGACGAAGATCGACTGCCCGTAGACGCCGAGCAGCGCGAACCGCCGCTTCTCGCCGGGAAACAGCCAGAACTGGTAGCCATAGCCGAAATAAGGCGTCGCCTTGCGCGGCGCGAACGCTTCGGGCTGGCGGTGCCAGTCGGTGGCAGCGAGCAGATAGTCCTTCGGTACGATCTGCCTGCCGTCGAGCGCCCCGTCGTTCGCCAGCAGGATGCCAAGGCGGCCGTAGTCGCACAGCACCGCATTGAAACTCCCTGAGCCGACTTCGGTGCCATCCTTGATCCTGATCCAGGTCGCGTCGGCCTCCGCGCCGATCGGCTGCCACAGCCGCGTCGTCAGATATTCGCTCATCGAAGTGCCGGTCACCGCGCGCAGCAACAGCGTCAGCGCCACCGTCTGGTTGGACGCATAGTGAAAGCGCGTCCCCTGCACGACTTCGCGGGTCGTGAAAGCGCGCAGCGCTGCGACCGAGTCCTGCGCAAGCCGGATCCGGTTGAATTTCGTCAGATCGTCCTTGCCGTCATAGACTTCTTCAAACGGCACGCCGGACGCCATCCGCAGCATGTTGCGGATCGTCGTCTCGCCATAGGGATTGCCGGCCAGGCCAGACACGTATCTGGCGATGGTGTCGTCGAGCGACGCGATCTTCTTTTCGGCCAGCGCCATCCCGACCGCGATGCTGACGATGGACTTCGCCATCGAATGCGAAACGAAACGGTTGTCCGGCTTGCGGTCGTATTGATAGCGCTCGGCCAGCACCTCGCCGTCCCGGATGAGAAGAAAGCCGGTCACGCGTTGACGGTTGAGAAAGTCGTCGAGCGTGCGGGTCTGCGCTTCGAACCGGTACTCGATCTTCGGCTCGGTGGAGATTTTCGGCAGCGAGCGCGGCGCAGCCGCCTTCTTCAGCGTGTAGTGCTGCAGGATGCTGTCGAGGTGGCTGAACGATCCGACCCTGACGCGCTCGTCATAAAACCAGCTGGTACGCGAGCCGATCGGATAGCCGGCCGCTTTTCCCAACAGGTCCTCGTCGGGCGCGGCACGGGCTGGCAAGCCCAGCACGGCAAGCACCGCGCATGAGAGCAGGATTCGTCCCGGCTGCATTGGCTGGCTCACGCAGATCGTCGACCGGTCATTGCTTACAATGACCGTTGCCGGCGTGTCGAGCCCGTGGGGAATGTGGAGCGAAGCCGCGCCAGGCTTACTGGTTCGTCGCCGGCTCGAACATGCATTGCAGCGTTGGCTTGGCGATCTTGGTGAAGGTCGGGCCGATCTCGGATTGCTTCGACGCGGGTACCCACGCGGTCTCGATCGTCGGCACTCCGGTCTCGCTGATGCCGCGCAGCAGCGCTTCGCGCAGGTCGGGGTCTTCCACGGTCGCGGCGGCGTAGTCGTGCAGACAGCCGCAAACACTTTCGGGATGCGCCCAGCGTCCGACCATATGAGGCGCGCAAAGCCGCACGAACTCGCCGCGCGGATCGGGCAATTTGAACAGGGAGCGGAACGAATTCTGCGGCGGCTGATACTGGACCTGTGCCTGCACCGCGCCACCGAAAAGAAGAAACGAGAGAACTGCAGCAGAACAGATGCGTACCAACATGCAGAGCCTTTATCGGCGATTTTTTTGCAGGGTATCTACCACTCTCACTTGGCGGCCACGACCATCGGCTGGGACGCCGGGATCGCAACCGGCGAGCCCTGATAGGCAAACGTACCGACACCCGGCAAGTTCCGGTCGGAAGAACCAGCCATCGAGGGACCAGCCAGGATGAAGGCGAAGGCGAGGATAAAACTGGTCGTCCGCATCTGACTGTCTCCGGTTGTCCGTGGCATGGCTGCGCCCGCCGCGTCGTTGACCCCGTGATAGCCAGCGGCTGTTTCCGGACATCTGCGCCAAAAATGCAAAATGGTTTCGTCGCAGTGGAGAATTGTTTCGTCGCCCCTTCCGGACGAAACAATGGCCGGAAAATCTCAATGAATTCAGCCGCGACGCCTTTACTTGAGAGGATCAGGCCAAACGCGGCAAGTCAGCCGTCCGAGCCGTTTTGGCCTTCTTCCAATCGACGAGAACGGTCTTGTTCCGGATGAACCGAAGCTCCGGTCCGGCCGACTCAGTCGAACGCCGTGCAACTTTCCGTGTGCTTGTGCGTTGTGACCCCTTCCTCAACAAAGGATAGACGTCGTGGGTAATGGCAACATCGATGTTGGCAGTGCAACCCCGACCCGCAAACCCGGCCAGCCGGTGGAGCGCCAGGGAGAAACCTCAGAGCAACCCGTGAGCCTTTGTGGCGCGATGTCGCAGCAGGGCAGCGAATTTTGCGGCAATGTTTCGGCACCGCAAAAATTCGTGCATCTGGTCGGTTGCCGGGAGCGCAAGGGCGAGCCCGACCAGGAGGCCCGCCAATATTCCAATCCGGTCAAACGGTAAGCCCGAAGCCCTCATCCCGGGTTCCGATAGCGGAGCCCGCCCGGGATCGGACTTACTGGATGAATTCACCGCATTTCTGAATCGCGGCGTCGGCCGCCCCCCAAGGCATGATCGGCACCGAGGACGTCGAGTTTTTCGGCGAACCCTCGATCAGCCTGTCCGAATAGACCATGTAGACCAGCACGTTGCGTTTGGCGTCGCAGCCGCGAACGATCTGCATCTTCTTGAAGAACAGCGAGCGGCGCTGCCGAAACATGTCGTCGCCCTGCTCCAGCTTGTGCTTGAACTTGATGGGCCCGATCTGGCGGCATGCCAGCGAAATATCCGACACCTCCTCGGCGAGGCCGAGCCAGCCCTTGTAGCCGCCCTTTTCCGGCACCGTGAAGTGACAGGCCACCCCCTCGACCTCAGGGTCGTCGAGGGCGTAGGTCGCAAGCTTGTCGTTCGGGCTCAGCCACTTGAATACCGTCGAGCGGCGAAAAATCAGGTCGGGCTCGTCGGCGGCCGACGCCGGGGCTGCCTGCCAAAGCATCAGCGCCAACAACCCCAGGGCCAGACTTCTCCACTTCCTGTCACACTTTACGATGGCCTTGGATGTCATTGATATCTCCGCTGAAGGGCTCGTCGCCTATGTAGTGGCGGAAAGCCGCACAGGAAGACCGCCATCCGGAGATGGCCGAGACGCCCAACTGGCCGCCCTTTAACGGAATGTGAGGCTTTTTTGCTACGATTGGGGCGAAAAGCGCTGGAATTTGAAGGCGTACGCTGGTGAACGCTTTTCGCCTCTGCGACAACAAATAATTATCGGAAGAGTAGATTCGAGTAACCGGATTTGAGGATCAGGCGCGTGCACGGGTATCGGTTTTTCAGCGCGGGTATTGCGGGCGCAGCCAATTCCAGACAGCGATTTTGGCAGATGGCGATGTTAACGGTGGCCGGTAGCCTGGTTGCCGTTCCGCCGGCAGATGCTGCCGCCCTGTTCTCCTGGCAGGACACCGATCCCAGCTACTACCGGCCGGTGCCGACGGCACAGCCGCGCAAGCCGAAGGCCCGGCGGCCTTCCGCCAAGACCGAAGCAGCTGTCAAGGAAACCAACGCCAAGCCGCAGGGACCCCTGATCATCGCGGTCTCGATCGATCAGCAGAAGGTCCGCGTCTACGACGCCAACGGCCTGTTCGCCGAGAGCCCGGTGTCGACGGGCATGAAGGGTCATTCGACCCCGATGGGCGTGTTCAGCGTCATCCAGAAGAACAAGATGCACCGCTCCAACATCTACAGCGGCGCACCGATGCCTTACATGCAGCGCATCACCTGGTCGGGCATTGCGCTGCACGCCGGCGTATTGCCGGGCTATCCGGCGTCGCACGGCTGTATCCGCATGCCGATGGCGTTTGCGGTGAAGATGTGGAACTGGACCAGGATGGGCGCGCGCGTCGTCATTACGCCTGGTGCGATCACGCCGGCCACCTTCTCGCATCCGTTGCTGGTGGCGCAGAAGGTCGTGCCGCAGCCCATCATCGCCAACGATCCGTCGACCGATGCCCCCGCGGTGAAGAGCGACAAGGGCGCCGACGCAGGCCAGGCCACCAAGTCTGCGAATGCGAGTATTGCGCAATCGGAGGCGAGCCTCGATCTCCGACCGACCGTCGGCCACGCGCCGTTGCGCGAACAGACCCGCACCGCGGATGCCAGAAGCGCATTGCCGTCGATCAACGCCGTCGTGACCATGTCCGATGCAACGCCGTCCGCAGCCAAGGTTCAGCCTGCCAACGATGCGCCGAACGCGGAAGCAAAGCCGGACGCGACGCAGTCCGAGCCGGCGGTCGAAACCGCGGCACCTGACATCAAATCGGCCGACACCGGCACAGTCGCGACGGATGACAAGAAAGTCGAGGAGGCCGCAGCCCCCGCGGAAGCGAAATCCGACGCAGTGAATGTCGAGGCTCCCACGGCAGCGATCACCAAGGCCGAGGAAAGCAAGAGTCCTGAAATCAAGAGTCCCGAATCCAAGCCTGCTGAATTCAAGCCTGCTGAATCCAAAGCCGCGGAAAAGCCCGCCGAGCCCGTCAAGGCGGGCGCCAATACGCCGGCGGTGCCGGCTGCTGCACCCGACGCGAAGAAGGATACGGCGCGTCTGCCCGGCGCGGAAAAGGCTGCCAGGCCCGAAACGCCCAGGCGTCCCGGCCAGATCGCGGTGTTCGTGAGCCGCAAGGATTCCAAGCTGTACGTCCGCGAGAACTTCAAGCCGCAGTTCGACGTTCCGATCACTATCGCGCCGAGCGACCGGCCGCTGGGTACGCACGTCTTCACTGCCGAGGTCGACAAGAAAGATCCCAACCTGTTGCGCTGGTCGGTATTCTCGCTGCCGGTCACCGCGCGCAACGCGGCCCGGGTCGACGAGGACGACCGCGCTGCACGGCGCCGCAAGGCGGCCGGCGGAGCCGAGACCAAGCCTTTGCCGGCATCGAACAGTCCGGCCGAGGCGCTGGACCGCATCACCATCGCTCCCGAGGCGATGGCGCGAATCGCAGAAGTCCTGAACACCGGCAGTTCGATCGTGGTGTCCGATCACGGCATCAGCCAGGGCGGCGAAACCGGCGAAGGCACCGACTTCATCGTGCCGCTGCGCTAGCTTCATCTAACGGCTTGTTGAGCGGCGGCAGTCGGCGCGTTGGGCTATGCTTTGCGCCGTCGAACTAACCCGAGGCATTTCATGATGGACCGCAGGAGCCTGATGACGGCGGCGTTGGCCACGCTCGCAGCCGTCACCTCGAACAGGCAATCGCTGGCGCAGGCCGGCATGAGCCGGATCACGGCTTACGCGTTTTCGTTTCCGGGATTGGCCGGTGGCGATATCAGGCTTTCAGAATTTGCCGGCCGGCCGCTCCTGGTCGTCAACACCGCTTCGCTCTGTGGCTTTACGCCGCAATATGGCGGGCTGCAGGAATTGTGGACCGAGTTCGGCGATCGCGGCCTGATGATCATCGGCGTGCCCTCCAACGATTTCGGCGGCCAGGAGCCGGGCGGTGCGACCGAAATCACCGCGACCACGCAGAACCACCACGTCACCTTTCCGATCGCGGCCAAGGCGGTCGTGAAGGGGCCGAATGCGCACCCCTTCTACAAATGGGCGGCGGAGGCGCGGCCGAAGGATGTTCCACGCTGGAACTTCCACAAATACTTGATCGGCCGGGATGGCTACATCGCAGACGTATTCCCGGAATCGGTCGAACCGGCGGACACCAGGATCAAAACCGCCATCGCGCGGGCGCTGGCACCGAACGTTTCCGAGCGAAGCGGATAGCGATTCGTGCGAGCGGAAACGCGTCAAAAACGACACATCTCCTGACTAACCGGTTCGGCGGCAAATCCGCTGTGACAGAGCGGTTGCCTTGGCGCGCGCGCTCCAACTAGGGTACTATGAATCAGGGGCTGGAGGCAGACCGGACGACGGCAACGCCGGGACCGGGATTCCAATTTGGGGAAGAAAAGATGCGTATTGCAGCAGGGTTGATCTTTGCAGGCGCGGTTTCGCTGTTGGCATCGAGCGCGGCATGGTCACAGGCGCTGCCCCCCGCCAAGGGTCCGGCTCCTGCGCCTCAGGCAGCGCCGGCTCCTGCCCCGCCGCCTGCGCCGGTCTCGGCGCGCCCGCCCTGCAACAATCCGAACGCGCTCGGCATCGGCCGTACCGTCGAGATCGATACGACCGGCGGCCCCGGTTTCGGCTTCGAGCATTTCAAGGAGCTCGACTTCCTGCGCGACAAGGAAGTGGTATTGACCTTCGACGACGGCCCGTGGCCGGTGAATACGCCTTCGGTCCTGAAGACGCTCGCGGAAGAATGCACCACCGGCATCTTCTTCCCGATCGGCAAGCACGCCACCTACTATCCCGAAATCCTCAAGCAGGTGATGGCGGCCGGCCACTCGATCGGATCGCACACCTGGTCGCATGCGGCGCTCGTCAACAAGAAGCTGACCGAGCAGCAGCGCAAGGATGAAATCGAAAAAGGATTCAGCGCCGTGAAGTGGGCGCTCGGTGGCAAAGCGCCGGCACCGTTCTTCCGTTTCCCGGCGTTGCAGCATCCGCCGGAGATGGTGACCTATCTCGGCAGCCGCAACATCGGGATCTTCTCCTGCGACCTCGACTCGTTCGACTTCAAGGCAAGCAAGGCGCAAACTATCATCGACACCGTGATGCGCAAGGTCGAAAAGAACGGCAAGGGCATCATCCTGATGCACGACTTCCAGAAGCATACCGCCGAAGCCCTGCCCGAACTCCTGAAGAAACTGAAGGCCGGCGGTTACAAGGTGGTCGCGATGCGCGCCAAGGCGCCGGTGGAGACCATCGCGCAATATGACGAGGACATCGTCAAGGATCTCAAACTGCCGACGGTGAGCTCGCGTCCGGTTTCCAGCGTCGTACAGACGATCTCGGAATAACGCGGCGCGACGCACAAGTGGCGCTGCGCATCGAGGGCTACGTCATCGTTTCCGCGGACGGCATGCTGGCGGACGTGCGCAACGTCATGCCGGACGAATTGAAGTTCGAGGGCGACAAGGCGTTCTTCACCGCCGCCCTCGATCGCGCCGACCTGATCCTGCACGGCCGCAACTCCTACGAGGACCAGCCGAACTCGCTGCGGCGCCGACGGATCTTCCTGACCCGCAACGTCGAGGCGATCGCACCCGATCCGGCCAACCCGAAATCAACCCTGTGGAATCCCGCCGGAGCATCCTTCGAAGCCGCCTGCCATCATGCCGGCGTGCGTGACGGCACCGTCGCCGTGATCGGCGGTCCCGGCGTGTTCGGCATGTTCATGGACCGCTACGACGCGTTCTGGCTCTCTGTTGCACCGCACGTGCGGCTGCCCGGCGGCGAGCCATGCTTTCCCGGCGTCCCTGCCCGTTCGCCGCAGGACATCCTCGCCGGGCATGGCTTGCGCGCCGGAAAAGTGCAGATGCTTGATGCGGCGCATGACGTCACGGTCACGCCGTGGCGGCGCAACGCGTAGAGCGTAGTCCTTTCGTACAACCCTGCCTCGCCGTCAGCCAGTCGCTACAGAGACCGCTTGACAGCACGCGGGAGCGGTTCCAACCTGAAAAGAAAAAATAAAAGACACACATCATCATCGGGAGGACCACAACATGTTGAAGTACGCTTCAACCATGGTTGCAGCGGTGACTCTTGGAATGGTCACCGCGTTTGCGCAGCCGGTTAATGCTCAGACTACCGAAAAGCCGCTAGTTCTGAAGGGTCAGTCGACCCACCCTGCATCCTCGAACTTCCATCTCATCTTCAAGCTGTGGGCCGAGACCGTCGAAAAGATGACGGCCGGACGCCTCAAGATCGAGACGCTTCCAGCGGGCGCGATCGTGCCGCCGTTCGAGGTGTTCGACGCCACCTCCAAGAACGTTCTCGATGTCGGCATGGGGCCGTTCGGCTACATCCTCGGCCGCAACACCGCGACGATACCGATGTCGCACGGTCCGCTGTTCGGCATGGACGGCTCCGACTACTGGGCCTGGTACTATGACGGCGGCGGCATGAAGCTGCTCGAGGAGTTCTACCGCGACGTCCTCAAGCTCAACGTCGTCGGCTTCCCGATCCCGACCGACTATCCGCAAGGGTTGGGCTGGTTCAAGAAAGAGATCAACAGCCTCGCCGACCTCAAGGGCATGAAGTACCGGATCTACGGCATCGGTGCGGAGACCTACGGCCGGCTCGGCGTGTCGGTCGTCACCATTCCCGGCGGCGAGATCGTGCCGGCAATGGAGCGTGGCGTGATCGAAGGCGCCGAGTGGATCAACTGCGAGGAAGACAAGAAGCTGGGCCTGCACCAGGTCGCCAAGCACTACTACACGCCGGGCATGCACGAGCCCGTCACCGGCGGCCAGTTGATGATCAATGGCGACGTCTGGAAGAAGCTCACGCCGGACTTGCAGGAAATCATCAAGGTGGCGAGCGTCTATGCAACGACGCAGCGCAACTTCGCCTTCAATCGCGAAACGGCGCAGGCTTGCCAGGACCTGATCAAGATGGGCGTGCAGATGCATCGCACACCCGACGAGATCCTGAAGAACTTCCTCGACGAGTGGGAGAAGATCCAGACCGAGCATGCGGCAAAGAACCCGTTCTACCGGAAGGTCATCGACAGCCAGAAGGCCTATGCCGAGCAGATCGTGCCCTTCAAGCTCTCCTGGTTCCCGCCGTACAATTTTGCCGGTGAGTATTACTGGAAGAACAAGATCTACCTGACCAAGAAGTGATCTCTCTCGACTGAAGCGGAGCTGCTGGCGTCCGCACCGCCGGACGCCAGCACTGTCTGAGGAGAAGCGATCGTGTCGTCGGGTGCTACAAGTGCATCGGTCCCGGACCATCCGGGCGGCGAATTCCCGCGCGCGTTTTACGCGATCATTCGGGTTATCGACCGCTTTACGGACGTGACCGGCAAGCTCATCGCCATGACGATGCTGTTCCTCGTGGTGACGATCTCCTACGAGGTTGTCATGCGCTACGGTTTCGGCGCGCCAACCATTTGGGTCTATGAATCGAGCTTCATGGCCAATGGCGCGGCATTCATGCTTGGCGCTGGATACGCCCTGTTGAAGGGCGCCCATGTTCGCACCGACATCTATTGGGAGAACTACTCGGAGCGACAAAAGGGCATCGTCGATCTGGTCTCCTACTTGGTATTCTTCTATCCGGCCATGATCACGTTCATGCTGATCAGCATCGACGACGCATGGCACTCCTACGACACCGGCGAACGATCGCAGGAAAGCGTATGGCGCGTGATCATGTGGCCGTTCCGGGCCACCATCCCGCTGGCCGCCCTCCTGCTCATGATCCAGGGCGTCTCCGAGGTCCTGAAGTGCTGGTACCAGGTCCGGTTCGGACGCGAGTTCGCGCACAAGGAGAAGATCGAGATATGACCGGGCTCGAACTCCTCGGACTTGCCATGCTCCTGGTGATGCTGGGAGTGATCTTCATCGGCCTGCCGATCAGCTTCACGCTTTTGTTCCTGGCGCTGTCGTTCGGCTACATCGGCATGGGCGAGCGCGTCTTTAACCTCGCCTACCTGCAGACCATCGGCCTGATGAAGCAGGACGAACTCGTCGCGGTGCCGATGTTCATCCTGATGGGGTTCATCTGCGACCAGGCCGGACTGATGGAACGGCTGTTCAAGGCGTTCCGCGACCTGTTTGCGCCGCTCAACGGCGCGCTCTACGTGGTCGTCATTCTCACGGCGACGCTGTTCGGGATCGCCGCCGGAACCGTCGGCGCAACCGTTGCCCTGCTCGGCATCATGGCCGGGCCGATGATGATCCGCTCCGGCTACGATGTGCGCATGTCAGCAGGCGCCATCGCCGCCGGCGGCACGCTCGGCATCCTGATCCCGCCGTCCGTGATGCTGGTGGTGATGGCTCCGGTGCTCGATATCTCGATCATCGATCTCTATGCGGCGGCGTTCGGTCCGGGCTTCCTGCTGTCCGCGATGTTCATCGCCTACACCCTGATCCGCTGCCACTTAAATCCCAAGCTCGGCCCGCCGGTGCCGGTCGAAGAGCGGCCCGATTCGATGCGGATCGTGCTGTGGGAATGCCTGGTCGGTCTCGTGCCGGTAACCGTTCTGACGATCGTGACGCTCGGCGCCATCCTCGCCGGCATCACGACGGCCGCGGAGGCCGCAGCGTTCGGTGCCCTGGGAGCGATCCTGCTCGTCATGGCCTACGGCCGCTTCACATGGAAGGGCCTGCTGGACGCCTGCTACGCCACGCTGGCAACGACCAGCATGGTGCTGCTGCTCGCGGTGGCCTCCAACGTGTTCGGCGCCGTCTTCGCATGGCTCGGCACCGCGACCTGGATGACCAACGCCCTGCTGGCGTCGCCGCTGCCACCCTGGGGCACGATGTCCCTGCTCCTCACCCTGATCTTCCTGCTCGGCTGGCCGTTCGAATGGCCGGCCATCGTCTTCATCTTCCTGCCGATGCTGGCGCCGGTGGCCAAGGGCCTCGGCTACGACATGGTCTGGTTCGGCTGCATCGTCGCGGTCGTGCTGCAAACCGCCTTCCTGTCTCCGCCGGTCGCCATGTCGGCCTATTATCTCAAGCAGGTCGTCAAGGAATGGAACCTGCGACTGATCTATCGCGGCATGGCCGACTTCATGGTGCTCCAATGCGCCTGCGTGGCGCTGGTGCTGATCTTCCCCGCCATCGCGATGTGGTTCCCGCAATGGCTGCAGGCCCGCAGGATGGCGGCGCGCACCGCGCAGATCGAGTACGTCGCGCCGCCGCAAAACGCCGCGGCGGCCTTGAAGGGGCCGCCCGTCACCATCTGGAATTTCTGATTCTGTCTTCAGATATCCCCGTAGGCAGGCTCGCTTGGCCGCGGCCCGCGGCCGTAGCCCGCGATCATGAACAGGGCGCCGATGATCGACAGGTTCTTCAAGGCGTCGATCAGTGTCCTGGCATTTTCGGGCGCCGGCTGGTTCCAGAAATCGTGGAAGTAAAAGGTCGTCGCGATGACGAAGAAGATCAGCAGGATCGCGAAGAAGCGCGCGGCGAAATTGACCGCGATCATCAGGCCGGCGAGGATCTCAAAGCCGCCGACGCCGTAGGCCAGCAGTTGCGGCATCGGCAGGCCCGCCATGGTTTCGAGCTGCGAGGCATAGGGCGCAAGCAGGGCCGGAATGGTCACCTTGGTCGCGATGAAGTCCGCCGTCTGCTGAATCGCGAAGAGCTTGGTCGCTCCCGTGTACATGAAGAGGACGGCGAACAGGACTCGCCCGAAGGTAACTAACGCTGGCATGGGATCGGCCTCACTGAATGGCATGCAAAGGTAACAGGCGGCGCGAAACGATTATGGGCGTTTCGTATCCGCTTTTCAAACGCTCAAATCGAAACCGTCCGCGCAGGGGCCTGCGCGGGCCTAAGGCTTCACCAGACCTTCTGATATAAGCAGAACCAAGGCGCTTTCTTGATCATAGCGGTTTCAAACCAAGCCGGTAGCGGTCCACATGAAGAACCGCTCCAGAACCAACGGCTGGATCCCCGGTTTTGAATCGGTCTGAACCGGGATCTATCCGAACAAGGTTGGCTGCGCGCGGCCGGCACGCTCCTGGGCTTCGACGGCGGCGACCGCCGTCATGTTGAGAACGCCGCGCGCCGTCACCCCTGGGGTAAGGATATGCGCCGGACGCGCCGGCCCGATCAGGATCGGCCCGACCGGCAGTGCATCCGCCAGCGTCTTGATCATCTGGTAGGCGACGTTGGCGGTGTCGAGGTTCGGCATGATCAGGATGTTGGCATCGCCTTCGAGCTTCGAATGCGGCAGCACCAGCTTGCGCGCCGCGGCCGACAGCGCGGTATCGCCCTGCATTTCGCCATCGGCCTCGATCTCCGGATGCTTTTCCTTCAGCAGCGCGGTGGCGCGGCGCATCTTGCGCGACGAATCGGTGTCGTAACTACCGAAGTCGGAATGCGACACGAAGGCGACGCGCGGTTTCATGGCGAACCGCTGCACATGGTTTGCCGCCAGCGACGCCACCTCCGCGAGTTCCTCGGCGCTCGGGTTCGGGCGCACCTGGGTATCGGCGATGAAATATGAACCCTTGCTGGTGATCATCATCGAAAGCGCCGCAAAATCGCTGACGCCAGGGAGGAAGCCGATGATCTCCCGGACATGGCGCAGATGGCTCATGTAACGGCCTTCGACGCCGCAGATCATGGCGTCGGCCTCGCCGCGGACGACCGCAAGTGCTGCGATCACGGTGTTGTTGGTGCGGACGACGGTACGTGCGGCTTCGGGCGTGACGCCGCGCCGTCCGGCCGCGTCGATATAGGTCTGCACATAGGAACGGTAGCGCGGATCGTCCTCGGGATTGACGAGATCGAAATCCGCGCCCGCCTTGATCGAGAGGCCGAACCGCTTGAGCCTGGCCTCGACGACGGAGGGGCGTCCGACCAGGATCGGCCGCGCCAGTTTCTCCTCAAGCACGACCTGCGTCGCGCGCAGCACCCGCTCGTCCTCGCCCTCGGCATAGATCACGCGCACCGGCTGCGTCTTGGCCTTGGCAAACACCGGCTTCATGACGAGGCCGGAGCGGAACGCAAAGCGTTCCAGCAGCGCGGTGTATTCGTCGAAATTCTTGATCGGGCGCGTCGCCACGCCGGATTCCATCGCAGCTTTTGCCACCGCCGGCGCGATGCGCAGGATCAGCCGCGGATCGAACGGGCTTGGAATCAGCGAGCCCGTTCCGAAACCTTGCGTCTCGCCGCTGTCAAAACCCTGGGCCACCGCGTCCGATGGCGGATCGCGCGCGAGCTGCGCGATGGCGTCGACGGCGGCATGCTTCATTTCCTCGTTGATGCTTGTGGCGCCGACGTCGAGCGCGCCGCGGAAGATGAACGGGAAGCACAGAACGTTGTTGACCTGGTTCGGGAAGTCGGAGCGCCCGGTGCAGATCATGGCGTCGGGGCGGGCTTTGCGCGCCTCGTCCGGCATGATTTCCGGGTTCGGATTGGCCAGCGCCATCACCAGCGGCTGGTCGGCCATCGCCTGCACCATCTCGGGCTTCAGTACGTTCGGCGCGGACAACCCCAGGAAGATGTCGGCGCCGCCGATCACGTCGGCCAGCACGCGCGCACTGGTCTTCTGCGCATAGACCGCCTTCCAGCGGTCCATCAGCGTGTTGCGGCCCTCATGCACCACGCCGTCGATGTCGCAGACCCAGATGTTCTTGCGCTGCGCGCCGAGCGACACCAGAAGATTCAGGCACGCGATCGCGGCAGCGCCTGCGCCGGAGCAGACGATCTTCACATCAGGCAGCTTCTTGCCGTTCAGCAGCAGCGCATTGGTGATGGCGGCACCGACGATGATGGCCGTGCCATGCTGGTCGTCGTGGAACACCGGGATCTTCATGCGCGCCTTGAGCTGCGCCTCGATCTCAAAACACTCCGGTCCCTTGATATCCTCGAGATTGATGCCGCCGAAGGTCGGCTCCAGCGCGGCCACCGTCTCGACCACGCGCTCGATGGTGTCGGCGGCGATCTCGATGTCGAAGACGTCGATGCCGGCGAATTTCTTGAACAGGACCGCCTTGCCCTCCATGACGGGCTTCGAGGCCAGCGGACCGATATTGCCAAGCCCCAGCACCGCGGTCCCGTTGGAGACCACGGCGACCAGATTGGCGCGGGCGGTCAGCGACGCCGCTTCGGCCGGGTTGTTGGCGATTTCGGTGCAGGCCGCGGCGACCCCCGGCGAATAGGCCAGCGCAAGGTCGCGCTGGTTGGCGAGCGGCTTGGTCGCCTGGATCTCGAGTTTACCGGGCCGCGGCAGCCTGTGATACGCCAGCGCCGCGTTGCGGAGATCTTCAGAATAGGACGACATGGTCTCCCCCACGGGCTTTTCCGACCTCGAATTACGCGCCGAGGCCGATCTTCATTCGAACCGATAGTTCTGCGGCAGATTGGGCCGGATGTGAAGCACGGGCAACCGCTCCGATGCAACATCGGACTGTATCCCCATCAACAGCGGCATCGACGCAAAGCGCCAAAGCCGGTAGCATATTTTCCTCTCTACCCCTATCCCTTGACCGACAAATGGCAATTTTGCCTCCCGCAATGTCGGCGTCCGGAGCACAACTCATGGTCAAGATACTGATGGGCCTGGCCGCCGTGGTCGTGATCGCGGTGGGCGGCTTCTTCGGCTTCGAGTTTTATACGCAGCACCGGGTCACGGCCGACGTCGAGGCCGCCTTCGCGCAGATCCGCGCCGGCGGCGGCAAGGCAAGCCACGGCAAGGTGTCGTTCGACCTGAAGAGCCGCACGCTCGCAATCGCGGGTATTGCGATCGAATCGGCCACGCAGCCGCCGGTGCGCGTGAAGATCGCCGGCCTCACAGCTTCCGGGGTCAGTCAGCCGGATGCGGGCCGATTCTCAGCCGACAGCGTTGAGGCGTCAGACTTCGAAATCGGCGCCGATATTGCCGGTCCGGCAGGCGGAAGCCTTTCATACAAGATACCGCGGGTCGTCATGAAGGATTACACCGGCCCCGTGAGCTTGCAGCGGCCGTCGGCTCCGGCATCCTTTGTCGAAACGTATCGATCCGCGCTGGAGCAGTTTGCCGCCGTCTCCGCGTCTTCGGTTTCGATCCCGAGCATTGCGGGGACAGTCAACTTCGGCGCCGCCCTGTCGGGCGACTTCGCCTATTCGGGTGCGGCCCTGCAGGACATCAAGGGCGGCAAGATTGCCACCATGCAGGTCGAACGGGCCAACTTCACGGTCAACACGCAACAGGCCGGCAAGGCCGACAAAATGACTGGCGAGATCGCCAACGTCAGCTCCCGCGATTTCGATGCCACCGCGGCAGCCGCGATCCTCGATCCGCAGAAGGCCAATGACGACCGCTATTACACCCTCTATGGCAAGACATCGGCAGGTCCCTACACCGTCACTTCAGCGCTCGGCCTGCGCATGCGCATCGATCAGATGACCATCGATGGCGTTGGCGCGCGGCCGTCACGGCTGCAACTGCCGGCGTTGCTTGCAATGCTACAGGCGGCCGGGGCTACTCCTCCGACAACAGCTCAAACGCGTGAAATGATCGACAAGATGGCCGCGCTATACGAGGGCATGCGGATCGGAACGGCCGAGATGCGCGGCCTTTCCGCCGAGACACCGCAAGGCCCGGTCAAGCTCTCAGCGATCCGCTTCAACCTGGAAGGCGGCAAGATCGGCGAGTTTGCCGTCGAAGGGCTTGATACAAACACGCCGAAAGGGCCCGTCAAGATCGGACGCTTCGCGCTCAAGTCGCTGGATATCGCCAACTTCATGCGGATCTCGGCGCAGTTCGCGAACCCGGCGCAGCCGCCCTCGCCCGAACTGATCGCCGGGCTGTTTCCGTTGATCCAGGGCGTTGAGATCAAGGGCGTGACGGCGCCGTTCAAGAACACCGGCAAGTTCGTCAACCTCGACGGTTTCGACCTGAACTGGGGGCAGTTTGTCGGACCCATCCCGAGCAAGGCGCGCCTGACCGCGAAAATAACCACGCCGGTCGATGCGACCGATCCTGCAATGAAACAGCTCATCGTGGCAGGGCTCGATCAGCTCTCGGCCGATGGTGATATCGGCGCGGAATGGACCGAGGCCGCCCGCAGCTTCGTTGTCGACGTCCCCAAGCTCGAGATCGGCGGGCTGCTGAAGGCATCCGCCCGGATCGCGCTCGCCAACGTGCCGCGGCAGGTATTTTCGGCCAACGCGGCCCAGGCGATTGGCGCGTCGGCGCAGATCGAAGCCGGCACGATCGAATTGACGGTGCGCGATCTGGGCAGCGTCGATCTTGGGGTCGCTCAATACGCCCGCACACGGAACGTCAGCCGCGAGGACGCAAGGAAAGCGATCGCTCAAAGCATCACAGACACCAGCACAAGTGTATCCGCAATGGAGCCTATCAGGGGCGCGCTGGTCAGCTTTGTCGAGACCCCCGGACAAACGCTGATCATCAAGCTGACGCCGCGCGCCAAAGTGCCGGCGTTGCAGCTTGTCCAGCTATTGAAGACCGACCCGCTGATCGCGCTGGCGCAATTCCGGATCGAGGCTTCGACGGGGCTGTGAGCTACCCCGGGCCCTACGTCTTGTCCGGCAGATTGAGCCGGATGTGCAGTTCGCGAAGCTGCTTCATCGCGACGTCCGACGGCGCGCCCATCAGCAGGTCGACGGCCTGCTGGTTCATCGGGAATAGCGAGATCTCGCGCAAATTCGTGGTGCCGCAGAGCAGCATCACGATGCGGTCGACGCCTGCCGCCATGCCGCCATGCGGCGGGGCACCATACTGGAACGCGCGGTACATGCCGCCGAACCGCTCGACGACATCGTTCTCGCCATAGCCCGCGATCTCGAACGCCTTCACCATCGCTTCCGGTTTGTGATTCCGGATGCCGCCGGAGGCGATCTCGTAGCCGTTGCAGACGATGTCGTACTGGAACGCCTTGATGGTCAGCGGATCCTGCGTCTGCAACGCGTCGAGGCCACCCTGCGGCATCGAGAACGGGTTGTGCGAGAAGTCGACCTTTTTCTCGGTCTCGTCATATTCGTACATCGGGAAGTCGACGATCCAGGCGAGTTCGAACCGGTCCTTGTCGACCTGGTTCAAGTCCTCGCCGACTTTGGTCCGCGCCAGCCCTGAGAACTTCCAGAACTTGTCGGGGTCTCCGGCAACGAAGAAGGCGGCGTCGCCTTCCTTCAGCCCGAGCTGGCTGCGGATCGCCGCGGTTCGTTCCGCGCCGATGTTGTTGGCAAGCGGACCCGCACCCTCGCCGCCCTCGCGCCACATGATGTAACCGAGGCCGGGCTGGCCTTCGCCTTGCGCCCAGGAGTTCATGCGGTCGCAGAACGCGCGTGATCCGCCTCCCGGTCCGGGGATCGCCCAGACCTGGTTCTTCGTGTCTTCCAGCATCCGTGCGAACACCTTGAAGCCGGAGCCGCGGAAATGCTCGGAGACGTCCTGCATCTCAAGCGGGTTGCGCAGATCGGGCTTGTCGCTGCCGTATTTCTTCAAGGCTTCCGCAAACGGAATCCGCCGCCAGCCCTTGGTCACGGGCTTGCCCTTGGCAAACTCCTCGAACACGCCCGTGACGACGGGCTCCATGGCCGTGAACACGTCCTCCTGCTCGACAAAACTCATTTCAACGTCGAGCTGATAAAACTCGCCCGGCAGGCGGTCGGCGCGCGGGTCCTCGTCGCGAAAGCACGGCGCGATCTGGAAGTAGCGGTCGAAGCCGCTCATCATCAGCAGCTGCTTGTATTGCTGCGGCGCCTGCGGCAACGCGTAGAATTTTCCGGGATGGATCCGCGACGGCACCAGGAAGTCGCGTGCGCCCTCCGGCGATGACGCCGTCAGGATCGGAGTCTGGAATTCGAAGAAGCCCTGCTCCTTCATCCGCTTGCGCATCGAATCGACAATGGCGCCGCGGGTCATGATGTTCTGGTGCAGCTTCTCGCGACGCAGGTCGAGGAAGCGGTACTTGAGCCTGATGTCCTCAGGATATTCCTGCTCGCCGAACACCGGCAGCGGCAGCTCGGCCGCAGGCCCCAGCACCTCGATCTCGCTGACATAGACCTCGACCGCCCCGGTCGGCAGTTCCGGGTTGTCGGTGCCCTCAGGACGGCGGCGCACCTTGCCGTCGATCCGCACCACCCATTCCGAGCGGAACTTTTCCACGTCCTTGAACGCGGGCGAGTCGGGGTCGGCCACGCATTGGGTGATGCCGTAATGGTCGCGCAGATCGATGAACAGCACGCCGCCATGGTCGCGGATACGATGACACCAGCCGGAAAGACGGGCGGTCTGGCCGATGTCGCTGTCGCGGAGCGCGCCGCATGTATGTGACCGGTAGCGATGCATGGAATTCCCAAAAAACAGATGTCGGAGGTCAGAATCGGGGGTCAAAGCCCGCGCGAATTGCGGAGGGTTTACCCGACGCCGCGAGGGGCGGCAACCAATGGCAGGGCCTGTTTTGCACCCGAGACGCCAGATTTCCGCCCGCACCCGTCCCGAACCGTTTGCCTATTCCGTGCCCGCGCCTATCTTTGGGTCATGACCGTCCATTTCCCGTTCCAGAACACCTATTCGGCGCTGCCGGCGAACTTTTTCGCCCGCGTGGCCCCTACCCCCGTGGCCGCTCCCCGCCTGATCAAGCTGAACCGGGCGCTCGCCGTCCATCTCGGCCTCGATCCCGACGTACTGGAGAGCCCGGAAGGCGCGGAAATCCTCGCCGGCAAGCGCGTCCCCGAGGGCGCCGACCCGATCGCGATGGCCTATGCCGGCCATCAGTTCGGCCATTTCGTACCCCAGCTCGGCGACGGCCGGGCCATCCTGCTCGGTGAAGTCATCGACAAGGACGGCGTCCGCCGCGACATCCAGCTCAAGGGATCGGGCCCGACGCCGTTCTCGCGCCGGGGCGACGGCCGTGCCGCGCTCGGCCCCGTGCTGCGGGAATACATCGTCAGCGAAGCAATGTTCGCGTTGGGCATCCCGACCACCCGCTCGCTGGCCGCGGTGACGTCAGGCGAGCGCGTGCAACGCGAGACCATGTTGCCTGGGGCAGTACTCACGCGGGTGGCGTCGAGCCATATCCGCGTCGGCACCTTCCAGTTCTTTGCTGCGCGCGGCGAAACCGATGGCGTGCGCGCGCTCGCCGACCACGTCATCGCCAGGCACTACCCTGATATCGGGATGGCCGAGCGCCCCTATCACGCGCTGCTCGAACGCGTCGTCGCCCGCCAGGCCGATCTGGTGGCACGCTGGCTGCTGGTCGGCTTCATCCACGGCGTCATGAACACCGACAACTCGTCGATCTCAGGCGAGACCATCGACTACGGCCCCTGCGCCTTCATGGACGAATACAATCCCGCGCAGGTGTTCTCCTCGATCGACGAGATGGGCCGCTACGCCTACGCCAACCAGCCACAGATCGCGCTGTGGAATCTGACGCGGCTGGCCGAATGCCTGCTGCCGCTGTTCTCCGACGACAAGGACAAGGCGATCGAACAGGCGCAATTCATCCTCGGCGAGTTCGCCGAAAAATTCACCGCGGCCTACCAGTCCGGCTTGCGCAGGAAGATCGGCCTGTTCACCGCGCGCGACGGCGACGAGGCGCTGGTGCAGGACCTGCTGGATGCGATGGCGAAGAACCAGGCCGACTTCACGCTGACCTTCCGTCGCCTGGCTGATGCGACTGCGGATGCCGACGACGACAGCGTCAGGGCCCAATTCACCGATCCCGCCGCCTTCGATGAATGGGCCACGCGCTGGCGCCGGCGCCTCGCTGACGAACCGCAATCAGCCGCCGAGCGGCAGGCCGCGATGCGGGCCGTCAATCCGGCCTTCATCCCGCGCAACCACCGCGTCGAAGCCGTGATCGCGGCCGCCGTGAACAACGACTACGTGCCGTTCGAGGAATTGCTGACGGTGCTGTCCAAGCCGTACGAGGATCAGCCGGCTTACGCGGCCTACGCCGAGCCGCCGCTGCCCGAACAACGCGTGCTGCAGACGTTCTGTGGCACGTGAGGCGCTGATCTTTCCGCGTCATTGCGAGCGAAGCGAAGCAATCCATCCCGCCGCGGAAAGAAAGAATGGATTGCTTCGTCGCTTCGCTCCTCGCAATGACGGCTGTGGAAACCCCATCCTGCGTATTATGAGGCACGCCGGCGTTAACCCAACTCCTTAAGCGCCCGTCCACCATCCGCGCATGCGCGTCTCCCCCAGGTTCCACAAATTAAGAAGCCGTCAACGCGCTCCCCACAATTCTAACGGTTTATCGGGGGAGAGATTGCCGTGGACGCCTTTACTTTCGAAGTCATTGGAATGGTGATGATCGGGCTCTGTCTCATCGTGCTGGCGATGCCGTCAGGCCGCCGGCGATCGCGGCACGTTCGGTACGAGTAGTCCGGGTTGGGCTTCTGGCCCAAAGGGCCCGCAATCCCATCCGAGACGGCCGACGCCTGACCGAAGAACCCCCGCCACGCTTTTGCCGCCCATGGCATCCGGTCGCGAGACGGACGCAAAAAAGCCGTGCTCGGGCTAAAATGAAGAGCTCAAATCTTCCGCGACACCCTTGACATATCAGCGTTTTCGGCAGAACGCCTGTCGGTCGCGTCATGGATTGTTCATGGATCTGATTACCACCACTTCCGACCTCGCCTCCGCTTGCTCCCGGCTCGCCCAGCACAAGGTCATCACCGTCGACACCGAGTTCCTGCGGGAGACGACCTACTATCCCTTGCTCTGCGTCGTGCAGATGGCGAGCGCGGACGAGGCCGTCGTGATCGACACCCTGGCGCCCGGCATCGACCTCAAGCCGTTCTTCGAGCTGATGGGCAACGAGGCGGTGCTGAAGGTGTTTCACGCCGCCCGCCAGGACATTGAAATCGTCTGGCACCAGTCCGGCACCATTCCGCACCCGATCTTCGATACGCAAGTCGCTGCCATGGTGCTCGGTTATGGCGACAGCATCGCCTATGACCAGCTCGTCGAGCGCGTCACCGGCCACCGGCCGGACAAGACCCACCGTTTCACCGACTGGTCGCGCCGGCCGCTGACGCCCGAGCAGATGCATTACGCGGTCTCCGACGTCACCCATTTGCGCGACGTCTTTGCCGCGCTCGACGCCGACCTGAAGAAACGCAGCCGCAGCGACTGGGTCAGCGAGGAAATGGAAGTCCTGACCTCGCCCAAAACCTACGATTTCCACCCCGAGCGCGCCTGGGAGCGGCTCAAGACGCGCGTGCGCAAGCCGAAGGAGCTCGCGGTGCTGATGGAAGTCGCGGCCTGGCGCGAACAGGAAGCGCAAAGCCGCGACGTGCCGCGCTCACGCGTG
>Ga0307500_10000032_pt1 | contig 40318 bp, 46 predicted proteins | sample 14_S_MG_FD_201362 | JGI IMG/M metagenome (GOLD analysis project Ga0307500, IMG submission 201362) | Soil microbial communities from Populus trichocarpa stands in riparian zone in the Pacific Northwest, United States - 14_S | ecosystem: Environmental > Terrestrial > Soil > Riparian zone > Trees... | reverse complement strand
CGCACCGACGCCCAGGACACGATCGCGACCAGCACCAGCGCCAGCAGGAAGCCTACCAACGGCGACAGCACGATCGCCAGCAGCGTTTTCGACAGGCCGGTCCAGACCGCGGCCGAGATCCCGGCCTTCGCCATGCCCGCGCCGACCAGCCCGCCGATCAGCGCGTGCGAACTGGACGAGGGAATCCCGAGCGCCCAGGTGATCAGGTTCCAGACGATGGCGCCCACCAGCGCCGCGAAGATCACGGTGGCATCGACGACGCTCGGATCGATGATGCCGGTGCCGATCGTATTGGCGACATGGAGCCCGAACACCAGGAAGGCGATGAAATTGAAGAAGGCGGCCCAGATCACCGCATATTGCGGGCGCAGCACCCGCGTCGACACAATCGTTGCGATCGAATTGGCGGCGTCGTGCAGCCCGTTGAGGAAGTCGAACAGCAGCGCGACCGCGATCAGGAAGACCAGAACGGGAAGAGCGAGGGTGGCATCCACGTGATGGCCCTGCCCTATACCTGTTCGATCACGATGGAGTTGATCTCGTTGGCGACGTCATCGAAGCGGTCGGATACTTTCTCGAGATGCTTGTAGATTTCGGCGCCCACGATGAAATCCATCGAGTTGCCGCTGCGATGCTTGAGAAACAGTTCCTTCAAACCGATGTCGTGGAGATCGTCGATGCGGCCCTCCAGCTTTCCGATCTCCTCGGTAATGGCGGTCAGCATCGCGACGTTGTTCCCGATCGACTGCATCAGCGGCAGCGCACGTGCGACCAGATTGGCGCACTCGACCAGCAGCGTCCCGATCTCGCGCATCGGCGGCTCGAACGTGCGGACCTCGAACAGCACCACGGCCTTCGCGGTCTGCTGCATCTGATCGATCGCATCGTCCATCGCCGTGATCAGGTTCTTGATGTCGCCGCGGTCGAACGGGGTAATGAACGTGCGCCGGACCGCCGTCAGCACCTCGCGGGTGACGCCGTCGGCGTCATTTTCGAACTGGTTGACACGCTGGCAGAACACCGGCGTTTCGTCGCCGCCGCGCAGCATGTCCTGAAGCGCCAGCGCCCCCTGCACGACCGTCTGGGCGTGCCGGTCAAACAGGTCAAAAAATCGCTCCTCTTTCGGCAAAAAGGCACGAAACCAGCGCATCAGCATTGGTCAAAATCCATCGTTCTGGAGGCCGTTGGACAGCCTGTCGCAGGGCTGTCATAGACCATTCGCAGGCAAAGCGCGCGACAGCAGGCCGCGCCAACCGGGTCATCCACCGCTTTGTGGAAGCCCAAAAACCGCGGCAAAACGAGCTGTTTTACAACGAACGCCGCAAATAATGCGCGATTTCGCCGATTACGCCGCGGCGGAAGGTCAGCACGCAGGCGACGAAGATGACGCCCTGGATCACCGTCACCCACTGCCCGAACCCGGCCAGATATTGCTGCATGGCGATGATGACAAAGGCGCCGACGACCGGGCCAAAGATGGTGCCGAGACCGCCGACCAGCGTCATCAGCACGATTTCGCCGGACATCGACCAGTGCACATCGGTGAGCGAGGCGTTCTGCGCCACGAACACTTTTAGCGAACCGGCAAAGCCCGCGAGCGTGCCGGACAGGATGAAGGCGAGCAGCTTGTACTGGTCGGTCTTGTAGCCCAGCGAGATCGCCCGCGGCTCGTTCTCGCGGATCGCCTTCAAGACTTCACCGAACGGCGAGTTGATGGTGCGGTAGATCAAGAGAAAACCGGCGAGGAAACCGGCCAGTACGACGTAGTAGAGCACCGTCGGCTTGGCGAGGTTGAAGACGCCGAACAGATAGCCCTGCGGAATGCCCTGAATGCCATCTTCGCCATGGGTGAACGGCGCCTGCAGGTAGATGAAATACAGGAGCTGCGACAGCGCCAGCGTGATCATCGAGAAGTAGATGCCCTGCCGCCGGATGGAGATGAAGCCGGTGATGACGGAAAGCGCGGCAGCGCCCACGATGCCTACCAGAATTCCGAGTTCGGGCGACACGCCCCACACCTTAAGCGCATGCGCCGTGCAATAGCCCGCTGTCCCCAGGAACATCGCGTGGCCGAACGACAGCAGGCCGCCATAGCCGATCAGAAGATTGAAGGCGCAGGCGAGCAGCGCGAAGCACAGGGCCTGCATCACGAAAAACGGGTAGATGCCGGTCAGCGGCACCAGCCCCAGCAGCACCGCCATTGCCGCGAAAACGATCATCTCGTCGCGCATCGCGCGCGGCGTTAACGGCAGTGTGTCGTCAGTCAATGCGCTCATGTCAGGCCGCCCGTCCGGTCAGTCCCGTTGGCTTTATCAGCAACACCAGCACCATCAAGACGAACACCACGGTGTTGGAAGCCTCGGGATAAAAATACTTGGTCAGTCCTTCGATCACGCCGAGGGCAAAACCGGTGATGATCGATCCCATGATCGATCCCATGCCGCCGATCACCACCACCGCGAACACCACGATGATCAGGTCGGCGCCCATCAGCGGCCGCACCTGGTTGATCGGCGCCGACAGCACGCCGGCCAACGCGGCAAGTCCGACGCCGAGCCCATAGGTCAGCGTGATCATCCGGGGCACGTTGATGCCGAACGCGCGCACCAGCGTCGGGTTCTCGGTGGCGGCGCGCAGATTGGCGCCAAGCCGCGTCTTTTCGATCAGGTACCAGGTGGCGATGCACACCACGAGCGAGAAGATGACGACCCAGCCGCGATAGACCGGCAGGAACATGAAGCCGAGATTCATGCCGCCCTGCAGGCCGCGCCAGCAGTTCGCGCCCTGCGGAGCGTTCGGCGAGCAGTCGCCGATCTGCGGATAGTCCGGAATGGCATAGGGCAGCCCGGACGAGCCGAAATAGTTCTGGAACACGCCCTGCACGATCAGCGCGATGCCGAAGGTCAGCAACAGGCCATAGAGATGGTCGAGGCCGGCCAGCCATTGCAGCATGGTCCGCTCCAGGATCATGCCGAAGATGCCGACCACGATCGGAGCGATCAGCAGCGCCCACCAATATCCGATGCCGGTCAGGCTCAGGAGGAAATAGGCGCAGAACGCGCCCATCATGTAGAGCGCGCCATGGGCGAAATTGATGATGTTGAGCATGCCGAAGATCACGGCGAGCCCGAGACTGAGCAGCGCGTAGAACGATCCGTTGATCAATCCCACCAGGAGCTGGGCGTATAAAGCTTGCATCGGTTTCGCACTCAATCTCGTTATGACGCGGAATCGCGTGGGGACGCGAGAGGAGGCCCGCCGGCAAGGCGCCGGCGAGCGGTCGTTGTTACTTCTTTACCAGCGGACAGGCGCTTTCCGAAAGCGGCCGGAAGGCCTGGTCGCCCGGGGTGGTGCCGATCAGCTTGTAGTAGTCCCACGGACCCTTGGATTCGGAGGGCTTCTTGACCTCGAACAAATAGGCCGGATGAATCTTGCGGCCGTCGGCGCGGATCGAGCCCTTGCCGAACAGCTTGTCGTCGGTCGGCAGTTCCTTCATTTTGGCGACGACCTTGGCGCCGTCATGCGGATTGCCGCCCATCGCCTCCAGCGACTTGAAATAATGCAGCAGGCCCGAATACACGCCGGCCTGCACCATCGACGGCATCGCCTTGTTCTTCATGCGCTCGGAGAAGCGCTTGGAGAACGCGCGGGTGTCGTCATTCTGATCCCAGTAGAAGGTCTCGGTGAAGCTGAGACCCTGCGCCACCTTCAGGCCGAGCGAATGCACGTCGGTGATGAACAGCAGAAGACCGGCCAGCTTCTGGCCACCGGCGACGATGCCGAATTCGGACGCCTGCTTGATGGTGTTGGTGGTGTCGCCGCCGGCGTTCGCCATGCCGACGATCTTGGCCTTAGACGCCTGCGCCTGCAGCAGGAACGAGGAGAAGTCCGACGAATTCAGCGGATGCTTGACGGTGCCGATCACCTTGCCGCCCGACTTCACCACGACCGCCGTGGTGTCGCGCTCCAGCGCATGGCCGAACGCGTAGTCCGCGGTCAGGAAGTACCAGGTGTCGCCGCCGGCCTTCACCAGCGCCTGCCCGGTCGAGTTGGCGAGCATGTAGGTATCATAGACCCAGTGAATTGTGTTCGGCGTGCACTGGGCATTGGTGAGGTCCGACGACGCCGCGCCGGTATTGATCATGATGGAGTTTTTTTCCTTCACCAGGTTGTTGACCGCCAGCGCGACGCCGGAGTTCAGCACATCCATGAAGATGTCGACCTTCTCGACGTCGATCCACTGCCGCGCGATTGTCGTGGCGATGTCGGGCTTGTTCTGGTGGTCGGCGGAGATCAGGTCGAGCTTCCAGCCTTTGGCCGCCAGCCCGGAATCTTCGATCGCCATCTGCGCCGCCAGCGTCGAGCCGGCGCCGCCGAGGTCGGAATAGAGTCCGGAATTGTCGGTGAGCACGCCGATCTTGACGGTCTTGTCCTGCGCCAGGGCGCCGCCTGCGGCAACCGTCAGAGCGGCGCCGAGAAGAAGAGCTGAAATACGCTGTTTCATACTAACTCCATTAATCCTGAGTGCAGTCGCAGTAACGATTAGACACCGAGATAAGTGTGGAGCTTGTCCATATTCGCCGACAGCTCCGAATTCGCAAAACCGTCGATGACCTTGCCGTGCTCGACGATGTAGTAACGGTCGGCCACCGTCGAGGCGAAGCGGAAATTCTGCTCGACCAGCAGGATGGTGAAGCCTTCCGACTTCAGCCGCGCGATGGTGTGCCCGATCTGCTGGATAATGACGGGCGCCAGACCCTCGGTCGGCTCGTCCAGCATCAGGAAGCGCGCGCCGGTGCGCAGGATTCTAGCGATCGCCAGCATCTGCTGCTCGCCGCCCGAAAGCTTGGTGCCCTGGCTGTTGAGGCGCTCCTTGAGGTTCGGAAAGAGATCAAAAATCTGATCGAGCGACAGGCCGCCAGCGCGCACGATCGGCGGCAACAGCAGGTTTTCGCGCACGTCAAGGCTTGCGAAAATGCCTCGCTCCTCGGGACAGAACGCGATGCCCTGGCGTGCGATCTTGTCGGACGAGGTGCGCGTGATGTCCTGACCGTTGAAACGGATCGAGCCGGTGCGCTTGCCGATGATTCCCATCACCGACTTCAGCGTGGTGGTCTTGCCGGCGCCGTTGCGGCCGAGCAGCGTGACCACCTCGCCGGCCTTCACATTGAAGTTGATGCCGTGAAGGATGTGGGATTCGCCGTACCAGGCCTGCAGGTCGGAGACGGAAAGAATTTCCGCGTCCGCCGCTTTGTTGCCGGCTTCGGCCATTTTCAACTCAGCCATGACCGGCCCCCAGATAGGCTTCCTTGACGCGCTCGTCCTTCGACAGTTCGGCATAATTGCCTTCTGCCAGCACCTGACCGCGCGTCAGCACCGTGATGATGTCGGAGAGATTGGCGACCACGGAGAGGTTATGTTCGACCATCAGGATGGTGTATTTCGCCGAAATGCGCTTGATCAGCGCCGCGATCTTGTCGATGTCCTCATGACCCATTCCGGCCATCGGCTCGTCGAGCAGCATCATCTCAGGGTCGAGCGCCAGCGTCGTCGCAATCTCGAGTGCACGCTTGCGGCCGTAGGGCATCTCGACCGCCGGCGTATTGGCGAATTCGCTTAAGCCCACATCGTTGAGAAGCTCATGCGCGCGGCCGTTGAAGCGATCGAGCACGCTCTTGGAGCGCCAGAAATCGAACGAAGAGCCATGCTGGCGCTGCAAGGCGACGCGGACGTTCTCCAGCGCCGTCAGGTGCGGAAACACCGCTGAAATCTGGAACGAACGCACCAGCCCGAGGCGGGCCACATCGGCCGGCGCCATCGCGGTGATGTCCTGCCCCTTGTACAGGATCTGGCCCGCCGACGGCTTCAAGAACTTGGTCAGCAGGTTGAAGCACGTCGTCTTGCCGGCGCCGTTGGGCCCGATCAACGCATGAATGCTGCCGCGGCGCACCTTGAGGGCGACATCACGAACGGCGAAGAAACCCGCAAATTCCTTGGTCAATCCGTGGGTTTCTAAAATGAACTCATCAGCCAAACAAATTTCCCCCGTCAGCCGTCTCCGCGAAATCGCTCGCGCGCGGCCAATTTTTCCCTGTTCGGGCGGGCTTCCCTGGACGTCCTGGAAATCGTCCCCGAGCCCACCGCCTCCGGGCCGGAATATGCCGTCAACGGTATGGGTTAGGCAAGGTGGAAAGCTGCCACAGGGAAAACGCGCGGGCCGGTTCCGGATGCGCCATAAGTCGAATTGCGCCGACGGACCCGGCCCCGCCGGCCTCGCTCAACGCAATCTTCGCGCCGGCAAGCCATCGTTAACGGTGTTTTGCTGCAATCAGGCGCTTTCACACAATATTTCTGCCGTCCGGCGCATCATCACGCGATTTAGATAGTCAGGAATTGCCGCCTTGGAATTTCAAAGCGCCGGGCCATCGGTCGTCAAATCAATCAAGCAACGCGACCTGCTGAACACCTGGCTGCGGCTATTCGCCCGCGGGCAGTCGATCCCGCACATTTCGGAATACCAGCCGGAGCGGATCGAGGACGAACTTCCTGACCTGGTGTTCTACACCGTCGATACAGTCTCGCAGCCGCCGCGCCTGACCATCCAGAGCGACGGCACGCGCATGTCGAGCGCCTATGGAAATACCGGCAAGGGCCGCTATCTCGACGAGTATCTGGGCGCAAGGCTCGCTCCGATCGTGATGCCGGTGTATTATGAATGCATCGCGCGCCGCCTGCCCACCTATACCATCGCCAATATGGACGACATCTACGGACGACTCGTCGCCTATGAGCGGCTGTTGCTGCCGTTCTCCGATGACGGCAGCGTCACCCACATCGTGGCGTCGCTGAAGACCATCAGCGAGGACGGCGGCTTCGAGATCAAAAACCTGATACGCGGGAACGACAAGCTGCCGGAGCCGACGCTGCGCACCGTCATCGACCGCGATCTCTTTCATCGCGCACCGGGCCGCATTCCATCCGGCGACGCGCTGGAATTCGGATAGGCTACTGAGTCATAGTCCCTCATGGTGAGGAGCGCCAACGGGTCCGCGCGTAGCGCGGCCCGATGACAGGCTCCGCGCGTCTCCGGACGATGCTTCGCATCGCCGGGCGAACCACGAGGCCCCGTCTGTGGCCTACATCCTTCGAGACGCAGGCTTCGCCTGCTCCTCAGGATGAGGATTCAATGGCCGTCACGCAGTAGATCTAGGCCTTCCCGCGCGATTTGGACGGCACTTCCTTGCCGTAGACGTCCGGCTTGAACCCGACCAGCAATTTGCCGCCGAGATCGAGCACCGGCCGCTTGATCATCGAGGGCTGCGCCAGCATCAACGCCAGCGCCTTGCGCTCGTTCAGGCCTTCCTTGTCGCTGTCGGGCAGCTTCCTGAACGTCGTGCCCGCACGGTTGAGCAGCGTCTCCCAGCCGAGTTCGTCGGACCATTGCTTCAGCTTGTCCTTGGCGATGCCGGCAAGCTTGTAGTCGTGGAAGTCGTAGGCCACGCCGTGATCGTCAAGCCAGGCGCGCGCCTTCTTCATGGTGTCGCAGTTCTTGATGCCATAGATGGTGATGGGTTTTGTCATTCCGTCCGCCAAAATTGATCCGTTATCGTTTAAGCCGCACCCGGCTCGAGGGCTTCACCCAGTTCGATCGGATGCGCCATCGTCTCGTGAAGCTTGTCCTTGTCAAGTTCGCCTTCCGAGCGACTGATGACGATGCAGGCAACGCCGTTGCCGATGATATTGGTCAGCGCCCGGCATTCGCTCATGAACTTGTCGATACCAACAAGGATGGCAATCGACTGGATCGGAATATCAGGCACGATCGAAAGCGTCGCCGCCAGCGTAATGAAGCCTGCCCCCGTGACGCCGGAGGCGCCTTTCGAGGTGATGATGGCAACCCCGAGAATGCCGAGCTCATGCCAGATCGTCAGGTGGGTGTTGGTCGCCTGTGCCAGGAACAGCGTCGCCAGGGTCATGTAGATATTGGTGCCGTCGAGATTGAAGCTGTAGCCGGTCGGAACGACCAGGCCGACCACCGACCGCGACGCGCCGAGATGCTCCATCTTTTGCATCAGCTGCGGCAGAACGGTCTCCGAGGATGAGGTCCCGAGCACGATCAGCAACTCGTCCTTGATGTAAAGAATGAAGCGAATGATCGAAAAGCCCGATATCCTTGCGATCGTACCGAGAACGATCAGTACGAACAGAATGCTGGTCAGATAGAAGGTCGCGATCAGCGCGATCAGATTCCACAGTGAGCCGAGGCCGTAGGCGCCGACGGTGAATGCCATCGCACCGAAAGCCCCGATCGGCGCGAGGCGCACGATCATGCGGATGATGCCGAAGAACATCTTCGCCGCCTGATCGACGGCATGGGAGATCGGTTCGCCGACCTTGCCCAGAAATGCGACGGCAAATCCGGACAGGATGGACACCAGCAGGACCTGCAGCAGGTCCCCGCGGGCGAGCGCGCCGAAATAGCTGTCGGGAATGATCCCGAGCAGATGCGCAACAATGCCCTCCTCCTTTGCCTTGGTGACGTAAGTCGCAACGGAATTCGGATCGATCGTCGCCGGGTCGATGTTGAAGCCACGCCCGGGCTGAAGGACTTCGCCGACGAGGAGGCCGACCGCCAGCGCCACCGTCGAGACGACTTCGAAATAGATCAGCGCCTTCAGCCCGACCCGGCCGACGCGTTTCAGATCTCCCATCGACGAAATGCCGTGCACCACCGTGCAGAAGATCACCGGCGCGATCATCATCTTGATCAGGGCGATAAAGCCGTCGCCGAGCGGCTTCAGCTCCTTGCCCAAATCGGGAAACAAACGGCCGACCAGGACGCCAAGTGCGATCGCGATCAGGACCTGAATATAGAGGATTTTGTACCAAGGCTGACGACGCGCGGCGGGACGGACGGTTTCGGTAGCCATGGGATTGCTCCGGCTGGGAGATCAGCATGGAATAGGGAAACGCGGCAAGACAATCACTTTCAAGTGGCAGGCGAAGCCAGCTTACGGCCTGCGCCGACAACCCCTCGTCTACGAGCTGCTCAAGCGCGCGGCTGAGGCCGTTTCGGTATGTCCAGCCCGCGCTGCACCGCCGGCCGGGCGAGCCCGCGTTCCAGCCATGCCGGCACCTGCTTCAGCGTATCGAATGCGACGAGATCGCGCGCCTCGTAGAAACCGATCAGGTTGCGCACCCAGCCAAGCATGGAAATGTCGGCGATGGTGTATTCGTCGTCCATGATCCATTGCCGTCCGGCAAGCCGCGTTTCCACCACACCCAGCAGGCGCTTCGACTCGGCGACGTAACGCTCGAGCGGCCGCTTGTCGGCAAACTCCTTGCCGGCGAATTTGTGGAAGAAGCCGACCTGACCGAACATCGGTCCGATCCCGCCCATCTGGAAGTGCAGCCACTGGATGGTCTGGTATCGCCGCGCCGGATCGGCTGGCAGGAGCTTGCCGGTCTTGTCCGCGAGATATTGCAGGATCGCGCCGGACTCGAACAGCGCCAGCGGCGGGCCGCCGGGCCCGTCCGGATCGAGGATGGCCGGGATCTTGCCGTTCGGATTCAGCGACAGGAATTCCGGCGTCTTCTGGTCGTCCTTGTTGAAGTCGACCAGATGCACCTCGTAGGGCAATCCGATCTCTTCCAGCATGATCGAGACCTTGACGCCGTTTGGCGTCGGCAGCGAATAGAGCTGAAGGCGGTCGGGATGTTTGGCGGGCCAGCGTGCCGTGATCGGGAAAGCGGAGAGATCGGACATCAGAACTCGTTTTGCATGGTTGTTGTTGCGCGGCTAATGTACGGGTCACGCTGCACATAACAAGGGCCCGCGCCGCTCATGACCGATCAACCGTCTCCGGCGAAGCTCGGCCCCACCGATGAAGAACTTGCGGTTCAGCCGACCATGTTCGCGGCCGGTTCGCTGACGGGTCAGGTCGTCGTCATCACGGGCGGCGCCGGCGGCATCGGGCGGGCGATCGCCTGGCTGTTCGCGCGGCTGGGCGCGCATGTCGCCGTGGTCGGACGCGACGGCGGCAAGCTCGATGCGCTCGTGGCCCAGTTGGCGAGCCGCGACCTTAAGGCATCCGCGCATATAGCCGACATAAGGGAGCCCGATGCGGTCAACGCCCTGTTCGACACGATCTGGGCCGCGCATGGCCGCCTCGACAGTCTCATCAACAGCGCCGGCGGGCAGTTTCCGCAAGCGGCGATCGATTTTTCCGTGAAGGGCTGGAACGCCGTCATCAACACCAATCTGAACGGCACCTGGTACATGATGCAAACAGCCGCGCAACGCTGGCGCGACCACAAGCATCCCGGCAGCATCGTCAACATCGTGGTGGTGACGACACACGGACTGTACGGCATCGCGCACAGCATCGCCGCGCGGAGCGGCGTGATCGGACTGTCGCGCGCCGTCGCGGTCGAATGGGCGCCCTTGAACATCCGGGTCAATTGCGTGGCGCCCGGCGCGATCGAAACCGAAGGCTGGAACGTCTATTCGCCGGAGGCACGCGCCGCCTACCCGCGCTCGAACCCGATGATGCGCACAGGCTCGCCCTGGGACGTCGCGGAGGCCAGCGTGTTTCTCGCCGGGCCGTCCGCGAAATTCGTGACCGGTGAGACGCTGACAGTCGACGGCGGCAGCCAGCTCTGGGGCGAGACCTGGACCACGGGCAAGCCCACCTATTTCGTCGGCGACGACAAGTGATCCGCTGACGGCCGAATTTCCATGCCCCACTATCGCCTCGCCATTTTCGACTTCGACGGCACGCTGGCGGACTCTCTTCCGTGGTTTCGCGCCTCCTTTCAGGACATGATCGTGCGGTTCGATCTTGCGCCCGTCCGCGACGACGAGGTGGAAGGGCTGCGCGGCCTGTCCGCGCGCGAGATCATGGCACGCCTCAACGTATCCATGTGGCAATTGCCGGCCATCGTCAGCGACATGCGGAAGCGCAAGCTCGCCGCCGCAGGCGAGATATCGCTATTCGCCGGCATCCCGGCCATGCTGACCGATCTGCAACGCCGGGGCATCAAGACCGCCATCGTCAGTTCCGACAGCGAAGCCTCCGTCCGGCAGGTGCTCGGACCTGCCACCAGCCTGATCACCCGCTTCGACTGCGGTGCTGCGATGTTCGGCAAGCACTGGAAATTCCGGCGCGTCGCACGAAAGCTTGGCGCGAGACCTTCGGAGACGATCTGCATCGGCGACGAGATCCGCGACATCGAAGCCGCGAAAGCCGTTGGCATGGATTCGGGCGCGGTGGCCTGGGGCTATGCCCTTCCCGCCGCGCTGCAGGCGGCGGGACCGACGCATCTCTTCCAATCGATCGAAGAGATGATGCAGCGGCTCACCAAAACGAAATGACCTGTCGTGACGTGCCCGCCGATAGCTCCGCTGACGGTCATACCCACAGGGGCCATCGCACGAGATGTTCGTGGCCATTCAGGCTGCGGATAAGGACGAACTCCTTGACCGTCCATCCGATCGGTTCGATCGGATGCTCGTCTACGTCTCGCGCGTCATACAGCAACGTGACGTGCGGTGTGAAATTGGTGTTGGCCAACCTCCTCATCCCTCTTCGCGTCAACGCAGCGCAGAACATCTGCCGAAACGATTGCAGCCCGTGCAATCCCTGCTCTCCGATCAGGACGAACGGGTGGTTGCCCGGCCGGCCTCGAAAGCTTGCCGTGCGATCGAACCAGACCTGGAACGGCGCGGTTCGCACCTCCATCGCCGCTTCCCATGCGGAGCAATGCTGGCCCTCCGGCAAGCCGCCGAGCGCGAACAGCGAAATGTGCAGCCGCTCCGGCGCAATGAGCCTGCCGTCGAAACGATGCGCGCGCTTGAGCGTGGAAGCCAGTTGGTGAATTCGCTCCGCCGTGCCCGCATCGGGAACGGCAGCGAGGAATAATCGGGCACTACTACGGCTTGCAAACTCGTCCATGGTAGACTAGAACAGATCATGAACATAATCGTTTAGCAACTTGAAAAATCCGTATTGTAAACTACACTACAGACTCCGCAGGGGATTCAGAATGCCGCGCGTCATCAAACGAAAAGAGCATCCACTATCGATGCGGCTGCCCGAAACTGACATCGCCATTATCGATCGTGCGGCCAGCTTGCGCGGCCGTTCGCGCACCGATTTTGTGCGCGAGGCTGCGGTACGCGCCGCGGAAGATGTTTTGATGGAGGCGGCGCCCATCCGGATGAGTCCGGCTGGCTTCAAGGCCTTTATGGAGGTTCTTTCGCAGCCCGGGCGCCCGGTACCTGAAATGGTCGAACTCTTTCAACGCACCGCTCCGTGGGAATCCGGGGACGCAAAAGCCGGGAAGTGAAAGGTGGCTATTTCCGAACCGGAGCCACTCGCAGCGGCTCACGATGTCTCCGGGTTCTCCTGTGGCAAGCCGTCTTTGGATCGCTGGCTGAAGACACGCGCACTTTCCAACCAGGAGAAAGGTTTCACGGCCGTCATGGTCGTACATGAAGCCAATCGGGCCCTTGGCTATTACGGCCTCGCGCCTACGGCGGTTCTTCCCGCAACGCTGCCGCAGTCGATCCGTACCGGTCAGCCGCCTGATCCCGTTCCTTGCCTGTTGTTGGGACAACTGGCGGCAGATCAGAATTACATCGGCAAAGGAATTGGCACCGGGTTGCTCAAGCATGCCCTGCAACGCTGTGTAATGGCGGCCAGCCTGATTGGCGGGCGCGCCCTCATCGTCAATGCCCTCGATATCGAGGCCGCACATTTTTGGAAGCGGCGGGGCTTTATTCCTTCGAAGGATGATCCGCTGATCCTGTCCAGGTCTCTCGCCGACATCGCGGCATCGACTACCTCTGCTTCTGGCTCTTCATCTCGAGGCCCCTCATGAATCGTTGATGGTTCGACCGTTCTAGCCCGGCTCAACAGCCGGCAAATCAAGTGCAGACCGCAATCTCCCGGAGTCTCGCCGATAAAGCATCGCGTGCTGAGCCGGCATCAAAAGATCGGCGCGCGGCACGAAGCCGTCGATCACCTTGTTGAACGCGATTGCGCCGCATCCCGGAACGAGGCAATCGCGTTTTCCTTTCGGACATTGGTTGAACGAGCAGAGTCTGCCCAGATAGGCGTCGTTCGCCGGATCGAACATGAAGATATCGAGCTGATGGGGGACAACGCTGGTGTCGGCACCCGACGTAAATGCCTTGCTCAGAGCACGATTGGCGGCCCGATGTATTTCACGAAGACGTTGCTGCGATTCGATCCAGAGCGCCAGATCGAGATCGCGGCATTCATGCCACACCTCGATGCCCTCACGACGAAAATCGCTGAAACGCGGAACTTCCTTCCATAGCGCCTTTGCAACCGAGCCTATCACGGCGACCGCATGAACCTCCGGAAACACCATCCACGCATCCGCCACGATATCCGCGGCCACGCGAAACCGACGCTGTTGATCCAAAAGAAATTCGTTCTGTTGCTCAATCTTCGCGCGCCGCATCGCTTCAACCCAGCAGTTTCATAAAGTTGCGCTTCTGACCATGGCGCACCCTTCAGCGCCGCGACTTAGGCCGCCTGCTCGGCCGAGCTCCGCAAGGCAGCCATCCTGCCCATGAGTTTCGCGGCCTCAGGACGGATTGAACCTCTAGCGAATTGGTTCGGATGCCGCCAGCGTATCAGGCCCCCCTTACAACACACACCCATAATGCGCCGACGACACCAGCCGGATGTACTTGTCGTGCACCGATCCCGGCCGGACCGCGGCAATGGAGGCCGGTGCGCGCCAGTCGGCCATGCGGCGGGCGATCTCTTCCGCCGGCACTTCGAGATTCACCGTGCGGGCGCCGGGATCGATCACGATGACGTCGCCGTCACGCACCGCGGCGATCGGGCCGCCGCGCGCGGCTTCCGGCGAGACGTGGCCGATCAGGATGCCGTGCGAGACGCCGGAAAAGCGGCCGTCGGTGATCAGCGCGACGTCCTCGCCGAGGCCCCGCCCCTGCAGCTGGATCGTCAGCATCACCATTTCGGGCATGCCGGGTCCACCGACCGGGCCGACATTGCGCACCACGATGACATTGCCCGCCACGATCTCACCCGAGCGGATCGCGGCCATTGTATCGGCCTCGGATTCGAACACGCGAGCGGTGCCACGGAACTGGCCCTTCTCGAGCGCCTTGCCCGACAGCTTGAGCAAGCAACTCTCCGGCGCGAGGTTCCCCTTCAGGACGCTGATGTGATTGTTCGCCGGTGCGATCGGTTTCGACACCGGGAAAACGATCTCCTGCGGCGGCATCTGCTCCAGCGTCGGAACGTCGGCAAGATTTTCCGCCAGCGTCCTGCCGGTCACCGTCATGACGTCGCCATGCAGCAGGCCGGCGCGGAGCAGCTCCATCATCACGACCGGCACGCCGCCGATCGCATGCAGGCTGCCCATCGCGAACGGGCCATGCGGCTGCAGATTGGCGAGCAGCGGGACGCGCTCGCCGATCTGCTGAATCCGCTCGATCGTGATCGGTACCTGCGCCTCGCGCGCGACCGCGAGCAGATGCAGATACATGTTGGTCGAGCCGCCCATCGCGTAGACGGTCGTGATCGCGTTCTCGAACGCGCGCTCGGTCATGATGTCGCGCGGCCGGATGCCGGCTTCCATCAGCCGGTACAAGGCATCGACCGAGGCGCGGGCCTGGGCGCGGACGTCGGCATGGATGTCGCTGCCGGCATCGTAATCGGCCGGATGCGAGGCGCCGCGCGGCAGCATCATGCCGATCGATTCCGCGATCGTGCTCATGGTGTTGGCCGTGAACATCGCGCCGCAGGTGCCGCTGCCCGGCATGACATTGCGTTCGACTTCCAAAAGCTCCTCGCCGGAGAGGCGGCCGGACTCGTTGGCGGCGCGGGCCTCGGCGTAATCGAGGATCGTGATGTTGTTGCCCTTGCTGGCCCATGCGCCGAACGAGACGCGGCCCGGCGTGCTGGTGCCGGGATAGAGCACGAGGCCGAAGGCGTTGGTGCGCGCCAGCGGCATCAGCGCGGCCGCACCGGTCTTGTCGCAGCCGGAAATCACGATCATGGCGTCGCCGTGGTGCGCGTAGTGGCCGATCTCGAAACAGTCGGCGACGGTGTCGCGCGAGGCAAGGCTGTAGCCGGCCGTCGGCGTGCCCTGCGTCAAGGCATCCGACACCGCCGGCGCGCCGACGATCAGCCCCTGCCCACCGCGCTCCGCCAGGATCTCCACCAAAAGATCGGTGATGGCGCGCACGCGGTTGTTGCAGCGATGGGCATTGGTGTAGGCGCTGGCGATCGTCACCACCGCGCTGGTCTGCGCGGCGCGGTCCGGATCGAATCCGGCCGCGCGCAGTTCAACCCGCCCGCGCTTCCAATAGGTGCTGCTGTCTTGCGTCGTCATGGGGTGCTCCAGGTCTTCTGGTTAATCGCGGATTCGGTGGGCCGCCTGATTGGCACTGAATCAATTTAGCCGGTCTTGTTCAGCCGGTTTTGCCGTCGTCGAAACTCACAATCACGGCGGCGTTCGCAATCAGGATGGGATCGTTACCGCTCTCGGACGGAATTTCCAGCCCGCCAGCGACTGCGGTCACCTTGACGGTGCCGTACGGAAGCTCCTTGGCCACCGCCGCGGTATCCACCGCGTCCGGATTAGGCACGGCGATCATGACGTCGACGAACATGTCGTTGGCGGTCTTGCCCAGCATCCGGAAGAAGCCGAGGCTGGAGTGGCGGATGGCATCCGAGACCGCGCGCCTGGCGGCCTTGGTGGCATCGCGCCCGTGAACGTCGACGCCCATGCCCATTTCGGTGATACAGCGCACGCGTGCCATGGCATTTCCTCTTGTTGTTGGCGTAGCCAGATATCGATTGGCGAAGCTCTGTTCCCTCAATCGCCGCTTGCAGCCGCGCCGTCAAGTCAGACGCGCAGCCATGCTCGGCAACGGCGCGAGTATCGCTTGCGGCATCGATCGCCGCTTTCAAAGTTGGGGAAGAGAAAGCGGGGTGCGCGGCGCACCCACGGCGCTGGCGCCGTGCCTCTCGCGCAGCACCGTCACTGTCCGGAACAGGCGCGCCACGGCGGCAGATCGATCCGAATCGTCAAGAGCCTCCTTCGGATCTCCCGGCTGGACGAGGCACATGTGCCGCCTCGCCGCCGCAAAGAGCAACATTGATCCGCACCAGTCAACGGGTCCCCGGGGCGCGCCAACACGTGCCTCGGGCATCTCAATGGAACGACGCCGTCCGCATCACAGGCTACATCTCAGCCCGGCGGCATCTTTTCGAATTTCGGCAGGGCGGGATCGAGATGGTCCCACGCATAACCGCGCACATGGTACGTTACTGCCTGCGGCTTGTATCGGGTTGGATCATCCAGGCTCGCTGCGTGGATGGTGAATAGATCTGACCACGCCGAGAACGTCAGATAGACCGGCGAACCACAGGTGGGACAGAAGCCGCGGGTCTTTACGTTGCCGCTATCGCTGACCATGTCCCAGTGCGTGGCTTCGCCCATGAGTTTCACATCGTTGCGGTGCGGGAAAGTCAAATAGGACCCGTGCCCGGTGCCGCTCTTGCGTTGACAGTCGCGGCACTGGCAGTCGTTCGATGCCATTGGCTCAGCAGATATTTCATATCGGATCGCACCGCAGGCGCATCCGCCGGTATAGGCGTGGCTCAAGTTCTTTCTCCTTCGATAAAGCAACACGGGATCGACCACGAACCCTTCGAATGTACCGCGGTGCGTGTCACGCCCGACCTATGACGACCTGAGGCATCCGCGCGCGGATGGAGATCAACTTCAGCCACGGCGCCAAATGGAAGGCGCTCATCAGCAAGTACATCGGGACCATTCCACCGAGCGGTGATGCACCCGCGGTCGAACACAACGCATCCGGCAATCCGCCGCCAAGAACGCCCGTCAGCAGCGCCATTGTCGCGAAGGTCGGCGCGGCCGCGAGATAGAGCCCGTTGGCAACCCAACGCGCCGCGGCGGTCCAGCGGATCGCGTCGTCGCTGGACCCGCTGGAGCAAGCCTGGCTCATCGCTTTGCACTCGCGGACTGCTCCCGGAACGCGGCCTCTCCCGCGTCCGACACCTCGACCCACCTCTTGTCGGGCGCGGCGCCCTCGACGTAGCTGTCGTGCCAGTTCCACCACTTGTAGGTCTGGGTTTGCGGATAGCCTTTGGGCGAATCCTCCCACTCCTCCTGGCGCCCGAGCGGCGTGATGTCGAGATAATTCCAGGTGCCGCCCATCTGCTCGTCGCCGCGGTTGTTGATGAAGTAGGTTCGGAACATCCTGTCACCATCGCGGAAGAACACGTTGGTGCCGTGCCACTCGCCGACACCGAAGTCTGCGTCAAAGCTGTCCGTGACGGTGTACCAGGGGATCATCTCCCATCCCATGCGCGCTTTCAGGCGTGCGATGTCCGCCTGCGGCGCGCGCGAGACAAACGCGAGCGTGGTGTCGCGGGCGTTGAGATGGGCGATGTGGGCGACCTGATCGGCTACCATCGAGCAGCCGCGGCAGGCATGGTCCGGCCAGCCGAACACGCCGGGCTCGTAGAAGGCGCGGTAGACGATCAGCTGATGGCGGCCCTCGAACAGGTCGCGCAGGCTCACCTTGCCCTTGGGTCCCTCGAACTCGTACTTCTTCTCCACGGCCAACCACGGCATCCGCCGGCGCTCGGCGGCCAGCGCGTCACGGGCGCGGGTCAACTCCTTCTCCTTCACGAGCAGTTGCTGGCGTGCGGCTTCCCACTCCTGAGCTGAAACGGCATGAATTTGCATTGCTGATCTCCTGTTTGTTGGAACGGTTGTTGCGCGTGCGTTGATGATTCAGGCCGGCAGCCGGCGGTCGTATTCCTGCTGCAGCCGGGCCCAGCCATCCCAGAACGGCGCCGGTTCCTTGCCGCTGGCGCGGGCCACCAGAACATCGAGATGCATGTGCCAGCCGGCGCTGACCTTGAGCATGGTCGAGCGATCGGGCAGCCGGCGATGGGTCACGGTGAGCAGCACGCCCGAGCCCTTGGGCTCCAGTTCGAACGTCACGTCGCCGCTGTTGTTCCAGGCGATGGATAGCTTGCGGAGCGGATCGAGCTCGGTGATCCGGCTCTGCATCCTTTGCTCTTCGGGAAAACCTGCCGGCCGCTTGCTCGGCGGATCGTTGAGTTCCTCGTTGCGCCAGACGAGTTCGACCGGCGCGCCGACCTTCAACTCCATCGCGCCCGCCGCCAGCCACTTGCTGCGCAGGTCGCTGTCGGTGAGGTAGGCCCAGATGCGTTCGATCGGGCCGGGCAGCAACCGCTGTATCCTGAGCGTGGTCGGCTCGATCAACTTGCCATAGGCCTCGGGCTCTGTCGTTGAGTTCATCGTTCTACTCCTTCGCCTTTTTCGCCTTGTCTTCCTCAAGCAGCAGCGCTTCCAATGCGTCGAGCTTTGCATTCCAGAAGCGTTCGTAACGGCGCAGCCACGCATTTGCTTCCGCGAGCCGCGCCGCTTCGAGGCGGCACAGATGGGTGCGGCCGCGGATCGTGCGCTTCACAAGACCAGCGTTTTCCAACACCCGCACATGTTTCGACGCGCCGGCGAAGCTCATGTGGAACGGCGTCGCCAGTTCCCCGATCGTGAGTTCGCGTTCGGCCAAATGACCAAGCATCGCCCGCCGCGTGGGGTCCGCCAGCGCGTGAAAAACCGCGTTGAGATGCGTCGAATACTCAACCATGTGGTTTAGTATAAGCGCGCGACGCGAATAGTCAACCGATCGGTTTAACGTTTTCGTGATGGGGTTCCGGACTCGTTAGTCGTCCGTGTAGACGGCGCACGGAGACGCGATGCCGCGCAGCGCATGCGTTCCCAGCGAGATCAATGTCGCGCTGGTTTCTTCCGCGACCGGGCCGGAGATGAGGACCGTTCGGCCGAGCGGCCGGCAGAGCCCTTCGAGCCGGCTGACCAGATTCACCGCCGGACCGATCGCGGTGAAATCCAGCCGGTCGGCAGCGCCGACATTGCCCCACAGAATTTCGCCAAGGTGCAACGCCACGCCGAACGACAGCGACGGCAGCCCCTGCTCTCGCCGGCTCGTATCAAGATGCGCCATTCCGGCTTTCGCGGAGGCAACGGCGCGTAGTGCAGCATCGCAGGCTTCGCGCGGCTTCTCGCCGACCGGGAAGATCGCGAGCACGCCGTCGCCGATGAATTTCAACACCTCGCCGCCGAAGGCGTGGACAGCGCCGCCGATGCAGTCGAACCAGCCGCCGAGTGCAGCGATGACGGCAGCGGGCGGCTCGGCCTCGGACAGCGCGGTGAAGCTGCGCAGATCCGCAAAAAGCAACACCGCCCGAATGGTCTCGCCGACCTCGCGCCGCAGCGGTCCCGCCAGCACGCGCGCGGCACTGCGCCGGCCGAGATAGGCTTCCAGCGCGGTCGACAGCGTCGCGCGCGCCGAGAGCGCGGCGAGCGGCGCTGCGGCGAAGCGGGCGGCCTCGCGCAATCGATCGGCTTCCGCTTCCGTGAACCGGCGCGGCCCGATCCAGCCGAGCACCGGCCCGCCTTCGCTCGCGCCAACGCTATCTTCATGCACCACACCATCAGCGAGCCCGGCCAGCCAGTTCCGCCCCGCATCGCCGGATGAGCTTCCCGCGCCTCCAAAATCCGCCGGCGCGAATCCCACCGCCTCGATCACCTCGCCGTTCCCGGCTCGCCACAGCCAGGTGCGGCGGGCGATGATCGGGTGCGGCACGGCGAGCGTCAGCGCGCCGCCGGCCAGCGGCATGTCGTCCGCCATCAGGCGCGTGCCAAGTTCGGCGAGGAACCGCTCAGCGCTTGGCGAAGCGCTGGCGGCATCGACCAGCCATGTCAGCGTCGAACTCAGTTGCATGCGCCGATCATGCGACAGCGACGTTGCATTGTCACCCACGGCACCTAATTTAAGCACTCGCTGCCTGGATCAGCGCGCCTTACAACGACACACGAGGTTTTTTATGCCTGAATCGTTTGTGGTCCAGCGCGAGACCCAGATCGCCGCACCGCGCGCCAGTGTCTTTGCTTTCCTGACGGACCCCGAGAAGATCGTGCAATGGATGGGCAGCGAGGCCGTGACGGAGATGCATCCGGGCGGGCTGTACCTTTTGAAGGGCGTCGGCAGCGCGACAGCGCGAGGCACGTTCCGCGAGGTGGTGCCGGTGCATCGCCTCGCCTACAGCTTTGGCTGGGAAGGCAATGACGAGGTTCCGCCGGGGTCAGGCCTGATCGAGATCGACCTGATCGAACACGATGGCGGCACGCTGCTGCGCATGACCCATAGCGGGCTTCCCAGCGCCGCTCACCAGGCGAGCCATGCCAAGGGTTGGATCCATTATATCGACAGGTTGACCAAGGCGGCCGCCGGCCAGGATCCAGGGCCGGATCGAGGACCGAACGGCACCCGCGGCGCGTGACGTCGAGGCGCGGATTTGGCGAGCTATCAATTCTCTTTCTTCAACACCGTCACATGGAGCCGGCGCCGGATTTCCATGCCCTGCCGCCGGTAGAGCGCAATCGCCGAGTGATTGCTGGTGAAGACGTGCAGGAAGGGAATTTCCCCGCGCGACACGATCTGGCGCGAGACGGCGGATAGCAGCATCTGCCCGTAGCCGCGGCCGCGGTGAGACGGATGCACGCAAACCGCGGTCATCTCGGTGTAGTGAGCAGGCTTCATCCGCTCGCCGGCCATCGCGACAAGCTGACCATCGACGCGGATACCGAGAAAGGTGCCGAGTTCATGCGTCCGCGCGTAGAACGGTCCCGGCTTGGTGAGGGTGGTCAGCTCGATCATGTCAGGAACGTCGTCGACGCCGAGGGTAACAATATCGACGCCATTGGCTGGCGTCTCGATTGGCGTCCCGATCAGCTGTTCGCCGGTATCCGCCAGCGTGACCTTGAATTCGGCCGGCGCCTTTACGGCTTCCGGCGTGAACAGCACGGCGATGTCCGTAGGCGACATCAGGGCTGCGAGCGCCGCGAAATTTTCGGCTGATAGATCCGGCATGTCGGCGAACGGCGTCACTTCGATCGGATAGCGCCGCGCGCGGGCATCGCCTTCGGCCAGCGCCTGTTGGGTGGTCGTCAGTGCGGTCCAGATCGGATGATCGAGGGGATGGCTGGAATTGTGGGGTTCAGACATCAGGCTGCTTCTCCTCGCTTACTCATACGACGGCATGCCGCCCGCTGGCCATCGCGCACGGTATCGATCATCATCAAGAGGTATGCACGCCTGAATATAACGGAATATCCGGCAGCGATTGGAGACGAATATGGCGCGGGGCGACCAGTTTCGGCGCCCGCCTGCTGTTTCCCCCGGCAAACTGCGGCGGCCACCAGCGGCGAAGGCTCGTTCGTCACGCCTTCTCCGCCGTCGCCTTGATCAGATTGTCGCGCACCGTGACGACGGTTTCCTGCAGCCGCGCGAACTCGTCCGGCTTCAATCCGGTCGCGGCAACGAGGTTCATGTGCATGCCCTTCTCGCGCAGCAGCCGGCCGGCCTCGGTAAGGCTGATGCGCACCTGCCGTTCGTCCGCGGGATCGCGCTGGCGGCGCAGATAACCCATGGTCTCGAGCTTTTTCAGGACCGGCGTCAGCGTGTTGGATTCCAGGAACATCTTTTCGCCGAGCTCGCTCACCGTCTGGCCGTCCTGCTCCCACAACGCCACGATCGCGATCCATTGCGGATAGGTCAGGCCGAGATCCTCCAGACCCTTCCGGTAGGCCCGGCCGAAGGCGAGATTGGCCGAGTAGATCGCAAAGCACAGGAAATCGCCAAGGCGGCGGTCCCCCGCGGGCGGCTTCGGTTTCTGATTGCTCCTTGAACTGTCTCTGGAATTATCCCGGGCACCGGTTGTGCCGGATTTGGGACCTTCATTCGGTCTCATTGGGCGCGTCCTTTCCGACACGAACATGTGAAGTCTCGCATCCATATATATCGCATCCGATTAAATCGGAAGGCTTGACTTAAGGACGCGTCGGCGCTTTATACATCGTACTCGATTACATCGCATACGATCTAAATGCCATTCGGTGAAGAGATCCTACGATTTTCAGGCATTCGTTCGCGCCGCGGAAGAGTGTCTGCCGAACAGAGGGTATTCGCGCGGCGATCGAAGCAATCTACCGCTGTCGACGTCAACGCAAGAACCACGGTGGGGCGGAAACATCCCGCCCACCACAGCATCAAGGAGAGAACCATGTCAGACCCTAGGGAAAGCACCACCACCTCCCCCGCCGAAGCCAAGGCCGCGCTGGCGGTCGACCTGAAGCTCGAAATCGTCGTCATCCCGGTCTCCGACGTCGAACGCGCCAAGCAGTTTTATGCAAAGCTCGGCTGGCGGCTCGACGCCGATTTCGCCGGCGCAGACGACTACCGCGTGATCCAGTTCACCCCGCCCGGCTCCAACGCCTCGGTGATCTTCGGCAAGAACGTCACCTCCGCCGCGCCCGGCTCCGCGCAGGGCTTGTACCTGGTCGTCTCCGACATCGAAGCCGCCCGCAGCGCGTTGCTCGGCCGTGGCGTTGCGATCAGTGAAGCATTCCATGCCGGCGGCGACGTGCACGTTGGATCGGACGAGCCGTATCTGTTTGGTCGGGTCCGGCTGAGCGGCGCGGATCCGGCACGCGGCAGCTACCGTTCGTATGCCTCGTTCAGCGATCCCGACGGCAATGGCTGGCTGCTGCAGGAAGTCACCGCGCGATTGCCCGGCCGCATCGACGGCAATGGCACCTCGTTCACCTCGTCGGCCGATCTCGCCGCCGCGTTCCGCCGGGCGGCCGCCGCCCATGGCGAATACGAGAAGCGCAACGGCGGCAAGCACGATGAGAACTGGCCGGACTGGTACGCCGACTACATCGTCAATGAACAGCACGGCCAGCAGCAGGCCGCATGAGCAGGCGAAGCGATCATCGGCGGCGGCTCATCCAATGGGTTCGCCGCCGGTGAGGACGCCAGTCCAATCAGGAAGATTCACCCATGCGCACGCTATCAGCTTCCGAAATTATCAACCCCGACCGCCGCCAGCTCTTGAGATCAGCCGCGATGGGAATCGCCGCGGCGGCCGCCGCGAGTCTTTTTCCTGCCTATCCGGCGCCGGCGGCAACGCCCGACGAGGTCCGCCCGTTCCGGATCAACATCCCGGAAGAGGCCCTCGTCGATTTGCGCCGGCGGATCAACGCAACCCGATGGCCCGATCGTGAAACGGTCACGGACGACTCCCAGGGCGTGCAGCTCGCGACGCTGCAGGAACTCGCACGATATTGGGGTACGGACTATGACTGGCGCAAGATCGAGGCGAGGCTGAATACCCTGCCGCAATTCATCACCGAGATCGATGGGTTGGACATTCATTTCATTCACGTTCGTTCGAAACATGAAAATGCGTTGCCGCTGATCGTCACGCACGGGTGGCCCGGCTCGGTGATCGAGCAACTGAAGATCATCGATCCGCTGACCAACCCCACCGCGCATGGCGCGAATGCATCCGACGCCTTCCATCTCGTGATCCCCTCGATTCCGGGTTACGGGTTTTCGGCCAAGCCGACCACGACCGATTGGGGTCCTGATCGCGTTGCCCGTGCCTGGGTGGCACTGATGAAGCGCCTTGGGTATTCGCGGTTCGTGGCGCAGGGCGGCGATCTCGGTGCGATCATCTCGAACGCGATGGCCCGGCAGGCGCCACCGGAACTGCTCGGTATTCACACCAACTTCCCCGGCACGATTCCTGCCGACATCGGCAAGGTGCTGCAGAGCGGCGATCCGCCACCGTCCGGTCTTTCGGCCGATGAACGGCGCGCCTACGAACAGGTCAAGGACTTCAGAACGAAACACTTCGCTTACGCAGCCATGATGTCGACGCGGCCGCAGACGCTGTACGGACTGGCGGATTCACCAGTCGGCCTGGCCGCGTGGATCCTTGACCATGGTGACGGTTATGCCCAGCCGGCGGCGACGATCACCTCGGCCGTGCTCGGGCGTACGATCAACGGACAACCCGCTGGCGATTTCACCCGCGACGACGTTCTCGACGACATCACGCTCTACTGGCTGACCAACACGGCGATTTCTGCGGCGCGCTTCTATTGGGAAAACAAGGGGATGAGCGCCTTGAACGCCGTCAACCTGTCCGTTCCGGCCGCCGTAAGCGTCTTTCCCGGCGAAATCTATCAGGCACCGCGGAGCTGGACCGAGCGCGCGTATCACAACCTCATCCACTTCAACACGCTCGACAAGGGTGGGCACTTTGCCGCCTGGGAGCAGCCGCAACTCTTTTCAGAAGAGATTCGCGCAGGCTTCCGATCCTTGCGCAAATCGATCTGATGCCCTCGGCGCCGGTCCGCCCAAGTTCGATGAAATCTCAACCAAGGAGTTCAACATGAGCAAGCTGAACAAGATGCAAATCGCGGCAATGGCGGTGCTTGTCGCCGGAGCCGTTTTGGCGCCGTTCGGCGCGCAGGCGCAGCAGAACGGGGTCACGCGGACCGACCTGCAGCGGCACGACCTCAGCGCGCCCGGACGCGAGGCCATCCAGGTCCGCGTCGACCTCGCCCCCGGCGTGGCCTTTGGCAAGCACACCCATCCCGGCGAGGAAGTCATTTATGTCCTCGAAGGCACGCTCGAATATCAGCTCGAGGACAAGCCGCCGGTGACGCTGAAGGCCGGCGACGTACTCTTCATTCCTGCCGGAACGATCCATTCGGCCCGGAACCCCGGCAGCGTCACCGGCAGCGAGCTTGCCACCTACATCGTCGAGAAGGGCAAGCCGCTCCTCACGCTGGTGAAGTGACGGCGGCGGCAATTGTCAAACAGCCCCTAAGCTCACGCCGGCAGCGGCGCGGTCGCCCGCGCCACCGGCATCGGCTTGAACGTCATGATGATCAGGAATGCGCCGAGCCCCATGATCCACGAGCCGATGTAGAGCCAAGCGTAGCTGGCAAACGTGTCGTAGATCAAGCCGCCGGCGAGCGGACCCGTCGCCATGCCGAGGCTGCCGGCCATGGCAGTGCCGCCGATCACGGTGCCCAACATCCGCAGCGGAAAGTTTTCGCGCACCAGCACCGCATAGAGCGGCATGGTGCCGGCATAGATGAAGCCGAACAGCGCCGCGACCGCATAGAACGCGGCGAGCTCGCGCACGAAGACATAACCGAGTGCGCCGAACGCCTGCGCCAGCAATCCGAACACCAGCACGCGCTTGGCGCCGAAGCGGTCGCCGAGCAGGCCGAAGGCGATGCGTCCACCGAGCCCGGCGAGGCCTTCCACGCTGTAGATCGTGACCGCCGCGACCAGCGGGATGCCGCAACTGATGGCGTAGCTCACGGTGTGAATGATCGGTCCCGAATGCGTGGCGCAGCAGAAGAAGTTTGTCGCCAGCAGGATGATGAATTGCGGCGAACGCAGTGCCTGCGCGAGCGTCATCTCCGCCGGAGCCGGATCGCCTGATGGCGCGGAAGGCGCGCTATCAAGCGCCGGCGGGCGGCGCACCAGCAGCGAGACCGGGATCATGATCGCGGCGACGACAAGCGCCACGATCTGCATCGAGGTGCGCCAATCATGATTTGAGACAAGCCAGGCGGCGAGCGGCGCCATGGTCATCGGCGCCATGCCCATGCCGGCCGAAACCAGCGACACCGCAAGGCTGCGATGGGTATCGAACCAGCCGGTGACGGTTGCCATCATCGGCGCAAAGATCGCGGCGATCGAGCCGCCGACCATCAGCCCGAAGACGAACTGAAAGGCGACCAGCGATGTCGCAAGACTGGCCAGCCCCAGGCTCGCCGCCAGCACGACCGATCCCGTCAGCACCACCGGCAGCGGCCCCAGCCGGTCGGACAAGGTGCCCCAGATCATGCTGGTGAAGGCCATGGCGAGAAAGCCGATGGTCATGGCGCTCGATATGCCGGTGACCGACCAGCCGGTATCCCGCGCGATCGGCTGCAGGAACACCGGCAGCGAAAACATGCCGCCAATTGCGACGCAGCCGAGCAGGCCCCCGGCCGCGACGATGACCCAGCGATAGCGAGAATTGGTCATTTTCAGTCTCCAACGCAGTTCTCTGGCTGGAAGACGAACGGAATGGGGCAGAACCGACAAGTTGACGGTCGAGCCTGATAATTTTTCACGGAAGCGAGCCCGGCAATTTCAGCGCTGCACTCCACGGTTGTGTATCCGCATATCCCAAGCCTGCGGCAGTTTGACCATGCGCGCGACATGTCGGTTTTGGTTTGAGACCTCATTAATTTTTGTCAGCCAAAAATGGCGTTACCTGAGGTTGCATATCCAGAAGGAAGCAAACAGTCATGCAGATCGGAACGGTAAGCTCCTGGAATTTGACTCTGACGATACTTCAGTCGTCGCCACTGCCTCGCTCGCCCTGGACCGCTCCGGCCGCCGCGCAGAATACGCCCGCCGCCGTCCCTGCCGGCGATACCGCGCCGAAGAAGGCGTCCAATGGCGTTGGTTCCACCCCGGTCGTGCAGGCGTTCCTGCTCCGCGTGCAGGAGCTTGAGATGACGTACATCAAGGGAACGCGCGGGCACGACAGGATTTCGGGATGGAGCAACAGCCTCGTCGATGCCGGTCGCGGCAACGACAAGGTCGATGTCTGGTCGGGCAGCCTGGTCGACGGCGGCGCCGGCAACGACTCCATCCGGGCCTGGTCCGGATCCGGCGTCTTGGGCGGAGCCGGAAACGACCGGATCGATATCTGGTCCGACAGTGCGGCGGACGGCGGGGACGGCGACGACATGATACGAGCCTGGTCCAATACCGTCGTCCTCGGCGGCAATGGCAACGATACCATCAGCGCGTGGTCCGAAAGTCGGGTCGAGGGCGGCGCCGGCAACGACGTGATCAGCGTATGGTCCGATGCCCGCGCCAGCGGTGGCGAGGGCAACGATCAGATCTCCGCATGGACCAACGGCTTCGTCGACGGTGGTTCCGGCAACGATACGCTTAAGGTCGATAACGGCTCTGTCGTGTCCGGCGGCATCGGAGACGACACGATCTCCGCCGACCGCGGCTCCACCGTTTTGTTCTCGGCCGGAGACGGCAAGGACACGGTTTACGCCGGTCGCGACACCACCCTCAGACTGGGTGAAGGATTGACGGCCGACAAGACGCAGGTCGAGATATCCGGCAGCACGGCCACGATTTCCTTCGGTGATGGATCGGACCAGATCACACTCCACCTTGGCCCGGGCTCCCCCGTGACCCTGGCGTTTGCGGATGGAACGACGACGGAGATCAAAGGCATCAGGCCCACGATCAACCTGGCGCGGGCTGCCGAGGTGAACCAGCTGGCATAGGCAGCGCGAATTGCAGGATGCCTGGAAGCGGCTGATGGTGGCTAAGCGGCTTTACAGGCATCGCTGGCGCGTGGCATGCAACGGCCAATGCGTGACCGACCATGACCATCCGCCCTATCGTCCGTTATCCCGACGCTCGGCTGGCACTCCCGGCGCAGCCTGTGACCGTGTTTGACGGTGCGCTGCGCGAGCTGGCGAATGACCTCCTCGAGACGATGCACGCTGCGCCGGGTATCGGGATCACCGCGCCGCACATCGGTATTCCCCTGCGGGTCGTGGTGCTCCATCTCGACGCAGCCGAGGGCGCGCGGACCTATGTCAATCCGGAGATCGCCTGGGCGTCGCCCGAGATGATCCTGCATCGCGAAGGCAGCGTCTCGATGCCCGGCGTCAACGACGACATAGAGCGCCATTCGCGGGTCCGGATCAGCTATCAGGACATCCACGGCAACCTGCAGACCGAGGAATCCGACGGTCTGCGCGCGGTCTGCCACCAGCACGAGATCGATCAGCTCAATGGCCTTTTCTGGATCAGGCGGCTGTCGCGGCTCAAGCGCGAGCGGCTGATCAAGCGGTTTGACAAGATGTCGCGGAACTGAGCCCCTCCGTTAAGATTACGTCTTAACTAATAATTAAGTATGGCTTTGCGGGCACCAAAGGCAGGGCTTAGCGTTTTGGGAATGCTGCTCGGTAACTTCCAATGGGTGCGTGCCATGACCTATAGAACAACGTTTCTCGCGTCTCTCAGTGCCGTCGCGCTTGTCCTTGCCGCGGGCGAGGCATCTGCCGACCCGGGCGCCGCGCGCGGTGCGGGCCTTGCTCCGGCGCGCCCGGCTTTCCCTTCATTCCCCCGCCATAACCATCGCGGCAACGGTTTCTTCCCTGGGACCGGCGGCGTGTTTTATGGCGCGAATAATGAGGTTCGCGAACCGATAGTCGAGGCGCCGCCGCCGAGAACATCGGACGAGCTGCGGTACACCTGCGTACTGGACATTCCCTGGGATTATGTCCATCGCTGCCCGCAGTACACGACGCCTCGCTAATCGCCATCTCTCGTACGGCGGATTCAGCGTAATCCGCCATCACAGGCCCGAGCCACTCGCGCCAAGGCCCGGCCGCGCGCCGGTGGCGCAGGCCTGCTCGACGCAGCGGCTCGCCCGCAAAATGTTCGGCTCGGAAAACATCGGCCCGACGATCTGCAACCCGATCGGCAGACCTTCGACAAAGCCGCACGGCACCGAGGCCGCCGGCTGGCGGGTGAGGTTGAACGGCCATGTCAGCGGCGTCCAATCGAACCATTGCGGAAAGCGCGTGGCGTCCGGCGTATCGACGCCGGCGGCGAAAGCGGTGATCGGAATGGTCGGCGTCAGCAGGAGATCGTAATCGCGATGAAACGCGTGCATGGTCTGGCTCAGTGCGCGCATCCCGGCATAGGCCGCTTGCAATTCGCTCGCGGAAATACTTTGCGCTGATACGACCAGCCGCAGCAGGCCGGGATCGAGCGCCGCCAGTTGCGCGCCGTCGAAATGCCGCACCGCCGCGGCCTGCGATGCGCCCCAGATCGCTTCCAGCGCCGGCTGCGCACCGGAGAGATCGAGCGCAACATGCTGCACATCGGCACCGGCCTTCGCCAGCGCGTCGATGGCCGGCTGCATGCCGGCGACGACGGCGGGATCACCGACCGGGAAGCCGAGATCGGGCGACCAGGCGATGCGCAGGCCCGCCACGCCGCCGTCGAGCCCATCGAGATAATCGATGCCGCGATAGGGAATGGCAAAGGAATCCCGCGCGTCCGGCCGCGTCAGCACGTTCAGCAGCAAGGCACTGTCGGCGACATCGCGCGACAGGCCGCCATAGACCGCGAGCGTGCCCATCGAGCCCAGAAAATTCGGCACCACACCGTAGCTCGCCTTCAATCCGAACACGCCGCTGAACGCTGCCGGAATCCGGATCGAGCCGCCACCATCGCCGCCGGTCGCCAACGGCACGACGCCTGCCGCCACCAGCGCGGCCGAACCGCCGCTGGAGCCGCCGGGCGTGCGGGAAACATCCCAGGGATTTCGCGTGACACCGGTGAGCGGGCCATGCGTGATGCCCTTCCAGCCGAATTCGGGCGTTGTTGTCTTGCAGAAGAACACCGCGCCGGCCTCACGCAGGCGGGCGACGCCGGGGGTGTCCTCCGTGCTCGGCGCTGTCGGCGTCGTGTGAGAGCCGATGCGGGTCGGCCAGCCCGCGACATGCGCGGTGTCCTTGACCGCGACCGGCACGCCGTCGAGCGGCCCGAGCGGCGCGCCACGACGCCAGCGATCCGCCGCCTCCGCGGCCAGGCGCCGGCCTTGCGGTTCATCCAGCAGGCAGATGGCATTGAGAGTCGGATTGACCCTGTGCAATTGCGCCAGCGTGGCTTCCAGCACATCGACCGGCGATAGCTCGCCTGCAGCGAAGCGCCGCGTCATTTCGTGGGCGGACAGCCAGTTCAATTCGTCTGATATCACGGCTGCTATTCCGCGGCTTCCCGCGCGGGGACGCCCTGCTCGATATCGCATTGCAGGATATCGGTGAAGCGATTGAAGGCGCCGCAGAGCGCGATACGCCAGGTCAGCTCGACGATCTGGGCTTCGGAGAAATGCTCGCGAAGTCTCGCGAAAACTTCGTCGCGCGTCTTGCTCCAGTTGTTGTTCACCGCGATGGAATATTCGACGACAAGCTTGTCGACGGCGTCGAGTTCCGGATGGTCCGCATAGTCGAGCAGGCGGTCGGCGCCCTCCTCCGATACGCCCTGGACCGCCAGTTTCGGCGCATGGTGCGACACGCAATAGTCGCACTTGTTCAACAGGGACACGGCGACCAGCGCGATCTCCAGATGGCGCTTCGACAGGGTGCCGGTATCGGCCAGATCGACCAGAAGCGACCATGTATGCTTGAAGATCGGCGGCCGGTGCGCCATCACGCCCGCCTGGTTCTCGAATGCGCCGTAGGTCGTCATCTTGTCCCACAGCGGCTGCAACTCGGCCGGCAGATCGTCTTTGGTCTTGATCGATACGCGTGACATGGGCTCATCCTGAATGGTGGTCGGGTATTGAGGCGATGCTGAACCTTCACCCCGGACAAATCAACGTCTCCGATGGAGCCATCTGACGACATTGCAACCAACCTCGCCTGTCATCCCCGCGACGGCGGGGATCGAGTACGCCGCGCCGCTTCCGCGTCATTGCGAGCGCAGCGAAGCAATCCATAGCGCGGCAAGCAGAGAGGTGGATTGCTTCGCTGCGCTCTCTTGCACAAACGCTTCGCGTTTGTCGCAGGCAATGACGTGGATATAGTTTCGCGGTCTCGCGGCGCACTGCGCCCGAGGTTTGCATCTCGTTGCCCTCTTCGAAATAGAGGGCGCAGGGAAGACCGGGTGCTTGCTGCACCCGAGGTCCCGTGTGCGATTTGCGCTAACAAGACTGCACACGAGCATACAGGTACAGCGGGGGCATCCCGGCCTTCCCTGCGCAATGGCTTTACGGCTTACTTCGTGCTCTTCCCGGAGAACGGCTCTTTTGCCTCCGTCGCCCGTAAGAAACTTTCGCTTCTCCCGGACTTAACGCCAGCACCGCGGCGCCCGAACCACACGACTTCACCGTACGCTTCCGGCGCGCACGTCTGTCGCGCCCTCAGCGTCCACCGCATCCCACCGCGCGTTCGTGACGTTCGCGAGCGCCCCTCATCCGCCGTGAGACGGGCGGAGTTATGGGACTGATTTGGGTGAGAACGAAAGTGGAATGTTTTTGATTTGTGGGGTTGACACGATTTCTGAAAATCCGAAGTGATTTGGGTATCGTCGGCTGACGTCGATAGTTAGTCAGCCGGAATGAAGCGGAGCGTGCCTGCTCGACGCGTTGGCTTGCCGGTATCGTTGGTGTGGTTGACGCCGTCGGTGACAGGCACCTCAGGGAAATCGAACGGGCTTACCCCATCCAGGCAGGCCACGTTCACGGCATATGAATTCTGGTTCGATCGCCGTTGATGATGCGTGTAGATTCCGCAGCGGGAGCAGAAGAAGTGCTGTGCTGCGCCGGTATGGAAGCGGTAGCTTGTCAGCGCATCCTCGCCTTGCAGGATCTTGACGCCGCCCATTTCCGCCATGACGACGACGGCGCCTCGCATCCGGCAGTAGGAGCAGGTGCAGCGGAGGATCGAATTGAAGCCGTCGCTCAGCGTCGCCTCAAAGCGCACCGCGCCGCAATGACACTGGCCACCCCGAACGTTCTTGTCGTCCACCATGTTTCCTGCGTCCCCTGTTCAGATCACTTCTACGCCTACGCTCTCTTCCCGGTACGTTTGGATAGCGGAGCATTACGCCGCTGGCGCTTGCCGCGCGCGATCTCCGTTGCCAGCGCGTCCAGCTTCGGCTCCCAAAAACTCCGGAACCTGCCGATCCATGCATCCACCGCCTGAAGCCCGGCGGCATCCACCGAATAGAGCCGTCGCTGCGCCTCCGCACGGACCTTTGCAAAGCCGCCTTCGCGCAGCACCTTCAGGTGCTGCGACACCGCCGCCTGCGTGATCCCGAATTCCGAGCCGATCGCCTCCACCACTTCGCCGGACGCCATCTCGCCCGGACCGAGCAGTTCGAGGATGCGACGGCGCACCGGATCGGAAAGGACTTCGAAGACGTGCATCAGCTTCCTGTACCCGGGTGCGCCATGTCTGGCGGCAGCTCGCCGCGATAGAACGCGATGGTGCGGTCCGACCGTTCCTTGGCCGAAGCCGGATCGATCCCGCTCGCAACATGCGCCGCGCGCCAAAATTCACCGCTCTCGCTCATGAACGCCTTGCCGTCAGGAGAAACCATCCATGCCTCGGCTGTCTCATGGTCGACCGACGCTCCGGTCGCAAGATAGCGCTCAAGTCCCGCGATGGCGAGGTCCCAACCGATGCCGACCGCACCGGGACCGAACTGATTCCAGTGATCCTCGATGATCGCGGTATGCTCCAGCGTCAGCCGCGCCTGGCTGCGTTCCGCCGCGAGAGCGACGTCGATCCAGCTCACCGCGCCGCCGAATTCCCACGTGGCTGCGAAATGCGTGGGAGGCGCGCACGCCGTGATCGTCCCGCCCGCGTTCCCCTTGAGCTGGTACTTGCCGCCGAGTTCGAGATCTCCGTCGACCGGCAGAAACCAGCGCGGGATGCGCTCCTTGCTGGTCAGTGCGTCCCAGAGGTCATCCACACTGGTGTCGTAAAGCCGTGTCAGCGTCACGGCGCTCGCGGCTTTGCCGTCTTTTTCGAAATTGCGCACCGAACGCGTGACCAATCCCAGCACCCTGGCGACGTCGATCTCCATCCTGTCCTCCCTGTTCTCTGGACGGAGATGAATATCGGCCGGTACTTATATAAGTCAAGACTTATAATAAATCGTCATCAGACCCGCAGATTGTAGCCCGCATGAGCCACCGGGTCGCGCGAATGCGCGCCCGATGACAGGCTCCGCGATATGCGGGAACAGCAGTCCCGGGTATCGCTGCGCTCACCCGGGCTACGCTTGCTACGCTTGCTGCCGCGCTTGCTGCCGTGGCCGCGAGCATAGTAAGACCCGGTCGGCCGAGCGCACTCGCCCATAAATAAACACGGTCGTGTCTGTCGACCAAAAATAAAAGGGAGAAACTGGGATGAGAAGGGTGACGGCTCTGACGCTGGTTGCATCGGCATTCAGCCTATTGATGGCCCCGTTGGCATCAGCACAGACAGACTACCCGAACCGGGCCATCACCATGGTCGTGCCGTTTGCGGCAGGTGGCGCTACCGACGTTATCGGCAGGATTGTTGCGGAAGGCATGTCCAGGCACCTGGGCAAGCCGATCATCATCGAAAACGTAGCTGGCGCCGGCGGCACCATCGGCTCGCTTCGCGTCATGAGAGCTGCACCCGACGGCTACACGCTGCTGACCGGGCACATGGGAACCCATGCGTCATCCTATGCGCTGTATGAGAAGCGGAAATACGATCCCCGAACCGATTTCGAGCCGATCGGCCTGATGGCCTCGGCGCCGATCGTGGTGTTCGGCCGCAAGGATCTGCCGGCGACGACATTCCAGGAATTCATCGGGCTGATGAAGCAGAAGGGCCCTGATTTCAAGGTGGGTGATTCCGGCGTCGGATCCAACGCCCACCTCACCTGCACGCTGCTGAATGCCCTGGTCGGAACCAAGCCCACCGAAATTCCCTATCGTGGCAACGGCCCGCTGATGAACGATCTGCTCGGCGGAGCCATCGACTATTCGTGCGACCAGGTGATTACGGTCGCCCCGCAAGTTTCGGCCGGCGCGATCAAGGCGTTCGTCGTCGCCTCTCCGCAGCGATCGAAGGTGCTTCCGGACACCGCCACGTCAGGGGAAAGCGGCCTGAGCGCCTATCAGGCCGACGCGTGGACGGCATTATTCTCCCCGAAGGGAGTACCCGACGACATCATGACGAAGATCCAAGCCGCCTATGCAAAGGCAATGGCTGACCCGGACACGATCAGCCGGCTTGAGAAGCTTGGCGCCGTGGCGCCCGCACCTGAGCAGCAGTCGCGGGCCTATCTGAAAAACCTCGTTGCCAGCGATGTCGATCGATGGACCAAGGTCATCACGGACGCGAAGATCAGCATTGCGGACTGATGTTGATGGTGCCGGTTTAGCAGATTCGTAGCCCGCATGAGCGCTAGCGATATGCGGGGACAGTCCCCGGGGTCGCTTCGCTCACCCGGGCTACGGAATCCTCAAAAAAATTTAGGTGGCGATGTCGGGACGCCGGGTGCTCGAACGTCCTCTGCTGGAACCAACCGTCGCGGCCGCCCTGAGCGGCTAATCAAGGAGAGCTCCGATGAACAAGAACACGATTTGCCTTTGGTACAACCACGACGCGGAAGAAGCCGCGCAGTTCTACGCAAAGACTTTTCCGAACAGCAGCGTCGACTCTATTCATAAAGCACCTTCCAACTTTCCCGGCGGCAAGGCCGGCCAGGTGCTGACGGTGCAGTTCACCGTGTGCGGCGTGCCGTGCATCGGCCTCAACGGCGGGGACATGTTCAAGCACAGCGAGGCCTTTTCGTTTCAGATCGCGACCGAAGACCAGGCGGAAACCGACCGTTATTGGAACGCGATCGTCGGCAATGGCGGCGTCGAAAGCGCCTGCGGCTGGTGCAAGGACAAGTGGGGCCTTTCGTGGCAGATCACCCCGCGCGTGCTGACCGACGCGATGGCCAAGGGCGGCGACGTCGCCAAGCGCGCCTTCGCGGCGATGATGCCGATGGGCAAGATCGACGTCGCGAAGATCGAGGCCGCGGTGCGGGGATAGAGCGACGCGACGTCAGGGATCGTAGGGACGTAGCCCGCATGAGCGCTAGCGATATGCGGGAGCAGCGTCCCCGGGGTCGCTGCGCTCGCCCGGGCTACGGGGCTACGGGGTCACTGCGGGCGACGTCAGCCGCCTGCCATCAAATCTTTCGCCAGCGCCATGTAGGCCGGCAGCGTCACGGGGTCGTTGGCGGCGTTGCTGGCGGCCGGGTGCGAGGCATAGCGGGCGATCACCATCTCGGCTTTCGGATCTATATAGATGCCCTGCCCGTGAACGCCGCGCGCCATGTAGGCGCCGTGCGCATTGTGCGTGATCCACCATTGATGGCGGTAGGACGCGCCGGGCAAGGTGGTGTAGCCGGCCGGCTTGAATTTGGCGGGATCGCCGCCGCTTGCGACCTCCTCGACGAATTGCGACGGTACGATCTGCCGGCCGTTGAAGCGGCCGTGGTTGCGGATCGTCTCGCCGAAGCGGGCGAGATCGCGCAGCGTGGTCGACAGGCCGCCGCCGCCGCTTTCGGTGCCGATGCGGTCGACGTGATAATGCGCGTCCTCCTCCGCACCCATCGGAATCCAGATGCGCTCGGAGAGCAGATCTGAAAGCGTCATGCCGCTCGCGCGCCTGATGATCCAGGCCAGCACGTCGGAATTGACGGTCTTGTAGGCAAAAGCCTTGCCGTGCTCGCCCTGCTTCTTCTGCGCGCACAGGAAATCGAAGATGTTGGTCGCGCCCTGATAGCCCGGCTCGATCGGCGCCATGCCGTTGGCACGCCGCAGCCCCCACACATCGGAATCCCTGTCGGTATAGACCTCAGTGTAGACGAGCCCCGTGGTCATATCCATCGCCTCGTGCACGCGCGCATCGCCGAACGCGCTCGCCTTCAACTCCGGTACATAATCCGTGATCGGCGCCTGCGGATCGATCTTGCCCTCCGCCACCAGAATGCCGGCGAGCGTGCCGGTGAACGATTTCGTCACCGACATCGCGATATGCGGCTTGTGCGGCTTCAGCGCGCCGAAATAGCGCTCGTAGATCAGCTTGCCCCGACGCAGCACGGCGATGCCGTCGGCATAGGTCTCCTCGAGCATGCGCTCGAACGTCATCGGCCGCCCGTCCATGGTGACCGACGCGGACGCGCCGATATCATGCTCCGCGCGCGGCAGCACCGACGCGGGCCCTGCCCCACGCCAGACATTCACCGTCGGCACCAGTTGGCGGATATTGCTCCAGGCCCAGCGCAATTCGGGGAAGCTGCGGAACGAGCCGTCCTGGAAGGTGATGGTTTTGTCAGGTAGCGGCGGGAAGCCCTGCATCCAGCCGAGTGTTTGCGGATCGGTCTCGGTGGCGGTGGTGGTCTGGTTAGGTGCGGTCGCGACGGACATGAAGGCTGGCTCCGGAGGGTCGATGCCGGAGTCGTAACATGGCTGAGCGCGATGCACAGCCGACGTTTCAGAGGGGCAGATCGGCGCGGCAAGCCAATCTGTAGCCCGCATGAGCTCAGCGATATGCGGGGTGGTCTCGGGTTGCGCTTCGCTCCACCCGGGCTATGGCGCTGCTTCGCCCACAAATGTCATGTAGAAGCTGGTCCGAACAGTTCGCGCATTCGCTGCAGGTACCGATGTTCGGACGTGCTCCAGCGCAATTCTGCGAGCATCTTTGAATCGGCGCCTGCCGGATAGCGGATGCGCACGCCATCTTCTGTGGCCGCCGCAAGCACGGCCTCCGCGACTTCGGCTTCCGTGCAGTATGCCGTCGGATAGTTCGCCATCCCAGCGAAGCAGGCCTGCGCGAAGCTGGCATAGTCGGCCGGGATCAGCCCCTGCATTCGTGCACTGCCATTCGCGGTGAAATTCGTGGTCGGCGCGTAACCGGGCTCGACGAGACGCGCCTTGATGTTGAAGCCCTCAAGCTCATAGGCCATCGACTCAGTGAACCCTTCGATCGCGAATTTGCTGGCAGCGTAGATCGCCACCAGTGGCATGACGCCGATGGCGACACTGGATGTGACGTTGACGATGACGCCCTGCCCCTGCTTGCGCATCTGCGGGATGATGGCGCGGCAGGCCGCGATCACGCCGAACGTATTCGTTTCGAAGAGTTCGCGGACCGTATTGTCCGGGGTGCTCTCGACCACGGAGCCGAGTCCGATGCCCGCATTATTCACCCAGACGTCAATCGCACTATGGGCGGCGACTCCGGCGGCGATCGCGTCTTTAATGCTCTGTTCGTCCGTCACGTCGAGCGGCAGCACCGTCAGGCGATCCGAGCCGGCTGCGAACACGTCTGGCTGGGGGCGCCGCATCGTGGCGATGACGTTCCATCCCTGCTGCAGGAAGAGGTTAGCCGTCGCCTTGCCGTAGCCTGACGATGCGCCGGTGATGAGGACCGTTCTTGACATTGCTCTCTCCGTTGTGGTGCACGGAGAAATAGACGCATTGTTCAGGACGATATATAATCCATAATCCCCATTTCATTATCGATCGTCCAAATGGATCCCATCACTGACATCGTCACCCTGCTACGCCCGCATGCGGTCTTCTCGAAGCCGATCACCGGAAAAGGCAACTGGGGCGTGCGCTACGCGGCCTACAAGGAGCCGGGATTTGCGATCGTCCTGCAGGGTCAGTGCTGGCTGGCCGTGCGCGGTCGGGAGCCTGTTCTCCTTGAACGAGGCGACTTCGTACTGTTGCCTGCCTCGCCGGCCTTCGCGCTGTACAGCCGCCCTGGAGCCCAATGCTCGCCGGGAGATCCGTCGATCACCGGCATCAGGCACGGCGATCCGGACGGGGAGCCCGAGTTCGAAATGCTGGGCGGCGCATTCCGCCTCGACCCGCTCAACGCCTCGCTCGTCCTGGCTCTGCTGCCCGAGATGGTCCACATCCGTGAAAGCAACGGCGGCATGACGCAGCTCGCGCAAATCGTCGACCTTATCACGGACGAATGCAGCGCCGACCGGCCGGGCAAGGAAATGGTGCTGCAGCGGTTCCTCGACGTGATGCTGGTGGAATGCTTGCGGCGGCCCGGCATCGCGCAGGGCGAACTCCCCGCCGGCCTGTTGTCGGGGATGCAGGATACAGCACTGGCGCGCGTGCTCCGCGCGATGCATTCCGACGTGCGTGCGGGCTGGACCGTTGCCGAGTTGGCGAAGCTGGCGGGCATGTCGCGGTCAGCCTTCTCGGCGCGGTTCTCGCAAACCCTCGGCTGCGCGCCGATGGAGTATCTGTTGCGCTGGCGCATCACGCTGGCTCAGGATGCGCTGAACCGCGGTGGAAAATCGCTCGACCGCGTCGCCGAAGAAGTCGGATACGAATCCGCGAGCGCCTTCAGCACCGCCTTTCGTCGACGGTTAGGTTGCTCCCCGGGAGCGTTCGCCCGGCGCAAGCGCGACGCAACCGAGCATTGGTGAAAACTCCCAATTGGCGAAAGCATGACCCACATGAGGGCGCGCGTGACAGGAAATGGGTGGATTACGCCTTCGACTAATCGACCCTACTCGCTATCCCGAAGTTACGGGGTTCAGCGCCTTGAGCTGCTGCATGATCGCAAGACCATCGACGACGTTCCAGGTTTCAACGATCAGCCCATCGTGATTGAAGCGATGCAGGTCCCAGAATGTCGTCTCGATGCGGCGGTTGGTCGGCGCCACACCCATAACCGTGGTCGAATGGATCGCGCTCGACGTGCACCGTCCCATCACCCACTCTCCCTCGGCTACGACATGTTCAGCGACGATCTCCAGGTTACCCCACGTCTCATGCATCGATGCAAGAAATGCCCTGATATGTTCGCGACCCGGGCCAACCTCCCGCGATCGCATCTGATGGTCGGTTGAGTAGAACGTCATGCACGCATCGATATCCCGGCGATTGAACGCGCTCTTGGCCTCCAGATAGTTGCTTTTGTTGCGCGCCGCCGCATCAACTGCTGACATGAGGATCATCGCTCCCGGCTTACCAACAACTGCCACCCTATCCGTCGCCTGCCCCTCGGCGTAGAATAAACGTGCAATCATGGGAGGAAGCGTTGCCCGTCGGCGATACCGCCTTTTCGACCTCGGTATTCTCGGTCGATGTCGCAGGCGTCGGGCGCCACCCGAACCCCGTCACGTGCGTGGTAAGGGGGCGGCGTGGGCCGCTCACGGTCGTGGGCCAAGGGCAGTCGGTCACCGGGGATATCGTGATCATCCGGCCGGGAGTCGAGCATCACATCGTCTGCGGAGAAGGTGGTTTGAGCGCCATGTACCTCGACGGCGCGCGTTGGCCAGGTCGTTGGCTAAGTCCAGGCACGCTGGCGGAGAGGCTTGGGGGCCGTCTCGGTGAGCTGGCTCTGGCCGGGATGCAACTCGATTCCGATGCGCAGTCAGAGCTGCGCGAGCGTCTCAGCCACGGTCAGGGTCGTCTTCCCCTGGGGATGAGCGCCGTACTGGCGGACTTGGCGGCAGAACCGATGACGAGGATGAACCAGGCCGAATTAGCCAAACGTCTGGGATTGGAGCGCACCCAGGCGCTTCGATTGTTCAAGGATTCGACCGGGATGACCTTCCGCCAATTCAAGCGGTGGACTGGACTGCAGCATGCTGCGCGCCTGATCGTAGCTGGCACACTCGTGAGAACGGCCTCCATGGATGCAGGCTTCGCCGACACTGCACACCTCACCCGGACCTTCAAACAATGCTTCGGACTGACGCCGTCCCAGGCCATCGCCGGTTTGCCCACGATTGGCGGCTGACAGGTGGCCTTGCTTCCGGCCGGATTACGGCAAGCGTCGCCGGCGACCTGCCGGGCGTCAGTCGCGCGATATGGACAGCCCCGCGAGAAGCGGAGCGTACGCGGCGAGCCTGCGGGATACGAACTCCGTGAAGAGCCGCACGCGCTTCGTCTTGCGTGTCTCCCCCTGTGTGAGAAGCCAGAGCGTTCCGTACATGTGCAGGTCGGTGCCCGGCACCCTCACCAGCAGGGGGTCGGCATCTCCGACGAAGCACGGCAGTGTCGTGATCCCGAGCCCTTGCCGTACAGCAACGATCTGCGCCCCGGCGTCCGTGGTCCTGAATGGACCCCCCGTGGTGCGAACCTCACCCTCGCTGGCCCAATCCGGAATTCCATGAATGCTTATGACGATCCACCGGATGGGATCAGGCGCGCCCGCACGCCATGCGGCCAGTCGATCGCGAGACATGTAGACGCCGCCGAACAGCTCCGGTCCCTTCAGGCCGTGAAGATTGAGCGGCAGGGTTTTGCGGTCGTAGACGACGCGGATCGCCACGTCGGCCTCTCGGTTGGTCAGATTTGCCAGATCGCCGGAGGACAAGATCTCCATCTCGATGTCCGGATGCAGACGCGCGAAGTCGGCGAAGTCCGGCATGAGCAGGTGTGTCGCGAGGGGCGGTGCCAGCGTCACCCGCAGAAGCCCGCGCACGCTCTGGTCGCGCCCGAAGACGCGCGTCTCCAGCAGGTGCGACGACGCTTCCATCTGGTTCGCGAACTCGAGGACCTCCTCGCCCGCAGCCGTCAGGCGATAGCCCGAAGGCAGCTTTTCGAACATCTGCACCCCGAGGCGTTCCTCGAGCTGGGCGATGCGTCGCAGCACGGTCGAGTGGTTCACACCGAGGCGCTCGGCGGCGGCCCGCACCGAGCCTCCGCGCGCGACGGCCAGAAAGTAGCGAACGTCA
>Ga0307500_10000031_pt1 | contig 40367 bp, 29 predicted proteins | sample 14_S_MG_FD_201362 | JGI IMG/M metagenome (GOLD analysis project Ga0307500, IMG submission 201362) | Soil microbial communities from Populus trichocarpa stands in riparian zone in the Pacific Northwest, United States - 14_S | ecosystem: Environmental > Terrestrial > Soil > Riparian zone > Trees... | reverse complement strand
GGTGATGATCTGCTGCACCTTGCCGCCGTTGCCGTCGGTCGCGACCACCTTGACCGAGACGAAGCCGTCCGACCTGTGCGGGCGCGGCAGCAGCACCCGGAACTGTCCATTGTGGCCGGTCCGGAGCACCGGCGCGGGCGTCCAGGTGGTGCCGCTGTCGGCGGAGGTCCAGACCTTCGTGTCGGTGATCCGGGATGCCGTGCCGCCCGGGATGTGCCCGACGGTCAGCAGCATCGTGCCGGGCAGGCGACCGCGGTTGCGCGGGTCCAGCGCGACGCCGTAGTCCAGGCTGAGCAGCGGCAGCACCGCGCTGCCCGACCGCGGTCGGGACGACCGCACCGTCCACTTGGTACTGGTCGATGTGGACAGTGGCCACCAGTCGGCGGTCCGGCTGACGTCCAGGTCGATCCGGTAGGTGCCCGGGCCCGGCGGTACCGGGAAGCTGCCCTGGCCGCCGTCGGCACTGCCGACCAGCTGGCCGTCCCGGTAGAGCGCCAGGGTGGCGCGGTCGGTGGCGTCCAGCCAGGCCCAGTGGCCCTGCGCGTCCAGGAACGGCGGCAGGGTCAGGGCGACCGTGTCGCCAGTGCGGGTGGCGGTGCCGCCGAGATCCACCGGCAGCGCACCGGGTCGGGCCGGCTGCGCCCACCAGGTGTCGGTCAGCCGCTGCCCGGGCCGGTACGTGGTCGGCGCCTCGAACCCGCCGGAGCCGAACGGCACCTCCGGCGAGGAGAACGCGTACACGTTGTGCTGCCAGCGGGTGTCGCCTGTGGACACGTACTCGCGCCGGTGCAGCGGGGTGGGCATGGTGCGCAGGAACGCGAACGCGAACGACTGCCACGGCCGCCACGAGTAGCGCACCTCGCCGGCCGGCCGGGGGGTGAGGTCGCTGTGGTAGCTGGTGTCCAGCCTGGCCACGTTCGACGGCCCGACCGGGTAGCTGAACCGGGCCGGCATCCGGTTCGGCTCCGGGAAGATCAGGTCGTACTGGTACGGGCTGACCACCACACCGGTCAGGTCCATCGTGACCGGGCCCTGGCTGGTCAGCGCGAGCAGCGCCTCACCAGCAGCTTGGGTCATCGACAGCGCCGGCGCGGTGTCCGGCGCGCCGCCGATGAACAGCTGGCCGGGGGAGTGGTTGAAGATCAGGATCAGCGCCGCCCCGGCCGCGGTCGCGTTGCGCATCTTCTCCAGGAACGTGATCTCGCCGCGGCGGATCAGCGCGACCTTGCCGTGCAGGTCCAGGCCGGCCAGGTCGGCGGTGCGGCCGAGCCCGGCGTACACCACCGGCAGCCTCCGCTGGCCGTCGAACTGCGGCGAGCCGACCGCGTAGAGCGCGGGCACGTCGGTCGCGGCCGGCCCGGTGGTGCGCAGCCGGATGATCGGCGCGCGCAGCGAGAACTGGCTGTAGAACTCGAACCTGCCGATCCGCACCGGGCCGGTCGGCGCCGCGTACGCGTGGCTGATCGGCGGGGTCAGCGTGAAGCTGTGCTCGTAGCTGCGGCCGAGCGCGTCGGACCGGTAGTAGTCCAGCGTGATCGTGGACGGCTCGGTGGCGTCCGGCGTCTTCGGCACGATCTCGGTGGCCCGCCGGCCGTCCAGCAGCACCGTGGTGTCGCCGCCGACGGTCACCTCCGGGGCGTGCACGGCCGCCCCGTCCAGCGCGTACACGCTCGGCTCGTCGTAGGTGAACAGGTAGCCGAACAGGGCGTAGTGGCCGGGCGGCACCCGCAGCGTGACCGAGCCGTCGGTGAAGCCGATCAGGCTGGCCAGGTAGCGGCTCCGGTCGTCCACGTTCAGCACGTCCAGGCTGCTGATGCCGCCGGCCGGCCGGCCGTCCCGGGCGATCCCCTGGACGGTCAGGTTGTACCGGAGCGACTCGCGGTAGTAGCCGACCGCCGTCCGGAGCACGACGCCGCCCGGTGCGGTCGCGGTGATGTAGCCGCCGTACAGGCCGAAGCCGCCGATCCGGGGGTCGACCGTGACCGACACCTGCGCGCTGCCGCCGGCCGGCACGGTGACCTGGTTCGCGCTCAGGGCCAGCGCGCCGGGCGCGGTCGCGGTGCCGTCCTGGTCGGTCACGCCGGCGGTCAGCGCCAGGGTCACCGCGGCGCTGCCGGTGTTGCGGTAGCTGATCGGCCTGGTCACCGGCTGCGCGCCGGCCTGCGGGTAGGCGAAGAAGCCCAGGCTCAGCGACGCGGTCTCGGTGACCACCGGCTGCGCGGTGGCCCGGGCCAGGTCGAGCCGGCCGCCGCCCTGCTGGAAGACCGGGTAGCCGGCGGCGGCCGGCGCGGCGGTACCGACCAGCGCGGCCTTCACCTCGTCGGCGGTCCAGTCCGGGTGCTGCTGCAGCAGCACCGCGGCGGCGCCGGCCACGTGCGGGGTGGCCATCGAGGTGCCGGACAGCGACATGTAGACGTCGTCCACCGGCTCGCCCAGCGTGCTGCCGGCGGCCTTCGCGGCGATGATGCCGACGCCCGGAGCGGTGATGTCCGGCTTGATCGCGGCGTCGCCGACCCGCGGGCCGCGGCTGGAGAACGGGGCGAGCACGTCCTGCTTGTCGACCGCGCCGACGGTCAGCGCGCGGTCCGCGGTGCCGGGCGCGGTGATCGTCCAGTCGCCGGGGCCGTCGTTGCCGGCGGCCACCACGAACAGCGTGCCGTACTGCTCGGTGAGCTGGTTGATCGCCTGGCTGAGCGGGTCGGTCCCGTCGTTGTGGAAGCCCTGGCTGCCCAGGCTCAGGTTGGCCACCTTCGCGCCGTGCTGGGCGGCCCACTCGGCGCCGGCGATGAGGCCCGAGTCGGTGCCGTTGCCGTTGTCGTCGAGCACCTTCACGTTCAGCAGGCCGGCGCCGAAGCCGATGCCGCGCCGGCTGCCGCCGGACGCGGCGCCGGTGCCGGCGATGATCGACGCGACGTGGCTGCCGTGTCCGAAGTGGTCGGTGTCGGACCCGGCGCCGGAGAAGTTGGCCGACCCGGTCACCTTGCCGGCCAGGTCCGGGTGGGTGCTGTCGATGCCGGTGTCCAGCACCGCCACCGGCACGTCCGCGCCGGTCAGGCCGGCCGCCCAGGCCGCCGGAGCACCCACCTGCGCCGCACTGTCCTCATCGGACACCCGGACCCTGCTGTCCAGCCAGATCTTGTCGATGCCGTTGAACAGCCCGCTGGCCGGGACGGTCTGCGGCTTCGGCCGCGGCCCAGCCGCGGTGGTTCCGTCCGGAGTGGACGGTCGGCTCGGCTTGTCCTGCCGGGCCTGCGCCGCCATCGCCCGGCCGAACCTGGGCGCATCCACTGTGGACACCCGGGCGGCGAGCGCGCCGATCGAGGCCAGCCGGGCGGTCTGCCGCATCCCCGGTGGCAGGGCGCCGGTGCCGGCGCGGTAGTCGACGATCACCGGCACCGAGCCCGCGTGCCGGTCGTCGTACCCGGCCGCGACCAGCCCGGTCACGTCGAACAACTCCCGGTCCAGCCGGCTGCCGAGGTAGCCGGCCGCGTCGTCCGGGATGACGTACAGCCGGCCGTCCCGGACCTGCGTCTGCACCGACGGCGCCCGCCCGTCGTCGCGGGCCGCCGGCACCACCGCGGCGCTCTGCCGCCCGTCCGGCCGCACGGTCAGCCGCACCTTGTCGCCGGTGATCAGGGTGACGTCGTACCCCCCGATCGCCAGCTTCGGCCCACCGGCCGCGCCCGCCGGGCCCGCTGCGCCCGCCGAGCCGGCCGCGGCTGCCGAGCCGGCTGAGCCCGCCGAGCCGGCCTCGACCGCCGAGCCGGCCGCGCTGGCCGGACCGGCGGCTGCCGGGCCGGGGGCGGTCGGGGTGGCGGCCGCCGGCAGCGGGCCCTGGGTGGCGGCGGTGGCGGCGGCGACGAGTCCGGCCGCGACGAGAACGGGCAACCTGCGCACGACGTTTCCCCTCCGGCACCCGCCAGGCGGCCGGCCGCGGTCGCGGCCCAGGGAGCCGGACCGAGCCTGACCCGCGCCGCCGGCGCAGGCAAGGGGCGATTCCGGCGGAGCGGGACAACGCCCGAAATCTCCCGCTATGCCGCCCGCAGCGGCGGCTCGCCACCGTCGCGGCGGGCCGGGTCAGCCGGTCTGGAACACCGCGGCGAGGGCGTTCCAGCGGGCGGTCTGGCAGCCGTCCACCCGGGAGTAGGTGGCCCGCACCGGTTGGCCGGCCCAGCTCCCTTCGATGGCCGCGGTCTGCGGGCCGCCGTAGACCTGGGCACAGATCGTGCCGGGCGGCACCGGGGCGAACGGCCGGGGTGCGGCGGCCAGCGCCGCGCAGGCGGCGGCCGGGTCCGGGTGGTCGCCGCCGGGCGGATCGGCGGTCAGCGTCCACCGGCTCGGCGCCAGCCCGGGGCCGGGCCAGACCGTGATCTGCAGCCGGGACGGGTGCTGGTCCGGCGGGGGTGGCGTAGGGCCCATGACGGCATCCTCCGCCATCGCGCCGGTCCGGCGTCATTCGCATCTACGTGACCTGGCCGATGTGGCGCAGCCTGGCCGGCACGCACCATTTCAGTCAGATGCGGTGCGGCCGGATCGCCCGGCGGGTTGGCTGAGGAGGTTGACATGGTGGACACGGCGATCCCGGAGCCGACGATCAGCGAGCTGTGCCGCAACAACGAGGCAGCGCTGCTGCGGTACGCCGCGCGGCTCACCTCGGGCGACTGGCAGCAGGCCCAGGACATCACGCAGGAGGCGATGGTCGCCGCCTGGCGGCACTCGGACCGGCTGCTGGCCGAGCCGGCGGCGATCCGGCCCTGGCTGTTCACGGTGGTCCGCAACCTGGTCATCGACCGGGTGCGGCGGCAGGCCCGGCGGCCGGCCGAGGTCGGCCCGGCCGCGCTGGACGGCGTCGCCGAGCCGCACGACCCGATCGACAAGCTGCTCACCGCGCACGTGGTCCGGGACGCGTTGGCCACGCTGAGCCGGGAGCACCGCGAGGTGCTCACGCTGCTGTACTACCAGGGCCGGACGGTGGCGGAGGCGGCACAGCAGCTGGGCATCCCGGCCGGCACGGTCAAGTCCCGCTCGTACTACGCGCTGCGCGCGCTGCGCGGCACCCTGGCCGACGCCGGGCTCGGCCGCACGCTCTAGGTGAGCACTTAGCCGCCGGCTGAGCGGGAATGGGCCGGATCTGCCATCGCGGTGAAGGATGTCCAGTCCATCCGCTGATCGGTAGCCTCGTCGTGTGGTGCATGCGGCGGCGATCGGGGCGGTGGCCGACGGGTCGGCGACCCTGATCGGTCGCGAATCGGAGCTCGCCACCCTGCAGGCGCTGGTCAGCGGCCTGGCCGCCGGCCGCGGCGGGGTGGCTCTGCTGATCGGCGAGCCGGGGGTGGGTAAGTCCGCGCTGCTGCGCGCGGCCACCGCGACGGCCGAGGCGGCCGGCTGTCAACTCGCCGCCGGCGTCGGCGACGAGCTGGCCGGCGCGTTCCCGCTGCTGCCGTTCCTGGACGCGCTGGGCGTCCGGCCGGGCGCCGACGACCAGCGCCGGGCCGACATCGCCGGGCTGCTCCGCGGCGACGCCGGCGCCGGCCGCGGCGGCGCCGACCCGGTGGTAGCCGCGACCGAACACCTGCTCGCGCTGGTCGACGACCTGTGCGTGGAAACCCCGCTGGTGCTGGTGATCGACGACCTGCAGTCGGCGGACGAGGCCACCGTCCGGCTCTGGTACCGGCTGGCCCGGGCCGCCGGGCAGGTGCCGCTGCTGCTGCTCGGCGGGATGCGCCCGGCACCCGGCCGGGACGACCTGGCGGCGCTGCGCCGCGGGCTGGTCGACCTGCCCGGCGCGACGGTGCTCGGGCTGGAGCCGCTGCCGCCGGCCGCGGTCCGGGAGCTGGTCAGCGGGCTCGCCGGCGGGCCGGCCGGGGCCGAGCTGCTGCGGCTGGCCGGCGGCGCCGGCGGCAACCCGCTCTACCTGGCCGAGCTGGTGGCCGCGCTGCGCCGGGCCGGCTCGCTGGCGCCCGGCCCGGACGGGCTGCTCGAGCTGACCGGCAGCGCGGTGCCGGGCTCGCTGGCCGCCGCCATCGCCGACCGGCTGGACTTCCTGCCCGGCCCGGTCCGGGAGCTGCTCAGCACCGCGGCGCTGCTCGGCACCGAGTTCGAGGTGGACGAGCTGCGCCAGGTCACCGGCCGGTCGGTGGCCGACCTGCTCGGCCCGTTGCAGCAGGCCCGGGCGGCCGGCGTGCTGACCGACGCCGGCCGGGCGCTGCGGTTCCGGCACCCGCTGATCCGTACCGCGCTGTACGAGCAGGTGCCCGCCGCGGTCCGGGCGGCCTGGCACGAGGAGACCGCGCGGACGCTGGCCGCCGGCGGCGCGTCCGCGCTGCGGGTGGCCCGGCACCTGCACGCCGCGCTGGCCGGTCAGGATGCGGTGGCCGACCTCTCCGGCTGGCCGGCCGGCTGGCTGGCCGAGCACGCCGAGCAGTTGGTCAACCAGGCGCCGCGGGTGGCCGCCGACCTGCTGCAGGCCGCCCTGGAGCACGCCGGCCCGGACGCCCGGCCGGGCCTGCTGGCCGCCCGGCTGGCCACTGCGCTGTTGCGCACCGGTGACACGGCCGGCGCCGAGCGGGTGGCCGCCCGGGCCGCCGCCCGGCTGGCCGCCGACGCGGGCGGGGTGGCCGGTGGGACGACCGACCCGGACCTGCTGGTCGACCTGCTGTGGACGCGCACCGACTGCCACCTCGTCCTCGGCAGCGTCGCCGAGGGGCGGCCGGCGCTGATCGGCGCGCTGGCCACGCCCGGCCTCGGCCCGGCCCACCAGGGCCGGCTGAACACCCTGCTGGCCCGCACCTACGGGCTGACCGACGGCATCGCCGAGTGCCGCCGGCTGGCCGAGCTGGCGCTCGCCCAGGGCCGCGCGGCGGGCGACCGGGTGGCGACGGCCTGGGCGCTGGCGATCCTGGCCGCGGTGACCGCGAACTCGGCCAGCTGGGAAGACGCGGCCAGCCTGCACGAGCAGGCGCTGGCGATGGCCGGCGCCGACCCGGCGCTGTCCGACCTGCGGCTGCTGGTCGGCCACAACCAGGCGGTGGAGCGGCTGGTCGGCGGCCGGACCGCGGAGGCCGAGGTGATCGTGCGGGAGGTGCTGGCCGAGGCCGACCGGGTCGGCAACGTCCGGCGCGCGGCGATGGCCCAGGCCACGGTGGCGCTGATCTGCTACGAGACCGGCCGGTGGGACGACGCGGTGGCCGAGGCGGAAGCGATGGAGACCCCGCCGGTGCCCAGCTGGCGGGTGGCCGTGGCCGGGGTGGACGCGCTGATCGCGGCCCGCCGCGGTGACGTCGAGGGCGCCCGCGAGCGGGTTGCCCGCGGTACCGAGCTGGCCGCCGAGGTGGGCATCCGGTGCGCGCGCGATCTGGCGGTGGCCCGGGCGCTGCTGCGGGAGCGGGACGCCGGGCCGGCGCCGGCGCTGGCCACGCTGGTCGCCGAGCTGGCCGAGTTCGGCAGCTTCGACACCGGCAGCAGCGAGCTGACCCTGGAGGTGACCCGGCTGGCGGTGCGGCTGGGTGCGCTGGACACCGCGCGGCAGGCGGTGGCCGTCGGCGCGACCTGGGCCGGCGAGCACGCGTCGCCGCGGGCCAACGCGGTGGCCGCGCACTGTGCTGCCCTGCTGGCGCGGGACGTCGCCGGGCTGACCGCGGCCGCCGACCGCTACCGCCGCACCGGCATGCTGCCCGCGCTGGCCGACGCGCTGATCGACATCGCCGCCGCGCACGCCGAGCAGGGCCGCCCGGAGGAGGCGGCCGCGGTGCTCAGCGACGCGCTGAGCCGGTACGAGGCGATGGGTGCGGCGTCCGACGTGGACCGGGTCCGGGCGCTGTTCCGGGCGCTCGGCGTCCGCCGGTCGCCCCGGCCGCAGCGGCGCCGCCCGGACCGCGGCTGGGACGCCCTCACCCCGGCCGAGGCCCGGGTCGCCGAGTTCGTCTCGGACGGGCTGTCCAACCCGCAGATCGCCGGGCAGCTCTACCTGTCCCGGCGGACCGTGCAGACGCACGTCTCGCACATCCTGACCAAGCTGGACCTACGCTCCCGGGTCGATATCGCCCGAATGGTGCTGGAACGGTCCGGCCAGGCATCCTGACCGGCCGGGCATACCGCCCGGCCGGGAACAAGCCCGGCGGGGAACCCGCCCGGTTGGGAACAAGGCCGGTCGGGCCGGGGCTGTAGCTCGGCATGAAGGCGATCATGTATGCCGAGACAGGCGGGCCGGACGTACTGCAGCTGACCGAGCGGGCGGTGCCGGAACCGGGCCCGGGCGAGGTCCGGGTGAAGGTCGCGGTGTCCGGCGTGAACCCGACCGACTGGAAGTCGCGCACCGGCAACGGCCCGGGCCAGCCGGCGCCGTTCCCCGAGGTGGTGCCCAACCAGGACGGTGCCGGCACGGTGGACGCGGTCGGCGCGGGCGTCGACCCGGGCCGGATCGGTGAGCGGGTCTGGCTCTGGGAGGCGGCCTGGCAGCGGGCCGACGGCACCGCGCAGGAGTACCTGGCGCTGCCGGCGGCGCAGGCGGTACCGCTGCCGGCCGGGGCGTCCTTCGACCTGGGCGCCAGCCTGGGCATCCCGGCGCTGACCGCGCACCGCTGCCTGACCGTGTCCGACCAGGGCCCGCGCCGGCTCGCCGAGGGCGCGCTGACCGGCCGTACCGTGCTGGTGGCCGGTGGCGCCGGCGCGGTCGGCAACGCGGCCATTCAGCTGGCCCGGTGGGCCGGCGCGACGGTGCTCAGCACGGTCAGCGGCCCGGCGAAGGCCGCGCTGGCCACGGCGGCGGGCGCCCAGCACGTCATCAACTACCGGACCGGCGACCCGGCCGCGGCGATCAGGGAGCTGGCCCCGGCCGGGGTGGACATCATCGTCGAGGTCGCCCCGGTCCCGAACGCCGAGCTGGACCTGGCCGTGGCCGGCCCGGACGCGGTGGTCGCGGCGTACGCGGGCGGCAGCGGCGACAAGGTCGAGCTGGTGATCCGGACGATGATGACGCGCAACATCCGGTTCCAGGGCGTGCTCGTCTATACCGTGCCGGCGCAGGCCAAGCAGGACGCGGTGGCGGACGTGGCCGCGGCGGTCGCGGCCGGCGCGCTGCGGGTGGGCGCGGCGGCCGGCCTGCCGCTGCACCGCTTCCCGCTGGAGCAGTGCGCGGCCGCGCACGCCGCGGTTGAGGCCGACGCGGTCGGCAAGGTGCTGATCGACGTCGGCTGACGTTTTCCTCAGCTTGGGGCCGGCCCAGCCGATCCTCCGCCAGGGGTTCCTGAGCCCGTCGCTGGCATGGGAGAGGACGAAGGGATGGCCTCTCCTCGTCGCCGCGCCACCGCCGGCATGTTCCGGCGGGGCGCGACGGCGATCTTCCGGGCGGCCGGTCTGGCGTTCCAACCGGCCGCGACGCTGATCGGCCGGCTGCGGTATGCGCAGAAGTTCGCCGTGGTCGGCCTGGTGCTGCTGGTGCCGCTGGGTCTGGTCGCCAACGCGTACGTGAGCCTGCAACGCGGCCAGATCGCGTTCAGCGCCAAGGAGCGGCACGGGGTGGCGTACCTGCAGCCGCTGATCGCGCTGGTCGAGCACATGGTCGCGGCCCGGCACCAGGCGGTCGGCACGCCCGGCACCGGCCAGGGGCGGCTGGACCCGCAGCTGACCGCCGACCTCGACGCCGACCTGGCCAACCTGGCCGCGGTCGACCTGCAGTTCGGCGCCGAGCTCGGGGTGACCGCCGACTGGCGGGCGGCCCGCGGGCGGCTGCTCGGTGCGCTGGCCCGGGTCGGCTCGGCCGACAGCCGGTACCCGGCGTTCAACACGGCGGTCGACGCGCTGCTCGAGCTGGTCGTCCGGGTCGGCGACACGTCGAACCTGACGCTGGACCCGGACCTGGACACCTACTACCTGATGGACACGCTGCAGTTCCGGCTGCCGGTGCTGCTGGACGTGGCCGGCCGCAGCATCGACCGGGCCGCGCTCGCCGCCGGGTTCGGCCAGCCGGACCACACCGTGCTGATCGAGCTCGGGCTGGCCAACGGCGTGCTGACCAGCACACTGGCGAGCATCGACCGGGCCATCCGCACGGTCGGCGCGAACACGCAGGACCCGTGGGTGCGGGAGGCGACCCAGGTCGGGTTCAGCCAACTGGCCGGTGCGACCCTCGCGGTCGGCAACCGGCTGTCCGCCGCGGTGGCGACCGGCTCGCTCACCGAGGTGCCGTTCGGTACGGCCGACGAGACCCGGGCGGCCGCGGTCCGGTTCGCCACCATCACCGGGGCGGCCCTCGACCACCTGCTCCGGGCCCGGATCGACCGTTTCGCCAGCCGGGCCCGCCAGGTCGAGGTCGGCACCGGCGCGGCGGTGCTGCTGGCCCTCTACCTGTTCGTCGGCTTCTACCTGTCGCTGTCCCGGCCGATCCGGCGGATCGTGGCCACCCTGCACGCGGTCGGTGAGGGCGACCTGAGCGTCCGGGTCAGCGTGGACACCCAGGACGAGCTGAGCTACGTCGCAGCCGCGCTGAACGAGACGGTGGCGCAGACCGAGATCGTCACCCGGCGGCTGTCCGTGCAGGCCAGCCAGGACGGGCTGACCGGCCTGCCGAACCGGGCGCTGGCCCTGGACCGGCTGCAGCAGGCGCTGCTGCGCAGCCAGCGCAGCGGTGTCCGGATGGCGGTGCTGTTCGTCGACCTGGACCGGTTCAAGCTGATCAACGACTCGCGCGGGCACGAGGCCGGGGACGAGGTGCTGACCGCCGTCGCCGGTCGGCTCACCGCGATGGCGCGTCCCGGCGACACGGTCGCCCGGCTGGCCGGGGACGAGTTCGTGGTGATCAGCGAAGGGCTCGGCACCGGCGCCGACGCGGTGCGGCTGGCCGAACGGATCGTGGCCGGGCTGAGCGCCCCGATCCCGATCCGGTGCGGCGGCGACCGGGAGGTCAGCGTGGGCGCCAGCGTCGGCATCGCGCTCACCGACGGCGGGACCACCCTGCTGCCGGAGGACCTGCTACGGGACGCGGACGTCGCCATGTACCGGGCCAAGGAGCGCGGCCGGGGCCGGGTGGAGGTGTTCGACGACGCGCTGCGGGTCGCGGTGCAGCGCCGTATGGAGATCCAGCAGGACCTGCGCCAGGCCGTCGCCGGCGGCCAGCTGCGGGTGCTCTACCAGCCGATCGTCGACACCCGGGCCGGCCTGGTCGTCGGCGTCGAGGCGCTGGTCCGCTGGCAGCATCCCAGCGCCGGCCTGCTCGGCCCCGGCGAGTTCCTGGACGTCGCCGAGGAGACCGGCCTGATCGTCCCGCTCGGCGCGGCCGTGCTGGCCGAGGCCTGCCGGCAGGCCGCGGCGTGGCGGGCCGGCGAGCCCGGCTGCGAGCGGCTGCACGTGGCGGTCAACGTGTCCAGCGCGCAGTTCAGCCACCCGTCCTTCGTGCCGACCGTGGCGGCCGTGCTGGCCGACAGCGGGCTGCCCCCGGACGCGCTCTGGCTGGAGATCACCGAGACCAGCATCATGACCGACGCTGCGGTGGTGGGCAGCACGCTGGCCGCGATCCGGGCGCTGGGCGCGCACCTGGCCATCGACGACTTCGGCACCGGCTACTCCTCGCTGGCCTACCTGCGCCGGTTCCCGGTCGAGATGCTCAAGATCGACCGCTCCTTCGTGGCCGGCCTCGGGCAGGACCGCGAGGACGAGGCGATCGTCGCGATGGTCATCAGCCTGGCCCGGACGCTGGACCTGGTGATCGTCGCGGAGGGGGTCGAGACCGCCGACCAGCTGGAGCTACTGCGCCGGTTGGGCTGCGAGACCGTGCAGGGCTACTACTTCGGCCGGCCGGCCGCGGCGGATCTGCTCTGGGGCGCCGCCCGGCCGGCCCTGGTCCGCTGACCCGCCGCCCGCTGACCCGCCGCCTGCTGCCCGGCGCCTGCTGCCCGCCGCCCGGTGCCCGGTGCCGCCGTCCGGCGCTCAGCCGGGTGGGCCGGCGGCGATCCGCTGCCGGGCCGTGGCCAGGCCGCCGCGCCACCAGCCGAACGCCTCGATCCACCAGGTCAGCCCTACCTCGGCGTACGCCGCCACGGTGCTGGTGTCGCCCGGTTCGGTGCGTCCCTCCAGCACGACGTCGAGCGGCCCGGCGGCGGGGTCGCGGTGCTCGCCCACGTACGCCAGCACCTCGGCCAGCGTGGCCGGCGGCATCGTGGTGCCGCTCGGGTACTCCCGGTGGGTGGGCATCACGCCGTCCCAGCGGGCGGCCCGGCGGAACGGGCGGCGGGCCGGCCAGCTGCCGCCGATCCAGACCGGCACCCGCGGCCGCTGTACCGGGGTGAGCGCCATCCGTACCTGGTCCACCGTGAGCGCGGCGCCGCGGTGCGTCACCGGGGCGCCGGACCACAGCGCGTCGATCACGGTCAGGCTCTCGTCCATCAGGTCGGCGCGGGTCCGCGGATCGCCGTCCTCGCCGAGCCGGGTCCACTCGTCCGGGTACGAGCCGAGCGCGGCCCCGAACACCGCCCGCCCGCCGGACAGCGCGTCCAGGGTGGCGGTCTCGGCGGCGAGCTGGGCCGGCCGGCGCCGGGCCACCGCGTTCACCATGATCCCCAACCGGACCCGGGTGGTGACCGCGGCGGCCGCGCCGACCACGACGGTCGAGTTGGCCACCGGCCAGGACGGATCACGCCAGAGCAGGTGATCCCAGAAGAAAACGCCGTCCCAGCCGGCCTCATCGGCGGCCCGGGCCAGGTCGACGAGCGTGGCCGGGTCGCCGAACTCGCCCATCGTCGGCAGGCCTACCGCATGCGAGACGCCACTGGTCATCGCCGCAGCCTAATCTGGACAGCCGCGGCGGGGCCGAACCCACGCGGAACGAGTGACTGAGAGTGAGGGGAACCTCCGAGTGCCGGCGCGCGAGGATGAACTGGTCCGCGAGCAGCAGTACGTGACCACGCTGTACGCCCGGCTGGACGAGCTGCGCGAGCAGACCACGTTGCGGCTGCGCGAGATCCGGTTGGCCGGGGCGAGCGGCACGCACCAGTCCCGCTCCGAGCGGGACGCGTTCGCCACCCGGCACGAGGACCGGCTGGCCCAGCTGAACGCGGTCGACGCCGGGCTGTGCTTCGGCCGGCTGGACTTCGACACCGGCGAGCGCTACCACGTCGGCCGGATCGGGCTCACCGACTCCGGGCACGACACGCTGCTGGTGGACTGGCGGGCGCCGGCGGCGCAGCCGTTCTACCGGGCCACCCCGGCCGAGGCGCTGGGCCTGCGCCGGCGCCGGCACCTGCAGACCCGGGGCCGGCAGGTGCTCGGCGTCTCGGACGAGGTGTTCGATCTGGAGTCGCTCACCGACGCCGACCGGGCCACGCTGTCCGGCGAGGCGGCGCTGCTGGCCGCGGTGTCCGCGCATCGCACCGGCCGGATGTCGGACATCGTGGCGACCATCCAGTCCGAGCAGGACCGGGTGATCCGGGCCGGGCTGTCCGGCGTGCTGGTGGTGCAGGGCGGCCCGGGCACCGGCAAGACCGCGGTCGCGCTGCACCGGGCCGCGTACCTGCTCTACACCCACCGGCAGCGGCTGCGCGGCTCCGGCGTGCTGGTGGTCGGGCCGAACCCGGTGTTCCTCCGCTACATCGAGCAGGTGCTGCCCTCGCTCGGCGAGACCGGCGTGCTCCGCGCCACCCTGGACGAGTTGGTGCCCGGGGTCACCGCCACCGGCACCGAGCCCGCCGCGGTGGCCGCGGTGAAGGGCGACGCGCGGATGGCCGACGTGATCGGCGGTGCGGTCCGCGGGTTGCAGCGGCTGCCCGACCGCGACATCACCGTCCGCTACGGGCAGCACGAGCTGCGGCTGACCCGGTCGGCCTGCGCGGCGGCCCGGTCGGCGGCGCGGCGGTCCCGGCGGGAGCACAACCGGGCGTCCGGCACGTTCGCCCGGGCGCTCACCGACACGCTGATCGAGCAGCTGCGGGCCACCGGCGACAGTTCGCTGCGCGGTGGCGAGTCGGGCTGGCTGCGCCGCGAACTGCTGGCCACCGACGAGGTCCGGGCCGTGCTGGACGAGTGCTGGTCGGAGCGCACCCCGGCGCAGTTGCTGACCGAGCTGTACGCCGACCCGTCGGTGCTCGCGGCGGCCGCCGGCCGGGCGCTGCGGCCGGCCGAGCGGGAGCTGCTGGCCCGCGCCCCCGGCGGCGCCTGGACGCCGGCCGACGTACCGCTGCTGGCCGAGGCCGGTGTGCTGCTCGGCGACCCGGCCGAGGACATCCGGGCGGCCGAGCGCAGGCGCGAGCGGGACGAGGCGATCCGGTACGCCGAGGGCGTGCTGCAGCTGACCGACCTGGCCGAGCTGGGCCTGGTGGATGCCAGCATGCTGGCCGACCGCTGGGCCGACGACGGTCCACAGGGGACGGTCGCGGACCGGGCCGGGTCCGATCCGAACTGGACCTTCGGGCACGTGATCGTGGACGAGGCGCAGGAGCTGTCCCCGATGGCCTGGCGGATGCTGGTGCGGCGCTGCCCGAGCCGGTCGATGACGCTGGTCGGTGACCTCGCCCAGACCGGTGCCGCGGCCGGCGCCTCGTCCTGGTCCGGCGCGCTGGAACCGTTCGCCGGCGACCGCTGGACGCTGGCCGAGCTGACCGTCAACTACCGCACCCCGACCGAGATCATGGCCGTCGCCGCGGACGTGCTGGCCACCATCGACCCGGCGCTGGCCGCCCCGACCTCGGTGCGCAGCACCGGCGAGCCGCCGCTGGCGCACCGGGTGCCGCCGGCCGACCTGCCGGCGGCGCTGGCCAAGCTGGTCGTGGCCGAGGCGGCGGCGGCCGACGGCGGCCGGCTGGCCGTGCTGCTGCCGACCTCGCTGGCCGCCGCCCTCGGCCCGGCGGTCCTGGCCGCCGTGCCCGCGGCCCGCTCCGGACCGTCCGCACTGGACGCCGGGATCGGCGTCTTCGCCGTCGGCGAGGTGAAGGGCCTGGAGTTCGACGTGGTCCTGCTGGTCGAGCCGGGCACCGTCCTGACCGACTCCCCGCGCGGGGCGAACGACCTCTACGTCGCGCTGACCCGGGCCACCCAGCGGCTGGCCGTGCTGCACACCGGCGACCTGCCCGGCAGCCTGCACCGGCTGGCGCCGGTCGGCTGAGCGACCCGGTCACCCCCACCCGGCGGCGGAGGGCCGGGCGGGGGCGCTGTGTACTACTCGTACTGGAACTGGCTGACCAGGCCGCGCAGGTCGGCGGACAGCCGGTCGAGGTCGGTGGCGGCCTGCTGGTTGACGCCGGCGCCCTGAGCGGTGATCTTCGCGGCGTCGGCCAACCCGGCGATCCGGCTGGCGATGTCGGTGCTGCCGGTCGCGGCGTCGCCGACGCTGCGGGTGATCTCGCCGGTGGTCGCGGTCTGCTCCTCCACGGCCGAGGCGATGGTGAGCTGGAAGTCGTTGAGCTGGCCGATGATCGTGCTGATCTCACCGATCGCCGCCACCGCGTCCACGGTGTCGCCCTGGATCGCCTCGACCCGCTTCGAGATGTCCTCGGTGGCCTTGGCGGTCGCCTGGGCCAGATCCTTGACCTCGCCGGCCACCACCGCGAACCCCTTGCCGGCGTCCCCGGCCCGGGCCGCCTCGATGGTGGCGTTCAGCGCCAGCAGGTTCGTCTGCTCCGCGATCGAGTTGATCAGCTTGATCACGCTGCCGATCTCGGCACTGGAGGCGCCGAGCTTGGTCACCGTGTCGTTGGTGCGCTGCGCGACCGAGACCGCCTGGGCCGCCACCTTCGCGCCCTCGTTCGCGTTCTGCGAGATCTCCCGGATCGACGCGCCCATCTCCTCGCCGCTGGCGGCGACGGTCTGCACGTTGCGGGAGACCTGCTCGGCCACCGTGGCCACGCTGTTGGCCTCGGCGCTGGCCGTCGCGGCGCTGCCGGCGATCTGGTCGGAGACCTCGGAGAGCTGCTTGGAGTTCGCGGCCAGCGTGGCCGCGCTCTGCGCCAGCGCGGCGACGGTGCGCCGGATGTTCGCCTTGGCGACCTCGGCCGCCACGGCCATCTCCCCGACCTCGTCCCGGGAGGAGACGTGGGCGCCCTGGATCAGGTTGCCGGTGCCCATCGCCTGGATCACAGCGGAGACCCGCCGCAGCGGCCGGACGATCATCCGGGCGACCCCGAGCGCCAGCGCGATCGCGAGGCCGAGGCCGAGCAGCAGCGCCAGGGTGACCTGCAGCCGGGCGGAGTGGTACGCGTCGCTGCTCGCTTTCGCCGCGGCGGCCGCCTCGGTGCGCTCGATCGTGCCGAGCGCGTCGATCGCGACGCTCATCGTGGCGGTCATCTTGTAGACGTCGTTGACGTCGGTGATCTGCTTCACGCCGGCCGGGAGCGGCGTCCCGAAGAAGAAGAAGTCCCGCAGCGCCCGCCACCGGGTCAGCGTGGTGGTGAACGTGTCGAGCTGTTTCTGCCGGGCCGGCGAGTCGGTGGAGACGGTCAGGTAGCTTGCGGCCGCGGCGTCCACGATCGCGTCGCCGTCCTTGATCTGCTGCCGGACCGCGGCCAGCTGCGACGCGGTGGCCGCGGTCTTCGGCAGGCCGCCGATCGCGGCGGCGCCGGTATCGCCGTCGTAGATCTTCATCATCCCGCGCCGGATCTCCGCGACCAGAGCGAGGTTCTGGACGTTCGTCTGGTTCACCGTCTCCATATGGCTGTTCAAAGTGGACATCCGACTCAGCGCGAGCACGCCGACACCGGTCGCGACCACGGCCACGGATAGCACCGCAACCAGGATCTTGGTCCGCACCTTCCGGTCGGCGAACCAACCGATCAGAGGATTCCCGCCCTGGGTGTCCGGCTGGGTGGTGCTCTTGCCTGTGGTCTCCACTTCGGCTCCCCGCCTGGTGAGCATGCAGCTGTCGGCACTGGTGTCGGCAGGACGGGTGCCAACCTGAGTAACTCACTGTCGGAACCGGACCGGGCCTGCGGCATGATCTGGCGGGTCGTTGCTGAGGAGGGCGCGTGGCAGACAGCGGTGCGATCGTCGAGGTGGCCCGCACGATCGCGGACGAGGTGCTGTTTCCGGCCGCGCTGGCGGTCGACCGGGCGGCCGGCATCCCGGCCGGCCACCTGGACCGGCTGGCCGCGGCCGGCCTCTACAGCGTGGCCGGCCCGCTCGACGCCGGCGGCCTGGACCTCGGCCTACCGGAGTTCTGCGCGGTGATCGAAGCGCTGGCCACCGGCTGCCTGGCCACCACGTTCGTCTGGGTGCAGCACCACGGCGCGGTGCGGGCGCTGGCCGGTGGCCCGGCCGCGCTGCGCGAGCGCTGGCTGGTGCCGCTGTGCCGGGGCGAGCGCCGCGCCGGCATCGCGCTGACCGGGCTGCAGCCCGGCCCGCCGCGGCTGCGGGCCGAGCCGGCGGGGGACGGCTGGCGGCTGTCCGGCACGGCGCCCTGGGTCACCGGCTGGGGCGCGGTCGACGTGCTGTACGTCATCGCCCGCGGCCCCGACGACACGCTGGTCTCGCTGCTGCTGGACGCCGCCGAGCGGCCCGGCCTGGTCGCCCGCCGCCAGCACCTGGTCGCCGTCGACGCCAGCGCCACCGTCGAACTCGAGTTCACCGACCTGCAGGTGGACGGCTCCCGGCTGCTCGGCGTCGGCCCGTTCGGCGCCGGCGCCAGCTCCGTCGTGCACCGGGTCAACGCCTCCCTCGCCCTCGGCCTGATCGACCGCTGCTGCCGGCTGCTCGGTCCGTCCACTCTGGACGCCCAGCTGACCGCCTGCCGCGCAGCGCTGGACGCCGCCCTCGAGGACGAGACCGGCGACCGGATGGCGGCCGCCCGGGCCAGCACCGCGGCCCTCGCCGTGCGCGCCGCCGCGGCCACGGTCACCCATGCCGGCAGCCGGGCCATCCGGCTCGACCAGCACCCGCAGCGACTGGCCCGCGAGGCCAGCTTCCTGCTCGTCTTCGCCACCCGCCCGAGCATCCGCACCGCCCTGCTCACCACCCTCACCACCAGCTAGCCGGGCGGGGTCAGGGGATGGCGGCGATGGCGCGCAGGATGCGCTGTTCGGAGATGGGGTAGGCGGTACGGACGGACTGGGCGAAGTAGCTGACCCGGAGTTCCTCGAGCATCCAGCGGATCTGCCGGACGGCGGGGGAGTCGGCGAGGCCGGGGGGCAGTTCGTCCAGCAGGTCGTGGTAGGCGTTCTCGGCCTGGCGGAAGCGGAGCAGGTGCTGCGCGTCGCGGGTGGAGTCGGTGGGCAGCCGGTCCAGCCGGTGCGACAGCGCGCGCAGGTAGCGGACCAGGTCGGGGAGCCGGGCGGTGCCGGTCTCGGTGACGAATCCATTGTGGACAAGACCGGCGAGCTGGGCCTGCGCGTCGGCGACCGAGGTACGCAGCGCCGGTGCGGCCAGCGCGCGCAGCCGGCCCTCGGCCTCGGCCGCCGCGGCCAGGATCTGCTCCACCGTCCGGACGATGTCCACAGTGGACGCGTTCAGCCCGGCCCGGACCGCGGCCAGCAGCGTGCTGAAGCCGGCTGCATCCCAGGCCGGCCCGCCGGCGGCGGCGACCAGCTGGTCGACCGCGGCGGACACGCAGTCGGCCAGCAGCGCCGCCACGCTGCCGTGCGGGTTGACCGTCAAGGTGAGCTTGGCGCGATTGCCGAGCTGCCCGGCGACGTACCGGACCGGGGACGGGACGTTGAGCAGCAGCAGCCGGCGGGTGCCGGCGCGCATCGCCCGGGCCTGCTCGGCCTCGGTCTCGAAGACCCGGATCGCGACCGAGTCGCCGGCGTCCACCAGGGCCGGGAAGCCGCGCACCGAGTGGCTGGCCACGGCACGCGAGAAGCTGCGCGGCAGGTCGCCGAAGTCCCAGCCGCGGATGTTGGATCGCTCGATGCCGGGGGACGCGGCGGCGATCGCGGCCCGTACCTTCGGTTTCAGTTTCTCCTGCAGCGCGGCCAGATCCTTGCCGGTCGCGACCGGGCGGCCGGCGTCGTCCAGCACCCGGAAGGTGATCCGCAGGTGCTCGGGCAGCTTGTCGAGCTGCCAGGCGTCCGCCGGCACCCGGACGCCGCTGAGCCGGAGCAGTTCGCGGCCGAGCGCCTCGAGCAGCGGGCCGTCGGCGGGGGAGATCCGGTCCAGCACCGCCCGGGCCACGTCCGGCGCCGGGACGAAGTTGCGCCGCAGCTGCTTCGGCAGCGACCGGATCAGCGCGGTCACCAGCTCCAGCCGCAGCCCCGGCACCTGCCAGTCGTAGTCCTCGGCGCGTACCCCGGTCAGCGCGGCCAGCGGGATGTCCACGGTGACACCGTCGGACTCGGTGCCCGGCTCGAACGCGTACGAGAGCGGCAGCGTCAGGCCGGGCTGCTGCCAGGTGTCCGGGTACGCGGCCGGGCTGACCTCGCTGGCCTGCGGGTTGATCAGCAGCTCCGGCGGGAAGTCGAGCAGGTCGGGCCGGTCCTGCCGGGTGGTCTTCCACCAGCTGTCGAAGTGCCGCCCGGACACCACGTCCGGGCCGACCCGCTGGTCGTAGAAGTCGAACAGCGTCTCGTCGTCGACCAGGATGTCGCGGCGCCGGGCCCGGTCCTCCAGCGCGGCGACCTCGGCCAGCCGCTGCTGGTTGCGGGCGAAGAACCGGTGCGCGGTCTGCCAATCGCCCTCGACCAGAGCGTGCCGGATGAACAGCTCGCGGGACAGCGTCGGGTCGATCCGGCCGTAGTTGACCGGCCGGGACGCCACCAGCGGGACGCCGTAGAGCGTCACCCGTTCCGAGGCCATGACCGCGCCGCGGCCGGCCTCCCAGCGCGGCTCGCTGTAGCTGCGGACGACCAGGTGCCCGGCCAGCCGCTCCACCCAGTCCGGCTCGATCCGGGCCGCCACCCGGGCCCAGAGCCGGGACGTCTCGACCAGCTCGGCCGCCATCACCCAGCGCGGCGGCCGCTTGGCCAGCGCCGACCCCGGCCAGATCGCGAACCGGGTGTTCCGGGCGCCGAGGTAGTCGTGCTTGTCGCCGTCCCGCAGCCCGATCTGGGACAGCAACCCGGCCAGCAGCGCCTGGTGCACCAGCCGGGCATCCGTTGCCGCCGTCTTCTCCTCGGCGTCGTCCGGGTCGGCGGCATTCTCCGGGAGGGTGGCGTGGATGCCCAGGGTCCGGGCCACCTGCCGGAGCTGGCCGGCGAGGTCCTGCCATTCCCGCACCCGCAGGTAGTGCAGGAACTCGGCCTTGCAGAGCCGGCGGAACTGGCTGGACGACAGCGCCCGCTGCTGTTCGACCAGGTAGTTCCACAGGTTGAGATACGTGACGAAGTCGGAGTTCGGGTCGGCGAACCGGCGGTGCATCTCGTCCGCGGCCTGCTGCTTCTCCTGCGGCCGCTCCCGCGGGTCCTGAATGGACAGTGCGGCGGTGATGACGAGCAGCTCGGGCACGCAGCCGTTGTCCGCGGCGGCGAGCACCATCCGGGCCAGCCGCGGGTCTACCGGCAGCTGGGCCAGCTTGCGACCCAGCGGCGTGAGCGTCCGCGCCGGGTGGCCCGCGGCCGGCAGGTCCGGCGGCGGGTCGAGCGCGCCCAGCTCCTCCAGCAGCTGGACCCCGGCGGCGATGTTGCGCTTGTCCGGCGGGTCCAGGAACCCGAACGCGGCCACGTCGCCCAGCCCCAGCGCGGTCATCTGCAGGATCACCGAGGCCAGGTTGGTCCGCAGGATCTCCGGGTCGGTGAACTCCGGCCGGCCGTCGAAATCGTCCACTGTGTACAGCCGGATGCAGATGCCGTCGGACAGCCGCCCGCACCGGCCGGCGCGCTGGTTCGCCGACGCCTGCGAGATCCGCTCGATCGGCAGCCGCTGCACCTTCGTCCGGGCGCTGTACCGGGAGATCCGGGCGGTGCCCGGGTCGATCACGTACCGGATGCCCGGCACGGTCAGCGAGGTCTCCGCGACGTTGGTGGCCAGCACGATCCGCCGGCCCGGGTGTGGCTGGAACACCCGGTGCTGCTCGGCCGCCGACAGCCGGGCGTACAGCGGCAGTACCTCGGTGCCGGCCAGGCCCATCTTGCCGAGCGCGTCGGCGGTGTCCCGGATCTCCCGCTCGCCGCTGAGGAACACCAGGATGTCGCCGGGCGCCTCGCCGGTCAGCTCGTCCACCGCGTCGCAGATCGCGTCGGTCTGGTCCCGCTCGCCGTCCCGCCCGCCGCCGGCGCCGTCCCGCCCGCTGGCCGGCCCGCCGCCGGCGCCGTCCCCGTCGGCGACGATCGGCCGGTACCGGATCTCCACCGGGTAGGTGCGGCCAGAGACCTCCACCACCGGCGCGTCGCCGAAATGCCGGGAGAACCGGTCCGGGTCGATGGTGGCCGAGGTGATGATCACCTTCAGGTCCGGCCGGCTGGGCAGCAGCTGTTTCAGGTAGCCGAGGATGAAGTCGATGTTCAGGCTGCGCTCGTGCGCCTCGTCGATGATCAGCGTGTCGTACTGGCGGAGCATCCGGTCCCGCTGGATCTCGGCCAGCAGGATGCCGTCGGTCATCAGCTTGACCAGCGTGCTGTCGCCGGCCCGGTCGGTGAACCGGACCTGGTAGCCGACCGCGCCGCCCATCGGCACGCCGAGCTCCTCGGCGATCCGGTCGGCCACGGTGCGGGCGGCGATCCGGCGCGGCTGGGTGTGCCCGATCGTGCCGCGCACGCCGCGGCCCAGCTCCAGGCACATCTTCGGGATCTGGGTGGTCTTGCCGGAGCCGGTCTCGCCGGCCACGATCACCACCTGGTGGTCCCGGATCGCGGTCCGGATCTCGTCCCGCCGGGCGGTGATCGGCAGCGCCGCCGGGTAGGTGATCTCCGGGACGGCGGCGCGCCGCCGGGCCAACCGCTGCTCGGCCGCGGCGACGTCGGCGTCCAGCCGCTCGACCAGGGCCTGCCGGGCCGCATCGTCGCGAGTGGACCGGGCCGCCGCCACCCGGCGGCGCAACCGGTTCTGGTCGCGCGGCATCAGGTCCGTCAATCGGACCTGGATCTCGGCGAGGGTGGCTGGCACTGAACCGATACTGACGGCGGACCGCCCCCGCCTCAACCCGATTAGCCCTGGGCCGCTAGCTGCGGGCCTCCAGGTAGCCGGCGAACTCGTCCAGGGTGACCTCCCCGTCGCCGTCCGCGTCGATCAGCCGGACCGCCTCGTTCGCGGCGTCGTCGGTGATCGAGTCGCCGAGCGCGTCCATCAGCCGCTTGAACTCCTCGGCCGAGATCCGGCCGTCGCCGTTCGCGTCGATCAGGCGGAACGTGTCCGCGTACCTGCTCGGTTCTGCCACCGCGGGCCTACCTCCCATGTCGCCGGTCGCGGCTACGCTACCCAGCCCGGTCGGCCGGCAATCGCCCTACCCGGCCCAGCCGCCGCTGCGGCCGGCCGCCGAGCGGCCGGCGCCCGCTCGTGCGGGCACCACCGGGGCGCCGGCCCGGATCGCCGGACCGCCAGCGCCGGCCCGAGCCCGGGGGCTCATCCGGCCTGCCCCGCAGGGTACGAGCTCAGCCGCAGCCGCAGGCTCCGCCGCAGCAACCGCCGCCGGACGGCGCGGCCGGCCGCGGGGCGGCGTTGAACTCGGCCCGGATGCCGGCGCCGGTCGCCACCGCGACGGCGGACCAGACCCGGGTCGCGTCGGCGTGCCCGTCCGGGCAGCGCACCAGGTCGGCGTCGGCGCTCGCGGTGACCGAGCGGTGCACCTCGAAGGTGCGGTCGCAGGTCCGGCAGCGGTAGTCGTAGGCGGCCATGAGGGGAGCGTAATCGCCCGGCGGCCGGCGTGGGGCCGGGAGTCATGCCGGTTGCGGCCCAGATCCGGACCGGACCCGGAGCAGTCGGCGGCGAACTCCGGCACATGCGGGCCCTCGGCCGGCGCAATCAGGCCAAAATCGGTTTGCAGTCAGCCCGTGACGGCGCCGGCATGGATAGTGTCCGGCCCCGTGACGCCGCCATCGGGTGGTGGCGTCGGTGTCGGGCCGGCGGTATCCCGTCGGTCCCGGAGAGGGGCACAACCATGATCAAACCCTCAGCCCGGCTCAGGCGCCGCGCCTCGGCCGGGTTGGCCACGCTCGGATTGGTCGGCGGGCTGTTCGCGGCGGCGCCGGCGGCCATCGCGGTGCACGCGATGACCCCGTCCATCGGCGCCAACCCGCACTACCGGGTGGCCGGGCAGGTCAGCTCGAACCCCAGCGCGGTCACCTTCAGCTGCCAGCTGACGTCGCCGGCCGGCTGCTACGGCCCGGCCCAGATCCGCGCCGCGTACGGCGTCGACCAGCTCGGCCTGACCGGCGCCGGTCGCAAGATCGTGATCGTGGACGCGTTCCAGAGCCCCACGATCAGGCACGACCTGGCCCTGTTCGACGAGGTCTTCGGGCTGCCGGACCCGAAGCTGAACATCTTCGCGCCGGACGGGCTGACCCCGTTCGACCCGAACGACGACAACCAGGTGGGGTGGTCCGGCGAGATCACCCTGGACGTCGAGTGGGCGCACGCGATCGCGCCCGACGCCACGATCAACCTGGTGCTGGCGAAGAGCAACGACGACGCGGACATCCTGTCGGCCACCCGGTACGCGCTGGTGCACAACCTCGGCGACGTGATCTCGCAGAGCTTCGGCGAGGCCGAGCAGTGCATGGACCGGCGGCTGCTGGCCCAGCAGCACATCCTGTTCGGGCTGGCCACGCTGGCCAAGGTGACCCTGCTCGCGTCCTCGGGTGACCAGGGCGCGGCGGAGCCGACCTGCGACGGCGCCTCGTTCGCGAAGGCGGCCAGCACGCCGGCGTCCGACCCGTTCGTGACCGGCGTGGGCGGCACCCGGCTGTTCGCGGACGGCGTGACCGGCGCGTACCAGAGCGAGGAGGTCTGGAACGAGCCGGACTTCGAGGCGGCCGGCGGCGGCGGCACCAGCGTCGTCTACGGCACCCCGGCCTACCAGCGCGGCCTGCAGTTGCGCAGCCGCGGCGTGCCGGACGTGGCGTACGCCGGCTCCATCGACGGTGGCGTGATCGTGGTGTGGAGCAGTTCCGGCTTCGGCGACGACCTGGCCTTCATCTTCGGCGGGACCAGTGCCGGCTCGCCGCAGTGGGCCGGGCTGACCGCGCTCGCCACCCAGCTGGCCGGGCACCGGATCGGCAGCCTGAACGACAAGCTGTACGCGATCTCGCGCAACCCGGCCGCGTACGGCGCGACGTTCCACGACGTCACCGTGGGCGACAACACCTTCCACGGGCCGGTCACGGTGCCGGGCTTCGCCGCCGGCACCGGCTGGGACGCCGCGTCCGGGTTGGGTTCCCCGAAGGCGGCCACCCTGGTCCGCAAGCTGGCCGGGCGCTAGCCCGACGGCACGACGGTGGGGCCGGGCGGTGTCGCCCGGCCCCACCGTCGTCCCCGGCGGCGACCCGGGTCCGGTCAGTCGCCCTTGACGTTCACCACCTGCCGGAGCGTGTGCTGGATCTCGACCAGGCCGGCGGCGTCCGCCATCACCTGGTCGATGTCCTTGTACGCGGCCGGGATCTCGTCGATGAACGCGTCCGTGTCCCGGTATTCGATGCCCCGCATGGCCGCCCGGAGGTCGTCCACGGTGAACTTCCGCCGCGCCGCCGACCGGGACAGCTGCCGGCCCGCGCCGTGCGGGGAGGAGTTCAGCGAGACCGGGTCGCCCTTGCCGGTGACCACGTAGCTGGCCGTGCCCATCGAGCCGGGGATCAGCCCGGGCCGGCCGGCGGTCGCCTCGATCGCGCCCTTCCGGGACACCCACACCTTCTTGTGGAAGTGCTCCTCCTGCTGGGTGAAGTTGTGATGGCAGTTGATCCGCTCGTCCGCCTCGACCGGCTCGCCGACCCACGCACCCAGGCAGCCGACCACCCGGTCCATCATCTCCTCCCGGTTCAGCAGCGCGAACCGCTGTGCCCACCGCAGATCCCGCAGGTAGGCCCAGAACTCGTCGGTGCCTTCGGCCAGGTAGGCCAGATCCGGGTCGGGCAGCTGGATCCACCACTGCCGGCACAGCCGCTGGGCCACCTTGATGTGCCACTGCGCGATCTTGTTGCCGACGCCCCGGGAACCGGAGTGCAGGAACAGCCAGACCCGCTGCGCCTCGTCCACGGTGACCTCGATGAAGTGGTTGCCGGAGCCGAGCGTGCCCAACTGCAGCCGCCAGTTGCCGGCGAACCGGGCGTAGTCCTCCTTGGCCGCCGCCTCCAGCGTGGCCACCCGGGCCTGCGCGGTGTCGGCCAGCCCGGTGTTGTAGACGCCGGCGGACAGCGGCACCGCGGCCTCGATCGCCGCCCGCAGCGCCGCGGTGTCCATTGTGGATAGATCCGGCCAGTGGAACTGGGTCCGGACCGCGATCATGCCGCAACCGATGTCCACGCCCACCGCGGCCGGGATGATCGCCGCCACGGTCGGGATGACCGAACCGACCGTGGCGCCCTTGCCCAGGTGCGCGTCCGGCATCAGGGCCAGGTGCGGGTAGACGAACGGCAGCGCCGCCGTCCGCTTCGCCTGCTCCAGTGCCGCCGGCTCAAGCTGGGAGGCCCAGCTGACCAGCTTCTCCGCCAACCGCGTCCGGCTCATCGTGACTCCTTCAAGGAAGCCGCCGCGGCGTCGCGGCGGGTCAGGTGATAGCTCGCTCCAGAACCGCTCGGTGCCGGAGCATCCAGGACGCGCTGCGGGCGCGCCAGGTGATGGCCCAGAGGAACGGGTAACCGCTGGTGGTACAGCCGGCCGTGCTGTCCGGGCCGACCGCGTGGTCGACCGCCTCGGCCCGGGCGCTGTGCACCGCGAACTCGATCATCCGCTCGACGAAGCCCGCTCGCTCCGCCGCCGCCAACCCGTATCCGTCCACAATGGATCGGAGTTGGCCGGCCCGGGTGCTGGTGTCGGGCAGGCCGAGCCGCTCGGCTATGTCGTCATCGTGCAGTTGCGCGTTCAGCCAGGCGGTCTGGGCCAGTTCCCAGAGCGCGTCCACCGGGCCGGCGTTCTCCCAGTCGATCAGCGCCACGGGTTGGCCGTCCTGCGCGACGATGTTCCACGGGCCGGTGTCGCAGTGGCTGAGCACTGGTCTGGACCCGGGCAGCCGGCGCCCCCACCACGGCCGCCAGTAGCTGCCCTCGGGTGGCTGGAACCCCGCGGTGGCCCGGTGCAGGCCGCGCAGCAGCACGCCGACCTCGCCGACCGCACCGTCCGACCAGGCGTACGGCTGCGGGGTGGTGCCCGGCACGAAGCTGACCGTCTCCCGCCCGTCTGCGGCGAACCCGGTGCCGACCACCCGGGGCGCCGCGTCGAACCCGACCGCCTCCAGGTGCCGCAGCAGCGCCAGCACCGCCGGGCTCCACGGCCCGGCCGGGCGCAGCACCACCCCGTCCCGCAACCGGGCCCGGGCCGGATGGTCGCCGCTTCCCCAGGTCTGCAGGGCGGTCTCGGCCGCCGCCGGCGTGGTCGTCATGCCGGTCACGGTGGCACGGGGACCGCCCCGTAGTCACCGGAATTTCAGGTCCAGGGCGCAGGGCTGTGGATTGCGCCAGCGGCGGGGTGGATCGTGCCCTTATCGTGCTGATGCACGATCAACGAGAGGATGTGACGGGGTGCAGTTTGACGGACCGCCGCGGCCGGATCTCCCGCGGGACGAGACAGGTGCCGGCCCACCGCCGGGAGCCCAGCCGCCCGGAGCCCAGGCACCCGGAGTTCAGCCGCCCGGAGCCCAGCCACCGGCTGATCCGACGGTGAGCTACCCGCCGGCCGGCCCCGGCCAGCCCGACTATGGCCAGCCCGGCCCAGGCCAGCCCGGGTACGGGCAGCCCGGTCCAGGCCAGCCCGGGTACGGGCAGGCCGGCGCCAGCCAGCCCGGATACGGGCAGCCCGGCTCCGGCCAGCCCGGATATGGCCAGTCCGGGTACGGCCAGTCCGGGTACGGGCAGACGGGGTACGAGCAGCCCGGCTACGGCCAGACCGGGTACGAGCGGCCTGGGTACGGGCAGTCCGGCTACGGGCCGACCGGCTACGGCCAGCCTGGGGAGACCGGCTACGCGCCGCCCGGCTACGGCCAGGCCGGGTATGCGCAGCCTGGTCAGTCCGGCTACGGCCAGCCTGGGTACGGGCAGCCCGGGCAGTCCGGGTACGGGCCGACCGGGTACGGCCCGCCTGACTACGGGGCGGCCGCGTACGGGCAGGCGGCCTACCCGGTGTACCCGGGCTACGGCGCGCCGGGGCAGTGGCAGCAGCGGCCGAGCGGGGCGACGGTGATCACCGGCGCGGTCATCCAGATCGTCCAGTCCGCCATCGCCCTGCTGATCGGGCTGGTGATCGTGTTCATTGGTGACGCTGTGGACAGTGGGGTTGACGACGTCGAGTCGCGGACCGGTACGGACCAGTCGGCGGCCCACACGATCACCGGCGTGGTCATCGCGATCGGCGTCCTGACGATCATCATCGCGGTGTTCCTGATCGTGCTGGCGGCGTTGGCGATCCGCCGGCAGCGCTGGGCCGTGATCACCAGCGTTGTGCTGCAGGGCATCTCTGTTGTCTTGCTCCTCATCGGAATGGCGCAGGACAGCAGCAGTCCCGGCGGCAACATCATCGCCCTGCTGATGGGTGTCTCGGTGATCGTGTTGTTCCTGGTGCCGGCGACGAACCGGTACCTCGACGCGCCCTGACCCGGCGCACGGCGGTGGCCGGCCCCGGACGGCCGTCCACTGCCGGCGGTCCGGCGACCGCCCGGGCCGGTGTCGGGTCGGGCTGGTGTCGGGTCGGGCTGGTGTCGAGCCGGGCCGGCGTCGGGCCGGGGTGCGCGCGTGGCGGCCCGCGCTGGCCGGTCCACGCCGATGAACGGGCGTGCCGGTGCCGCGCGGGCGTCGGGCCGGCCTGGTCAGTGTGGGGCGAGCTGCAGGGTGCGCCCCGCCGGCCCGCTGTCGGCACGGTGCGGTCCGCCGGCGGCGTGCAGCCGGGTGGTGACCCACTCGGCCTGCAGTTGGACCCGGCGCAGTAGCACCGCGCCGACCTGTTCGATGGCCTGGCAGAGGTCGGCGGCGGCCACGCAGGCGCGCACCGGGGCGCCGACAACGTCCAGGCTGGCCTCGACCAGGGCGCTGCGCTGGTGCGCCGGGTCCTCGTCCAGGGTCAGCACCACCTGCGCATACCGGACCGGTCGGGCCACCGCCTCGACCAGCTCCCTGATCATCGTGGCGGCGTGCTCCCGGATCGCCTCCGGCACCCCCGGGCCGGCCACGAGATGCACCGTGACAGCTGGCGTCGTGCGCGTGTCCGACCCGCCCATGCCGACCTCCGACGCCCCCGCTGCGTCCGTACGGCCCAATGAGACCGGGCGCTTGTCCCCTACGGACAGAGCAGAACGTCCCGATCGGCCGGCCGACAGGGGCAGCGGACCGGGTGTTGGCGACCGGTTACGGTGGGAAGAGAGCGCACTGTCCGCTGTGGACTACTGGCAGGGAGGGCACATGCGGGTCGCGTACGTCTCCGGCGGCGGGTCCGGGATCGGTAGTGCCATCGCCCGGTCGCTGGCGCTCGACGATCACCACGTGCTGATCTTCGGGCGCCGGGCGGGTCGGCTGCGCGACTCGGCCGACGCGATCCGGGCCGCCGGCGGCAGGGTCGACCCGGTGGTGGTCGACCTGGTCGACCCGGTAGCGGTCCGCGGTGCGGTCGACCAGGCCCGGGAGATCGCCGGCGACGGCGTGGACGTGATCGTCAACGCGGCCGGCGGCACCTCCCCGCTGCCGGCGTCCTCGCTGGTCGAGGTGGCCGCCGAGTGGCAGGACGAGTGGCAGCTCAACGTGCTCACCGCGGTGCTGCTGACCACCGCCGCGCTGCCGCAGCTGCGTCGCCCGGACGGCCGGGTGATCAACCTCAGCTCGATCGCGGCGCTGCGCGGCGGCGGATCGTACGGCGCCGCCAAGGCCGCGCTGCACGCCTGGACCCACAGCCTGGCCGGCCAGCTCGGCCCGGGCGGCACCGCCAACGTCGTCGCCCCCGGCTACATCGAGGACACCGAGTTCTTCCGCGGCGGGATGACCGACAGTCGCCGCGAGATGCTCATCGGCCAGACCCTGAACGGCCGCGCCGGCACCCCGGACGACATCGCCGCCACCGTGCACTGGCTGGCCGCACCCGCCGCCGGCCACATCACCGGCCAGGTCATCCAGGTGAACGGCGGCGCCCTGCTCGGCCGCGGCTGAGGCGTCGGCGCCGAACCGCGGCCGGCGCCGAGACCGCGGCCGTCCACCGCGGACCACGGTCCGGCTGACCACGGTCCGGCGGGTTACCGGACGGCGGGTTACGGGACGGCGCCGGCGGTGCGGAAAGCCTCGGCCAGCTGAGCGCGGGGAGTGTCGGTGGCGGTGAGCAGGTAGAGCAGGATGCGGGCCTTGAAGGGGTGCAGGAAGCCGGCGTTGATGAGGCCGTGGTCGAGCAGGTCGCGTTCGGAGCCGGCGAAGCCGTAGGTGTCGGTGAGGACGGGGCCCGAACCGGTGCGGGAGGTGAGCACGACCGGCATCCGCGCGGCCAGGTCGGCGAGGATCGGCACGGTGCCGGCCGGGACGTGGCCGGCGCCGAAGGCGGCCAGCACCACGCCGGCGAAGCTGGCCTCGTCGATGCGGCGGAGCAGTTCGCCGTCGTCGTCGAAGGTCATCGTGACCAGCGCGATGCGGTGGCCCGGCCCGGCACCGGTGGCCGGCACATGCACCTTCGTCTGCCGGCTGACCCCGCGCAGCAGCCGGGGCCGGCCCTCCAGCAGGTAGCCGACCGGCCCGACGTCCGGCGAGGCGAACGTGTGCGGGCTGACGCTGTGCGTCTTGCGTACCCACCGGCCCTCGTGGATCTCGTTGCCGAACACCACCACGCCGCCGAGGCCGCGGGCGGTCGCGCTGGCCGCGGTCTGCACGGCGGCGAGCAGGTTGGCCGGGCCGTCCGCACCGGCCAGCGAGGGGTTGCGCATCGCCCCGGTGACGACGATCGGGGCCAGCCCGTCGTGCACGAGGTCGAGGAAGTAGGCGGTCTCCTCGATCGTGTCGGTGCCCTGGGTGACCACCACGCCGGCCGCTCCGGCGGCGATCTCCGCCCGGGCCACGGCGGCCACCGCGAACATGTCGGTCGGCGTGATCGACGCGCCGGGCGCCTGCTGGATGTTCCGGACCGTCACATCGATGCCCGAGCCGGCCAGCCCGGGCACCGCGGCCACCAGATCCTCGCCGGTCAGCCGGGGAGTGGCCCCGGCTTCCGCTTTCGCCGCGGTCATCGCGATCGTGCCGCCGGTGGCGAGCACCGCCACCACCGGCCTCGGCGCCTGCTGCGTCACCCTGCCACCCTTCGGTCCGTGGCCCCCGACCGTGCCGTCACCGCCATCCTTACCATCGAGCTCCGACATTTCGCCCGACCGACGGCTCCGGCGTGCCGGTGGTGTCTGTCTCCTGGCCGTCCGGGACCAGCCCCTGCAGCACGGCGCCAGCCTTGAGCAGCATCTCGGCGTACTCGTCGGCGGGTTTGGAGTCGAGGACGATCGCGCCGCCCGCGCCCACGGTCGCGGCGCCTCGCCAACTCACCAGCGTGCGGATGACGATGCTGAGGTCCGCGGTGCCGCCCGGGCCGAACCAGCCCAGCGCGCCGGAGTAGACGCCGCGGGCCCGGTTCTCCAACCGGTCGATGATCTCCATGGTGCGCAGCTTCGGCGCGCCGGTCATCGAGCCGCCCGGAAACGCTGCCCGGACGCAGTCGATCGGGCCCACGCCGGCCCGCAGCCGTCCGTGCACTGTGGACACCAGTTGGTGCACGGTGGCGTACGTCTCGGTCGCCATCAGCCGCGGCACGGTCACGCTGCCGATCTCGCAGACCCGGCCGAGGTCGTTGCGGAGCAGGTCGACGATCATCAGGTTCTCGGCCCGGGTCTTGGCGTCGGCGGCCAGCGCGCGGCGCAGTGCCGCGTCGGCTGCCGGGTCGGCACCGCGCGGCGCCGTGCCCTTCACCGGCCGGCTCTCCACCGTCCGGTCGGCGCCGATGCGCAGGAACCGTTCCGGTGACGAGCTTGCCACGGTCAGCTCGCCGTGCCGGAACAGTGCCGCGTACGGGGCCGGGTTGGCCCGCCGCAGCCAGCGGTACGCCTCGACCGGGTCGGCCGGCGCGGGCAGGACAGCCGCGTCGGTCAGGCAGATTTCGTAGCTCTCGCCGGCGTGCAGTTGACGCTGGCATTCGGCGATATCGGCGATATAGCGGTCCGGGCCGCGGCGGAGCAGCTGCCGGACGGGTAGTTCGGCCAGCCGGCGCGGCGGTTCCGGGTGCGGCAGCGGACCGGCGGGCAGTGCCCGCAACCGGTCGGCGGTGCGCCGCAGCCACTCCTGGGCGGTGCCGGTGCCGCCGGCGGCGGCGGTGCCGGCTGGGGCGGTGCTGGCTGGGGGGCGGGTGGTCGAGGTGCCCGGGTCCGGGGACGCGGCGGTGTCGTCCAGGGCCAGCAGGTAGGTCCGGTTGTCCAGGTGATCGATCGCGATCATCCGGTCGGCCAGCAGCCAGACCGCGTCCGGTGTCCCGGCCCGGTGGGCGGCGGTGCCGCCGCAGTCGGCCTTGAGCTCGTAGCCGAAGTAGCCGACGTATCCGCAGGTCAGGTCGAACGGCAGCGGCGGGCGGCGGAACTCCAGCGCCCGCAGCCGATCCGCCAGCACGTCGAAGATCGTCCCGGGCTCCCGGCGGGCCGGACCGCGCGCCGGCCACACGTCCACCGCGCCGGCTCCGACCCGGTAGGTGAGCACTTCGGCGAGCGGACCGCCCGCGTCGCCGAGGAAGGAGAACCGCGACAGTCCGTTGTGGACCCGGCTGCTGTCCAGCCAGAACGTGGACGGGCTGTCCCGGTAGAGCGCGCCGAACACGCGCTCCGCGTCCACCGCTACCGGCAGTTCCAGCACCCGCAGCTCCACCGCCGCCCGCGCCGGCTCGGTCGGCTGGGCCGTAACGGTCGGCTCGGCTGTAACGGTCGGCTGGGCTGTAAGTGTCGGTGGGGCTGTGGCTGGCCGGGCCGCCGCGGCCGGTACCGCCGCGGCCGGTACCGCCGCGGCCGGTACCGCCGGCCGGTGGGCCGGCGCGGGCACCGGGGGAGTCGTCCGGCGGCGGTGCGCCAGGGCGAGGTCGCGGAAGTTGCCGAGCAGGGTGGCCCCGTGCTCGGTGGCCACCGACTCCGGGTGGAACTGGACCCCCCACTGTGGACGGTGCCGGTGCGCCAGCGCCATCAGCACGCCGTCCTCGGCCCAGGCCAGCGGTGCGAGCGCGGCCGGCAGCGGCTCGGCGACGCACAGCGAGTGGTACCGCACCGCGGTGAAGTCCGGCGGCAGGCCGGCGAACAGCCCGCTCCCGGCATGCCGGATGACGCTCACCGCGCCGTGCCGGGGCCGTGCCGCCGGCCGCACCCGGGCGCCGGCCAGCAGTCCGATCGCCTGGTGGCCGAGGCAGACGCCGAGCACCGGCAGGTCGGGCCGGCGCAGCAGCTCGGCGCACCGGCCCAGGTCCCGGGCTCGGCCGGGGTGGCCCGGGCCGGGCGAGATCACCACACCGTCCACCCCGGACAGGTCCAGGTCGTCCCACTCGGCCGCGTCGTTGCGCAGCACCAACGGCTCGACGCCGGTCACGGTGGCGATGAGCTGGTAGAGGTTGTAGGTGTATGAGTCGTAGTTGTCGACCAGCAGCGTCCGCATCGTTCCCCGCGCGTCCGGCCCCCGGCCGGTCGGGTGACCGATCTCATTGCACGGGTCCGCCTGGCGAGATTAGCGTCAGCCGGGGCGGCGGTGAGGAGGTTCCCCGCATGATCGAGGTGACCGGCACCGCCCAGCACGCGGCCTGGCAGGCGCGCCAGCTGCCGCCGATCGAGCAGGTCCGGCCGGGGCTGTGGTCGATCCCGGTGCCGCTGCCGAACACCGCGTTGCGCTACGTCCTGGTGTACGCGCTGGAGTTGCCGGACGGCGTGGCCATCGTGGACGCCGGCTGGGAGACCCCGGATGCCTGGGCGGCGCTGACCGCGGGCCTGGCGGTGGGCGGCTTCACGATGGCCGACGTGCGGGCGATCCTGATCACCCACGTGCATCCGGACCACTACGGGCTGGCCGGCCGGGTCCGGGCCGAGTCCGGCGGCTGGATCGGGCTGCACCGGCTGGAAGCGGAGTCGCTGCCCGGCCGGTACGGCGCGGTGGACGCGATGATCGAGCGCGGCCAGGCCTGGCTGCGCCGGGCCGGCGCGCCCGAGGAGGAAGCCGGCGTGCTGGCCGGCTCGTCCCGGGAGATGCTGCCGATCGTCCGGATGGCCGAGCCGGACCGGTTGATCGAGGACGGGGAGCTGATCGGGCTGCCGGGCTGGCAGGTGCGGGCGGTCTGGACGCCCGGGCACACCCCCGGCCACCTCTGCTTCCACGAGGAGCGCACCGGCGTGCTGCTGTCCGGCGACCACGTGCTGCCGCGGATCAGCCCGAACGTCTCGGCCCACCCGCTGCAGCAGCCGGACCCGCTGCGGGAGTTCCTCGACTCGCTGTCCAAGGTCGGCAAGCTGGACGTGGGCGAGGTGCTGCCGGCGCACGAGTACCGGTTCAGCGGCCTCGCCGACCGGGTCGCCGACCTGCTCGAGCACCACGAGCAGCGGCTGGCCGAACTGCTGGCCCGGATCGTCACCCAGCCCGGCGCGAGCACCTGGGAGCTGGCCGAGCGGATGCCGTGGCGGCGGCCCTGGTCGGAGATCACCGGCTTCAACCGGCGGGCCGCGGTCGGCGAGACGCTCGCGCACCTGCGGCTGCTGGTCAGCCGCGGCCTGGTGCGCAGCCCGGCCGGCTCGCCGGACACCGCCGAACCGGACGAAACCGAACGGTGGACCGCAATCCGGCCCGGCGAGCCGATCTCCGCAGGTGGGAGCACTCCTGCGCACCCGATGGAGTGATGCACCGGCATACACCACCCGGTGTACGTTGGCGCACGTGTCGCGGACCAACATAGACATCGATGAGGAGCTGGTGCAGCGCGTGATGCGCCGGTTCGGTCTCGCGTCCAAGCGCGCCGCGGTCGACTTCGCGCTGCGCCGGCTGCTCGGCGAGCCGATGACCCGGGCCGAGATCCTGGCCATGCAGGGCGTCGGCTGGAGCGGCGACCTCGATCGGATGCGCCGGCCCACGCTCACCGAGCGGGGGTGACCTGGCCGGCCGGCGCGGGAGCGTCGTGATCCTGGTCGACACCTCCGCCTGGACGGAGTACCTGCGCGGCACCGGCAGCGGAGCCCACTTCCGGCTGCGTGAACTGCTGGCCGCGGACGCGGTGCTGGCCACCACCGACGTGGTGCACATGGAGCTGCTGGCCGGCGCCCGGAACGAGACCGACGACGTTCAGCTGCGCCGGATGCTGGCCGCGATGGAACACGTCCCGGTCGGCCCGCTGGACTGGGAGACCGCGGCCCGGCTGCACCGCAGCTGCCAGCGTCAGGGCGAGGCGGTGCGCTCGCTGACCAACTGCCTGGTCGCCGCGGTCGCTATCCGGATCGGCGCCGCGGTCCTCGCCGCCGACCGCGACTTCATCCTGCTGGCCCGCCTCACCGACCTGGAACTCGCCTGACCACACCCGCGGTGACGCCGTCCTCCCGCCGGTGACGGGTTTGCGCCGCCGGTGACGGCTGACAGCCGCCACCGGGCGACCGAATCCCTCACCGGGGACCGAACCCGTCACCCGGGCGACCGAACCCGTCACCCGGGAGCGCTGCCCGTCACCCGGGAACGGCATCCGTGCCGGACCCCGCGGGTGACGTAGTCCTCCCGCCGGTGACGGGTTTGCTGTGCCGGTGACGGCTGACAGCCGTCACCGGGCGACCGAACCCGTCACCCGCGAGGGGCGCCCGGCACCGGGGGCAGCTGCCGTCAGCCGGCGCCGGTCCCGGTGCGGGCATCGGGTGCGGGCAGCCCGAGGTACCCGAGGGCCGGCGCATGCAGCCGACCGTTGCTGGCGACGGCACTGCCGCCGGCCGGGCCGTCCCGGCCGGCCAGGTCGGTGAACCGGCCGCCGGCCTCGGTCACCAGCAGCGCCAGCGGGGCCAGGTCCCAGAGCGAGACCTCGGGCTCGGCCGCGATGTCGACGGCGCCCTCGGCCAGCAGCGTGTAGATGTAGAAGTCGCCGAAGCCGCGGTTGCGCCAGACCTGTTCGATCAGCGCGAGCAGCCCGCCGAGCCGGCCCCGGGCCGACCAACCCTCCAGCGAGGAGTACGCCAGGCTGGCGTCGGCCAGCGTGCCCACTCCGGAGACCCGCAACCGGCGCGGCGCACCGCCCAGCGCGCTGCCCCAGGCGCCGCCACCCAGGGCGGCCCACCAGCGCCGGCCCAGCGCCGGCGCGCTGATCACCCCGGCCAGCACCTGATCGCCGTCCATCAGCGCGATCAGGGTGGCCCAGATCGGGACACCGCGGACGTAGTTCTTGGTCCCGTCGATCGGGTCCAGCACCCAGCGCCGGCTGCCGCCGCCGGAGGCGCCGAACTCCTCGCCGAGCACCGCGTCGTCCGGCCGCTGCCCGGCCAGCACCGCCCGGACCTCGCGCTCCACCGCCCGGTCCGCGTCGCTCACCGGGCTGAGGTCCGGTTTTGTCTCGACCAGCAGATCGCTGGCCTGAAACCGGGCCATCGTCACCTGGTCGGCCAGATCGGCCAGCCGCAGTGCGAGCGTCAGGTCGTCGTTTCGGGGAGCGTCCGGCATGGCGGGCACGCTACCGTCGAGGCATGGCAGGCGAGTCACGACGGCTGGTGGGGCTGCTCGCCGAGCCGGACCGGATGCGGGTGGTGGCCGCGCTCGCGCTGGGCGCCCGCACGCCGACCGAGGTGGTGCGGGCCAGCGGGCTGGAGCCGCGGGATGTGGCGGCGGCGCTGCGCCGGCTCGAGGCGGGCGGCCTGGTCTCCAGCGGCTCCGGGCAGCTGCGGCTGGCGGACGAGCAGTTCGCCGAGGCCGCGCGGGCCGAGACCCCGCCGCGTCCGGTGGAGGACCACGGGGTCAGCGACCCGGCCGCGGCGGCGGTGCTGCGCACGTTCGTCCGGGACGGGCAGCTGGTGCACGTTCCGGCCGCCCGGGGCAAGCGCCGGGTCGTGCTGGAGCACATCGCCAGCACCTTCGAGCCGGGCGTGCGGTATCCGGAACGCGAGGTCAACGCGATGCTGCGGGCCTGGTACCCGGACGATCACGTCGCGCTGCGCCGCTACCTGGTGGACGAGCAGCTGCTGGCCCGGGAGGCCGGCGAGTACTGGCGCACCGGCGGCTGGGTGGACGTGTTCACCGCGCCGACCCGGCGCGAGCAGCGGGTCGCCGCGTACGGTCTGGCCGCGGCCGGGGACGAGGTGCTGCTCACCCGGCTGGCCCGCGGCGTGTACCGCGGCCTGTGGACGCTGCCCGGCGGTGGGCTCACCTTCGGCGAGCGCCCGGCCGACGCGGTGATCCGGGAGACCCGGGAGGAGACCGGGCTGGACGTCGAGGTCGCCGAGCTGCTCGACGTGGACGCCGAGCGGCTCGACTTCGACCGGGACGGGCAGCGGGTGGAGGCGCACCCGATCCGCATCCTCTACCGGCTCGCGGTCCTCGGCGGGTCGCTCGGCGTGACCGAACTGGACGGCAGCACCGACCGGGTCGCCTGGCTCCCGCGCGACCAGGTCGACCCGGCCACGCTGACCCCGTTCACCGCCACCGCGCTGCGCACCAGCCGGCTCCGGTAAGCCCGGCTCCGGTAGGCCCGGCTCAGGCGTCCGGGGCGGTCCGGGCGGCGAGCAGGCGGCGGAAGGAGTCGAGCCGGGCCGGGGCGGCGTGCCCGGCGGCGACCCAGGCGTCCAGCGTGCAGCCGTCGGCGGCGGACCCGTGCGCGCAGCCGGGCGGGCAGCCCTCGGCGCCGCCGGCCAGGTCGGGGAAGGCGACGAGCAGATCGGCCGGCGTCGCGTGGGCCAGCCCGAACGAGCGGATGCCCGGGGTGTCGATCACCCAGCCGCCGCCGGCCAGCGGCAGCGCCACCGCCGAGGAGGACGTGTGCCGGCCCCGGCCGATCGCGCTGACCACGCCGGTGGCCCGCGCCGCCGCCGGCACCAGCGCGTTGACCAGCGTCGACTTGCCGACGCCGGAGTGCCCGATCAGGACGCTCATCTGGTCGGCCAGCCGGGCCCGCAGCTCGGCCGGCTCGGTGCCCCGCTGCGTGGTCACCGCGGCCAGGCCGAGCGCGGCGTACTCGGCCAGCAGCGCGTCCGGGGTGGCCAGGTCCGACTTGGTCAGGCAGAGCAGCGGCTCCAGGCCACCGACGTACGCGGCGACCACGCAGCGGTCGATCAGCCCGGTCCGCGGCGGCGGGTCGGCCAGCGAGGTGACGATCACCAGCTGGTCGGCGTTGGCCACCACCACCCGCTCGTACGGGTCGTCGTCGTCGGCGGTCCGACGCAGTACCGTGCTGCGCTCCTCGACCCGGACGATCCGGGCCAGCGTGCCGTCCTCGCCGGTCAGGTCGCCGACCAGCGCCACCCGGTCGCCCACCACAACCGACTTGCGGCCCAGCTCACGGGCCCGGGCGGCGGTCACCGCGCGGTCGGCCACCAGGCAGGTGTAGCGGCCCCGGTCGACCGCGGTGACGAACCCGCCGGTGGCGTCCAGGTGCAGCGGCCGCAGCCGGCTGCGCGGGCGGGTGCCGCGGCCGGGCCGTACCCGGACGTCGTCCTCGTCGAACCGGCCGCTCGGCGTCCGGTGCGCGGCGTCGCGGCCGGACTGGTGCTCGTCCAGCGTCCCGCCGCCGCGCCCGGCCCGCACCGTCAGCGACCTGGCCCAGCCGCGCCGGGGCCGAGCATGGCCAGCCAGCGGTCGGTGAACGCGGGGTCGGTCTTGCCGGTGGTGGCCATGTTCTCGACCTGGATGCCGGGGACGGCGAGGCCGAGCACGGCGGCGGCCATCGCCAGCCGGTGGTCGTGGTAGGTGTGGAAGACGCCGCCGTGCAGCGGCCGCGGCTCGATCCGCAGGCCGTCGGCGGTCTCGGTGACCGCGCCGCCGAGGCTGGTCAGCTCCCGGGCCAGCGCGGCCAGCCGGTCGGTCTCGTGCCCGCGCATGTGCCCGATGCCGCGGAATGTGGACGGGCCGTCGGCCAGCGCGGCCAGCGCGGCCAGCACCGGCACCAGTTCGGTGCCGTCGGCCAGGTCGGCGTCCAGCCCGAGGATCGCCGCGCCCGCGGTCACCGTCAGCCCGGTACCGTCCACAGTGCACTGCGCGCCCATCCGGATGAGCAGGCCGGGCAGCAGGTCGCCGGGCTGGAACGAGCGGCCCGGCCAGCCGGGCAGGTGCACCCGGCCACCGGTGGCCAGCGCCGCGGCCGCGAACGGCGCCGCGGTGGACAGGTCCGGCGCCACCAGGATCTCCCGACCAGCCAGCGGGCCGGGCTTGACCGTCCACTCGCGACCGTCCGGAGTGGACATGTCGTCCACCGGGACGCCGGCGTCCCGGAGCATCTGCGCGGTCATCGCCAGCTGCAGGCTGCTCGGCACCGGTGGCCCGACGTGCCGCAGCAGCAGGCCCTCCTCGAACCGGGGCGCGGCCAGCAGCAGCCCGCTGACCAGCTGGCTGGAGCTGGACGCGTCGATCACCGCGGTGCCGCCGGGCAACCCACCGGCGCCGTGCAGGGTGAACGGCAGCGCGCCGCGGCCGTCGTCGTCCACCGCGGCGCCGAGCGCGCGCAGCGCCGACAGCAGCGGGCCGACCGGCCGTTCCCGGGCCCGCGGGTCGCCGTCGAAGTCGACCCGGCCGATCACCAGCGCGGCCACCGGCGGGACGAACCGCAGCACCGTGCCGGCCAGCCCGACGTCAACCGTGGCCGGGCCGCGCAGCGTCGCCGGGGTGACCTGCCAGTCTTCGCCGGCCGCGGTCACCTCGGCGCCGAGCGCGGTCAGCGCGGCGGCCATCAACTCGGTGTCCCGGGCCCGCAGCGGCCGGCGGATCAGCGACGGCGCATCGGCCAGCGCGGCCAGCACCAGCGCCCGGTTGGTCACCGACTTGGAGCCGGGCACCGTGATGACGGCGTCCACCGGGGTGGTCGCCGGGGGCGCCGGCCACGGGTCGGGCAGCGGTTGCACGGGGCCAGTGTCCCGCATGGACGATGCCTCCCTCGGATCGGTGCCGGCCGGCGGCGGGTGCCCGCTTCGCTCCCGCACTCACATTTCGGGGGCGAGCAGCGTGCCGTCCGCGTCCCGGACGCTGATCGCCTCGGTCGGGCAGGTCTCGGCGATGTCCAGCACCTCCTGGTCCGGCTCGACCTGGTCGGTGACCGGCCGGGCCCGCCCGTCGGCCAGGACGAACCGGTCCGGCCGCGTCCCGGCGCACAGCCCGGTTCCCATGCACCTGCTCTGATCAACCGCAACAGACCACACGCTGGCTCCTCCCGTGTCCGGGCATCTTCGCAGAGTGGTAGGGGTCGGGCAAAGGGGCGACTACCGGGCGGCTCCGCCGGGAGTCGATGCCGGCCGGTACGGTCGGCGTGTGTGCGGTCGGTATGTGCAGGCGCGCAGCCTCGACGACCTGCTCGCCGACTTCGAGGCGAAGCTGGTCGGCGCGGACGCGGTAGCTGACGACGCGGCGGACGAGCCGGCGGTGGCGGACTACAACGTGGCGCCGACCAAGCCGGTGCCGGTGGTGGTGTACCGGCCCCGGCCGGGCGACCGCGGCGGCCCGCCGGTCCGGCACCTGCGGACCGCGCGCTGGGGCCTGGTGCCGTCCTGGGCCCGGGACGCGACCGGCGCGGCGAAGCGGATCAACGCGCGGGTCGAGACGGTGGCCACCACCCCGGTGTTCCGGCTGGCGCTGGCCCGGCGGCGGTGCCTGGTACCGGCCGACGGCTGGTACGAGTGGGCCCGCCGCGAGGACGGCGGCCGGCAGCCGACCTACCTCAACCCCGGCGACCGGGCCGGGCTGGCCTTCGCCGGCCTGTACGAGTTCTGGTCCGGGCCGGCCGGCAAGGTCACCACCTGCACGATCATCACCACCGCCGCCGTGGGTGAGCTGAGGACCGTGCACGACCGGATGCCGCTGCTGCTGCCCCGGGCCGCCTGGGCCGGCTGGCTCGACCCGGCCGGCGACCCGGCCCCGCTGCTCGCCCCGCCCGCGCCGGAGCTGGTCGCCGGCATCGAGCTGCGCCCGGTCGGCGCCGCGGTCGGCAACGTGACCAACGAGGGCCCGGGCCTGATCGCCCCGGTTTCGCCCGCCCCGGTCGCGCAGACCCTGTTCTGAGCATGCCCGGTCTGAGCGTGCCCAGGGCCGCGCCGGCGGTGCCGGTGGAGATCCGGCCGGTGCCGACGCCGCGCGGGGAAGCCCGGGCGCACCTGTCCCGACCGGCCGGCGCGGCGCGCGGGCTGCTGGTGCTCGGGCACGGCGCCGGCGGCGGTGTCGGAGCGCCGGACCTGGTCGCGATCCGGGACGCCGCCGTCCCGGCCGGGT
>Ga0307500_10000029_pt1 | contig 41677 bp, 31 predicted proteins | sample 14_S_MG_FD_201362 | JGI IMG/M metagenome (GOLD analysis project Ga0307500, IMG submission 201362) | Soil microbial communities from Populus trichocarpa stands in riparian zone in the Pacific Northwest, United States - 14_S | ecosystem: Environmental > Terrestrial > Soil > Riparian zone > Trees... | reverse complement strand
AGCGTCACCGTCTCGCCGGCACCGTTGGTGCGCTCGACCAGCCGCCCGGCCGGGTCGTGCCGGTAGGTCAGCACCCGTCCGTTGAAGTCGGTCTCCCGAGCCAGGTTGCCGGCCGGGTCGTATTCGTACCGCCAGGTCAGCCCGTGCGGGTCGGTGACCGTGACCAGCCGTAGCTCGGTGTCGTAGCCGAACTCCAACCGGGCGCCGGTGGGCCCGGTCTGCGCGACCGGCAGGTCGAACGTCCCGACCTCGGTCCGGCTGAGTTGGCCGAGCGGGTCGGTGTAGGTGACCAGGTTGCCTTCCGGGTCGTAACTCCACCGCTCGGTGGCACCGTCGGGCAGTGTCCGGGACGCCAACCGACCGCCGACGGTCCAGCCGTACCGGGTGATGTTGCCGAGCGGGTCGGTGCTCGCGGCCACCCGGCCGAACCCGTCCCGGTCGTAGCGGGTGGTGGCGCCGAGCGGGTCGGTCACGGCTACCGGCAGGCCGGCCGGGTCGGACCCGATCCGGCTGGTGCGACCGAGCGGGTCGGTGACCGTGGCGAGGTGGCTGCGGTCGTCATAGCCGTAGCGGGTGGTGGCGCCGGCCGGGTCGGTGCCGCTGACCAGGTTGCCGCGCTGGTCGTATGCCCAGCGCCAGATCGCGCCGTCCGGGCCGGTGATCGTGGCCGGCAGCCGCAGCTCGGTGTAGCTGGCCGTGGTCTGCCGCCCGTCCGGCCGGGTGACCGCGACGAGGTTGCCGGCCTCGTCGTACCCGTACCGGGTGGTCCGTCCACTGTGGTCGGTACGGGACAGCACCCGGTCGTACCGGTCCCACTCGGTGGTCGCGGTGTGGCCGAGCGGGTCGGTCTCGCCGACCACCTGGCCCAGCTGGTTGAGCCGGAACGTGCTGGTGTGGCCGAGCGAGTCGGTGACCCGGGTGCTGCCGTCGCCGTACTCGAAGCTGGTACTCAGGCAGCCGCCGGTACCGGCGGTACCGACGCACCGGCCGGCCCCGTCGTAGCGGTAGCGGTAGCTGGTGCCGTTGCGGTCGGCCCAGCCGGTGAGCCGGCCGGCCACGTCGTAGTCGAACCGCAGCGGCAGGCCGGACGCGTTGATCACCTCGGTCAGCCGCTGCTCGGTGTCGTAGCCGAACCGGGCCAGCGTCACGTCGGCGGCGGCGCCGGCGCCGGCGTCGACTCCGGCGGCGGCGGCGCCGAGCAGCCGCAGCTCGGTGACCAGACCACCCACGGTGTGCACGCCGACCCGGTGGCCGGCCGAGTGCCGCACCTCGACCAGTACGCCACCCTCGTAGCCCAGCTCGATCCGGTGACCGTTCCGGTCGGTGACCGCGGCCAGCGGCAGCACTGTCGCGAATGGATCGTCGGCCGTTCCGAAATGGAGGGTCTGGCCCAGCTCCGGCAACTGCACGGCGTAGCCACCGTCCACTGTGGCCAGCGGCAGCCGGGCACCCTCGATCGGCAGGCCGGCCAGGGTGGTACCGCCGCGCGGGTAGAACAGCCGCGCGCCGTCGGCGGCGTAGTAGCGCACCCCGCCGGCGCTGACCTCGATCCGCTGGTCCAGTGTGGACGCCCAGGACGGGCCGAACCAGCGACCGTCCCGGTAGGACGACAGGTGGGTGCGGGCCAGCAGCAACGGCAGCAGGCCGGGCAGGTCGACATCCACCTGCCGCAGTACGACCTCGCCGGTGGCGACGTCCACCGGGTCGCCCCGGGTGGACCGGCCCGGCAACGACCGGGCCGCGTCCCGGGCGGTGTCCCGTTCGGCGTCCCGGGCCGCGGTCCGCGCCGTGTCCCGGGCCGCGGTCCGCGCCGTGTCCCGGGCGGCGTCCCGGGCGCCGGAACGGGCGGCGTCGCGGGCCACGTCGCGGCCGGCGAGCCGGAAGAGATCCCGCACCGCCTTGGCGATGATGCCCTCGGCGGCCCGGCCGGCCGCCCGGCCGCCCCTAGCCAAGGATCGCTTCCATCGCGATGGTGACGATCAGGTTGATGGCGATGTCGGTCAGCTTCTTGAACGCCGGGATCTCCAGCAGGGACGCGCCGAACGTCGGCGCCGCGGTCGCGATCGCCTGGTAGATCTCGATCAGCAGGGTGATCAGCTGGACGATCACGTTGATCTTCAGGGCGAGCACGACGGCGGCGCAGACGTACAGGCAGGCGCCGACCACGTTGGCCGCGGTCACCCCGTCGCCGAGCACGCCGGCGGCCGAGTCCTGGTCGTTCCACTTGGCACTGAACGCGTCCATCGCATCGCCCCGGTTGCCGGCCGAGGCCCGGTCCGCCGCGGCGACCGCGTCGGTCCGGATGCCGTCCACAGTGGACGCGAAGCTCATCCAGTGGCCGCCGAGCTGGAACAGCTTCTCCTCGTCCACCTCGGGCCAGGTGTAGCCCATGTCGTTGAGCAGGCCGGCCAGCTCACCCGGCAGGTTGATGCCCATCGCCGATCACGCCAGGGCGGCGCGGGCGCCGACGTCGTCGATGGCGGCCGCGCTGGCCGCCTCGGCCGCCCGGTACTGGTCCGCCATCGCCGCCAGCCCGTCACCGAACCAGCCGAGGCTCTCGGCCGCGGAACCGAACGACTCGGCGGCCATCTCCTGGGCCGCGCCGTAGGACATCCCGATCAGCGAGCTGACCATGTCCTCGCCGAACAGCTCGCCCATGCCCTGCACGGTCGCCTGTAGACCCTGCCAGGCGGTGGCGAGCCGGCCGGCCACGTCCACCATGCTCTGGCCGGCCGCCTGCAGTTCGTCCGGCTGGGCGGTGAACTCGCCGGTCACGCCGGGCCATCCGGGTCGGCCGGCCGCGCCGCGGGCCGCGTACCGGCGGGCGGTACCGCATCGCCGGACGGGCGGGCGCCGGCCGCGGCACTGATCCGGCCGACCGCGCCGGCGATGTTCTGCGCGAACAGCTGCATCTGCCGCACCGACTGGTCCTGCAACTCCTGCATCCGTTCGGCCAGGGCGGCCGGGTCCGCGGCCGGGCCGGCCTGGGCGGCCGCCTGTGCCTGCAGGTCGTCCAGGGCGGCGTTCACCGCGAGCAGGATCTGCTCACCGAGCGCCTGGGTCCCCAGCCGGAGCGCCCGCGGTTCCAGGGCGATCGACGCCAGCCGCCCGCTGGCCCGCGCCGTCGCCCGGACCTGCCCGTCCGCGGCCACGCCGGTGCCGAGCAGCCCGGCCGCCTCGCCGTCAGCCGGCGCCCCGTCGGCCGCCGCGCCGGCCCGGCTGTCCGCCAGCGCCCGGCGGGTCTCGGCCAGCAGCCGTTCGAACTCCGCCACGCCAAGATCGACCTGATCAGCCACAACCAGCCCCATTCGTCCCGTGCAGCCAGGCGACCGTATCAAGTCTGTTGCAGCTACGGGATACCGAGCAGGCGCCGGCCCGGCTGGAGCGACCGTGCCGTCAGTTTCCGGCCGGCAGCGGCTGGCTCAGGAACTCGGCGATGCCGCGGGTGCCGGGGGCGCAGGCCCGCCGGAGTTCGCCGGCCTGCTCGGGGGTGAGCGCGTCCGCCGCGCCGACCCGGCCCGCGTCGACCCGGCCGGCGACCCGGCGCGCCCACTCCTCGGCGTCCGGGACGGCGGCGAACCGGCCGAACCTGATGAGTTCCGTGACCGGGTCGGCCACCAGCAGGTCGTAGGACATGTGCAGCAGCCGGCCGGCCGGCAGTCCGGCGAGGTACTCGAGCGCCCGCACCGTCGCGTACGACCACAGCGCGCCGAACCGGTCCAGCGGGATGTCGACCCGGGCCAGCGCGGTGGCGTCCAGCGTGTCCGGCGTGAACGGGCGCAGCCGCTCCGGCAGGCGCGGCGCGTGCGCCGGGTCGCGGACCTGGAACGGATCCACGCCCAACTCCCCGCGGATCTCCTGGATCAGCAGCGCCAGCCGGGGCAGCGGATGCCGGCTCATGGACATGGCGCAGTCCGGCCCGTCCCGGTACATGAACACGAACCGGGCCGCGGGGAAGTAGGTGAGCAGCTCGGGCAGGTACCGCAGCGACGCCCCGGACCGCTCGATCACCACGTCCCGACCGAACTGCGCCGCCAACCAGTCGAACAGCAGGACGTACTGCCGGGCCAGCGGGGCCGCCGGCCAGCGCACCACCTCGTCCCGGATGCGGTCCAGCAGACCGTCCGGATCGTCGGTGAGCGGCGGCAGGGTCATCAGGCTGATCGCCGGCACGTCGCCGGCGGCGTACCGGCCGGAACCGACCGGGTACTCGAACTCCGGCACCCGGACGCCCTTGCGCAGCAAGGTGTTCGGCTTCAGCCGGGGGGCGCTGAGCAGCTCCCAGAAGGCCGCGCCGTCCGGCTCCCCGCCGGTGAACCCGGACGGGTCAAGACCGGCGAAGAACTCGCTGAGGCCGAGCACTTTCGGATGCTCGTGCACCAGCCGCGAGAGCATCGTCGACCCACACCGGCCGGTGCCCAGAACGATGATGAGCGGCGCCGACGGTCCACTCCTTCCACGGGCGAGCAGGTGAGATGCCACCATACCGCCCCGGATCGATGGATAGATCCCGACAGTACGTGATAAATTAGCCACTCTATGTTAGCTATAACATGTCGTTACATACCCTAACGACAAGTAGTCGACAAAATTCACTTGTATGAGTGTTTAGCACTCCATGAGGTCCGAGTAGGCTGCCATTCGGCCGGCGGCCGTGAACTCGTCGCGGACACCTTCGTTTGACTCCTGTCCCGTGCCCCATGCGGCTTTCGCAGGCACACCCGTGCGATGGCGAAGGGTTCCAGTCGATGCGTCTGGTGGTGTTCTCGAGCCGTCGCCTGCTCGGCGAGTCGCTGGCGGCGGCGCTGAAGAGCCGTCCCGAGGTCACCGCGGTCAGCCGGGTGGCGGAGCCGGCCAGCCTGCTGTCCCTGTGCGAGCTCGCCGCCATCGACGTCGCGGTGATCGACGCCAACCGGGACGCAGCGGCGGTGGTACCGATCTGCCGCGAGCTGCGCAACCGCTTCCCGGCCATCTACCCGGTGGTGATGTACGAGGCGATCGACGGCGCCGACGTCGAGGCGCTGCGGGCCAGCGGTGTCGCCGCCCTCGTTCCGTGCGCGCGGGGGCTGGCCGCGCTGCTCGCGACCCTGCACAGCCATCCGGCGGGAGCGCCCGGGCCGACGCCGACCGGGCTGTCCGAGCGGCAGCGGGACGTGCTGATGCTGCTCAGCTCCGGGCACAGCGCGGTGGAGATCGCCGGCCTGCTCGGCATCGGGCCCGGCACCGTGGAGGACCACAAGCGGCGCCTGTACGCGAAGCTCGAAGCGGCCACCGGCGTGCAGGCGGTGGCCCGGGCCGTCGCGCTCGGGATCATCGACGACTACGTCAGCGACAGCCGCCAACTGCCACCCCCGCCGGCCGACCAGGCCGACCGGCCCTCGCCCGAAGGCGCCTACCCGCAGCTGACCGACGAGGCCGGCCGGGCGTTGCTCGTCGTGCTGGCCGGCCAGGGCGAGGCCCTGCTGCGGACGGCCACCGAGATCCTGATCCGGCACGGGTTGCCGGTGGCCCGCGAGCACCGGCCGCACACCACCAGGCCGGACCACTGGTCCCGCTGGCACCGCGGGCCCGTGGTCGTGCTGCTGGTCGACCCGGACCCGGCCGACTGGCGGGCCGCCCAGGCCTTCCACCGGCCGGTGGTCGTGCTCTACTCCGCGGCCGACCGCACCGAGCCGGCCATCGCGCTCGGCACCGGCGCCGCCGCGGCGCTGACCACCGACTGGGTGGACGACCGGCTGGTGCACCTGCTCAGCGTGGTGGCCCAGGGCTACCTGGTGGTCGGCCGGGAGCAGGCCCACCCGCTGCTGCACCGGCCGAGTGGGCCGGGCACCGGCGCGAACGGCGCCGACATCACCGCCCGGGAGCACGACATCCTGCGGTCCATCGCCCAGGGCCACACCCTGCGCGAGACGGCCCAGATGCTCGGCATCGCGATGAAGACGGTGGCGAACGCGCAGTCGCACCTGTTCCGCAAGCTCGGCGCGCACAACCGGCCCAGCGCGCTGGTCGCCGCGCACGCCTCCGGCCTGCTGCCGGATCCACCGACCGGGCCGGCGAGCCGCCCGGACACGACCTGGCGCAGCGTGTCATGAACCGATCCGGGGTCGGCGGGCGGCGGCGCTGGTACGCGCGGGTGCTGGTGGTCGGGCTGGGGCCGCTGGCCTGGCTGGTGCTCGCCGCGATGCCGGCCTGGGCGCACGCCGAGCTGACCGCGACCGACCCGGCCAACGGCGCGCACCTGGACCGGTCGCCGACCGAGATCGTGCTGCGGTTCAGCCAGCCGGTAACGCCGGTCGCCGGTGGCGTCCGGCTGCTGGACACCCGTGGCCGGCAGGTCGGTCCCGCCGACGCCGGCACGGTGCCCGGCCGGCCGGAGCAGGTGCGGCTGCCGGTCGCGGCCGGGCTGCCCGACGGCTACTACGTGCTGTCCTGGCGGGTGGTCTCGCTCGATTCGCACCCAGTCGCCGGCGCGTTGACCTTCTCGGTTGGCGCGGCGGCCGGCGCCGGCCCCGCGGAGCTGCCCGGCGGTGGCACCAGCCGGGCGCTGACCATCGCGTTCTGGCTGGTCCGTGGCGTCGGCTACCTCACCCTCGCGCTGCTCGTCGGCGGTGGCTACTTCGTGCTGATCTGCCAGCGGGACGGGACCGACGACCGGTCCCGCCGGCTGCTGCGCGCCGGTTGGTACGGCTCGATCGCGGCGGCGGTCGGCGCGCTGCTCTTGCAGGGGCCGTACGTGGCCGGCGGCTCGCTGGCCCGGGCGCTGGACCCGGCGCTGCTCGGCGCCACCCTGCACGACAACTACGGCCTGCTCGTCGCCGCCCGGCTGGGACTGCTGGTCGCCGGCTGGCCGCTGCTGGTCCGCCTCGTCGCCGCCCGGACACCGGCCCCGGCCGACCCGGCCGCACCCCGGCCGTCCTCGGTCCAGCCGTCGTCCGCCCGGCCGTCGTCAGCCCGGCCGTCCCGGGCCGAGCCGGCCGCGGCCGAGCCGGCTGGAGTCGGCCGCGCCGGCGCAGCCGGACCCGGCAAGGCCGGCGCAGCCGGACCCGGCCGGACCAGCGCGGCCGGACTCGGCAAGGCCCGGCCCGGCGGCGGGCTGGCCACGGCCCGGCTCACGACCGCCCGGCCGGCCACGGCCGGACTGGTCGGAGCTGGCTTGATCGCGGCCGGGCTGGCCGCGACCTGGGCGGCCGGCGGGCATGCGCGGGCCGGCGCGGACGTGCCGGTGGCCATACTCGCCGACACCGTGCACCTGCTGGCCATGTCGGTCTGGCTGGGCGGGCTGGTGTTCCTGGTCGCCGGTGTGCTGGCGCCGGGGCAGCCGGTCGGCGCGGCGGCGGCCGCGCTGACCCGGTTCTCGCGTACCGCGATGATCGCGGTGGTCGTGCTGGTGCTGACCGGGACCTTCCAGGCCTGGCGCGAGCTGGTTGGCAGCGGGCCGCTCACCGGCTCGCCCTGGGTGGGTCTGCTGGTCTTCAAGGTCGCCGCGTTCGGGCTGCTGATCGTGCTGGCCGCCGGCTCGCGCGCGCTGGTCCGGTCCCGCTACCTGCGGCCGGTCACCGCCGCGCCGCCCCGGGCCGGCCGGGCCGGCCGGGCGGCCCGCCGGCGGGACCAGGCTGAGCAGACGGACGCCATCGCCACCCTGGCCCGGCTGCGCCGCCCGGTCGGGTACGAGGTCGCGCTCGCGGTCGGCGTACTCGGGCTGACCGCGGCGCTGGTCGCCACCTCGCCGCAGCCGTCCGGGCTGGCGCTGGCCGCGGCACCCGCCGCGTACGCCGGGCCGTACCGGGGCGCGGTCACGCTGACCGGTGGCAACACGGTCGACGTCTGGCTGGACCCGGCCCGCCCCGGTCGCAACGAGCTCGTGCTCAACGTCCGCAAGCCGGACGGGACCAGCCTGGACGTTCCCGGCCTGGACGCGAAGCTCACCGTGCCGGCGGTGGACTCCGCGGCCGTCCCGATCCCGCTGCGCCGGACCGGCCCGGGCCAGTACATCGCCCGCGATCTGGCCGTGCCGGCCGCCGGCGTCTGCCGCCTGCAGCTGCACGTCCGCACCGGTGAGTTCGACGCGGCCACCAGCACCCTCGACATCGCCGTCCGCTGATCCGGGCGCAACCCCGCGAGGCCGCACCGGCCCGACCGCCGGTCCGCCGGCGCTAGCCCGGACCGTCCACTCCGGACCGTCCACTCCGGACCGTCCACACTTGACCGTCCGCACAGGACCGTCCATACGGACCATCCGCACGGAACCGTCCATGCGGGACCGTCCACAAAGAACCATCCGCACAGAACCAACCGCACGCGACCATCCGCACGGGACAATCCGCACGAGCAGTTCGGCTCAGAACCGTCCACACGGAACCGTCGGCACCGACGGTCCAGACGGAGCGGTCCGCACTGAGCCGTCCGAGCGGAGTGGTCTGAACGGAGCGAGCCGCCGACCGGGATCCGTCCACTGTGGACTTTCTGCGCACAGCAGTGGGTGGTGGGGCCCGAGCGTTCGGGCCCCACCACCCACCAGCTAGCTAGCTAGCTACCTACAGCCTGGCGAGGTCGGGCAACGTGGTGGCGGCCGGCGCCACCCGGAAGAGGCCCCACAGCCCGGCGGCGGTGAACTGCTGCCGGGTATCGCCGTAGCGGTAGTCGCCGGCCGACGGCACCGGACCGCCGGACGCGCCGACCATGACGGCGTCGAGCGTCTCCCCGGCGGTGATCGTCCGGGAGGTCAGCAACGACGACCGCTTGTCGGTGGTGCCGTTCCACATCAGCGGTTCCTTCGGGAAGACGTGCCCGCCGACCGCGAAGGAGTGGAACTGGTCCGAGCCGCCGATGCCGACCCGGAAGACCACCTGGTCACCGGCGTACGACCGGAACAGCGGGGTGTCCGGGTCGCCGTGCACCGCCGAACTGAACGCCGTCGAGAAGTCCGGCGACGGGTTCGGCGGCGAGGTGGTCAACCCCAGCCGCACGGTCAGCGGCTCGCTGCTGTAGCTGACCGTGTTCCACCCCTTGTCCGCGACCGGTGGGTTGGCGCCGGTGGTAAGGCTGTTCACCCCGGCCCCGGCCACCACGTCCTGGTACGGGACGATGCTGCGGCCCACCTGCTGATCGGTGACCTCCATCGTCAGCGCGAACTCCCGGAACCGGACCGAGTTCGGTACCCGGATGATCGCCTGCGCGCTGGTCGCCGTGGCGCCGAGCGGGGTGTTGTCCGAGCTGTTGAACCAGCTCGACCCCTGCGGCTCCACGATCAGCAGGCCGTACCCGCCGTGCCGCTGGGATGCCTCGCTCCCGACGTTGCGGAAGATCGCGGTGCCCAGTTGCTGGTCGGCGTAGTACTGGTAGGTGATCGCCTGCCCCGCGCCGACGGTGGTGTCGGGGTTGAGCCCGATCGCACCGCCGCCGGAGGTCTGCGGGTTGGCCTGCAACAGGCTCAGGTCCAACCCGGCGCGGGTGCCGCCGTACAGCGAGCCGGCCGGCACCTGGTTGCGCAAGGTGATCTGGACGCAGTCCCGCGCGTTGGCCCGCAGCACCAGCGGCTCCACCCGCTTCGTGCCGGCCCGGATCGCCGCCACATCCGAGCTGAGCGCGTAGATCACCCCGTTCGCGTCGGTGAACGGCGCCGACGGCAGCGTCGCGGTCAGCAGCGAGACGTCATAGTTCCGTCTCGGTGCGGTGGCCGGGCACGGGTTGGTGGTGGACGAGACGACCCCGGACTGGGTCGCCGGCGGTGGGTTCGGCCCGGGTGTCTGCTGGGTGTTCCCGGCCGCCGCGGTGAGCAGCGGGAACCCGGTGCCACTCGGCGGTGCGGCCCGGTCCGGCAGCGGGGTCAGGTTGGCCTGCCGCCGGTCGTGCACCCGGAGCAGGCCCCAGGCGCCGGTCTCGAAGGCGAAGTTGCGGGTGCTGTAGTACATGTAGTCGCCGGGTATCCGGGACGGCCCACCGGCACCGCCGTCCAGGACGTAGTCGAACCGCTCGGAGATGCCGGTGGTGGCCGTGTCGACGAGTTGGCCGTCGGCGTTGAACCGCTCCGATCGGAACCGGTGCCCCTGGATCCGCAGTGCCTCGGCCCGCTCGGCCAGCCCGATGGTGCGGATCACCACCGGGTCGCCGGCGTACGCCCGCAGCAGCGGCGTTCTCGGGTCGCCGTACTTGACCGAGGAGAACGCGTACGGGTCGACCGCGGCGACGGTCGTGTTGGTGGTGTTGTTGCCGGTCCCGTCGTTCACGTTGGTCGTGGCGGTCCGGCATACCGTGCCGTTGAACTCCTGCCGCTGGTCGGTGGTGTTCGGGTCGGCCGGCGTGGCGCCGGGCGGTACCCGTTCACCGATCGGCGCGGCCCGCAGGTTGATGGAGCCCTCCTCGCACTCCTGTCCGAAGTTGCGGTTCTGGCCGCCGAGCGCGGGGTTGGTCAGCTCAGGTCTACCTCGTCGCCCGTTGCTGAGGAAGATCATGAACTCCCGGAACGAGCCGCTCTGGCCGACGCCGACCGAGCGGTTGGTGTAGATGTCCGCGGTCGCGCCGCTGCGGATCAGCGCACCGGTCGCCGGGTCGTGGTAGCTGGACCCGGCCGGTTCGATGATGTGCGCCCCGAACAGGCCGTGCGCCCAGGACTTGATCCCGTCGACGTGGTCGTGCCAGAACACCGTGCCGGAGTCCACGTCGGAGAACCAGCGGTACTGGGCGAACTCCACCGTGACCGGCTCACCGGTCACGTGCGCCTGCCCGAGCGGCCGGTCGACGGTGAGCGTCGTGCCGGTGATCGCGGTGATCGTGCGGACCTCGATGTCCGCGCGGCCGGCGCCGACGGCCACCGAGATACCCGGCCGCAACCGGGCCGTGCTGGTCACCGGCACCGACGTCGCGCCGGCGGGGATGGCCGCGGCCGTCGTCCCGCCGTCCTTGGCGTCGGTGTACACCGACTGCTCGTAGGAGAACCCGGTGATCACCCCGTCCGAGGCCCGCGGGTCGAACTGCACGAAGTGGGTGTGCATGTTGACCTTCTGCTGGGCATTCGGATCCAGCTCGCTGGACAGCGTGATCGCCACGCAGTCGCCCACGTTGGACCGGATCACCAGCGGCTCGGGCGACTTCGTGCCCGCCCTGGCCGCCGCGACCAGCGCGTCCTTGTCCTCGTTCAGGACGTAGACCTCGCCGTCCGGATCCCGCTCCCGGATGGTCTGCTGCAACGGGACGCTCACCGCGGTCACGTTGTACGTCCGCACCGGCGCGCTGGCCGGGCACAGGCCGTCGGGTCTGTTCGGGCTCGCCGTGTCACCCAGGAACGGCGCCCCGGAGTGGCCGTTCGGCGAGAACGGCGGGCGTTTACCGAAGTGCGGCCGCAGCATCGGCCAGGCCGCCCGGCCGTTCACCGGGTTGAACATGATGTCCGGCCGCACCCCCGGCGTGGGCGACGCGAAGTCCGGCCACACCGTGGTGTCCTCCGGCTCGCCCTGGTAGACCGGCGCGGTCGCGGTGCCGGCCTTGGTCCAGTCCCAGACGGTGGCGTCGATGTCGTCCAGCCGGACGCCCTGTGGCGGCAGCTGGCCCTCGACCAGGCTCTCCAGCGAGACCTGGGTGGCCGGGTTGGTGAGGTTGGCCTGCAGCACGACGGTCCGGCCGCCGATCGACCGGCCGAGCAGGCCGGCCGAGGTGACCGCGGTCGGCGCCGCGGCCCGGTTCGGCAGCGTCGCCAGGTCGGCCTGCCGGGTGTCGTACACCCGCCAGAAACTCCACATCCCGGCGATGTAGTGGTGCGCGATGTGGCAGTGGTAGAGGAAGTCGCCGGCCGCCTGCTGGCACCCGCCGGCACCGCACTCGTGCTCCAGGTTGTACGACTCCTGCGGGCTCACGGTCTGCGAGTCGAGCCGGATGGAGCGCGCGTTCTGCACCGGCACCTTGGTCAGGCCGCCGTCCATGTCGGTGTCGTCCGCGTCCGGGTTCTGCCGCCACCGGTCGCCGCCGCCGTGCAGGTGATGCACGTGCAGCTGCTCAAAACCCGGGTGCACCAACCTGGTCTTGGTCGGCTCGCCGAGGTAGGAACGCGGCATCGGGGTGGCCGGATCGCCGTTCGCGTACGACCCGTAGGCCAGCGACTCGGCCGCCCGCAGCTGCGCGTCGGTCTGGCCGGCCGCGCCGAGCAGCCGCAGCCGGCGGAAGAACGGCTCGCTGCGGTAGTTCAGCGCCCGGCTGGCCGGCCGGTAGACGTTGGTGGTGGCACCGCCGTTCGCGGCCGCGGCGACGTCCACCATCGGCAGGGTGGGGCCGTTGCCGTCCGGGTCGGCGCCCACGCCGACCGACCCAACCTCCCGCGGTGGCCGGCGGACGTTGAAGTTCTCGTCCCCGACCTCGTGGTACATGATCGTGAACTCGCGGAAGGTGGGCTCGCCGGGCGAGGTCACCATCGCGTCCCAGCTGTTCCAGGTGAGGTCCGCGGTGCGGTTCGCCCCCGTCCTCGGGTCGAACCAGCGGGCCCCGCTCGGCTCGGCCACCAGCGCGCCGAACAGGCCGTGCGCGGTCAGCTGGCTCGACTCGCCGCCACTGCGGAACGGCTTGGCACCCTCGCCCATCAGCGGGTCCAGGTAGTAGCGGTAGGTGTGCGTGCCGCCCGGCGGGATCAGCAGCGTCCCCGGGTTGTTGCCCACCGCCTCGCCGCCCTCGGCGACGTCGTACGCGACACCCTGCAGCTCCAGCGAGATGGCCGGGATCCCGCCCGGCTGGGTGATCACCGCGCCCGGGCCGCCGCGCGGTGGCGCGGTCAGCTTGTTGGTCAGGTTGACCACCACGCAGGTGCCCAGGTTGGCCCGCATGACCAGCGGTTGGATCGGGTCATCGGCCAGGCCGGTGGAGACCTTGGCGCCGGTGGTGGCGCCGTTCGGGTCCCGGGCGGCGGCCTGCAGCGCCGCCTCCTGGGTCCGGACGGCGGCCTCGTCGGCGTTCAGCACGTACATGTAGCCGAACGGGTCGTGGTCGCCGAACCGGTCCAGGGTGATGTCCACGTTGATGGCCGAGACGTCGTAGGTGCGGGTCGGCGCGGTGGCGCAACCGCCGGTGGCCAGCACCTCGTCGTCCCCCGGCGCCGCGGCCGGCGCGGCACCGGCCGGCAGCGCCGGCACGGCCGCGGTGATCAGGGCCACCGCACCGGTGACGAGGCCGGCCCGCAACGCCCGGCGGGCCGAGCGGCCCGGGCGCCGGAAGGCCAGCGCGGCCGAGGCCAGCAGCACGGTGCCGAACACCACCGGCTGCGCGGCCAGCGCCGACCGGACCGCGGCCAACGCGGCCCCGGCCAGCCCGGGTGCGGCCGCCACACCATGGTGATGGCCGGCGGCGGCGCCGTGCAGCAGTTGATGCACGCCGCTCTGGACAGCGAGCAGCGGCACCGCCAACGGCAGCCAGAACAGCGCGACCAGGCCGGCGTACCGGTCGCTGGGCCGGCGGTCGCCGCCCCGGGCGGGCAGCACCCGATCGGCCAGCCAGAGCGCGGCAGCCAGCACCGGGATCGTCAGCATCAGGTCGAGCGCGACGTCCCGGGCGTGGTCGGGCAGGATCGCCTGACCCGGCCCGCTCGCGCCGATGGTCCCCAACAGGTGCAGCCACAGTACGGCGGCCGCTGACCCGGCGAGGGTGAGGATGGCCCGGCGGCGGAACTCGTCCGGCGGGCGGCCCGCTGGTGCTCGTTGCGGATCGGATCTTTCGGGTGGATGCACGCTGGCGCCCCAATCGAGTTGGCGGATGGGTATACCGATCAGGGGTCTTCTCCCTGGCTCAGCCGAAGCCATGACCGTTGCTGGTTGGTACCGGGCCGCCACCCGTGTTGCCTTGTCCCCCCTGCTGCTCAGTCCCCGGGCCGGCTCGTCCGGCCGGCCGTCAGTGGGAATGCGCCGGCGTGCCGAGCGACACGGCCAGGCGGGTCGTCCGCCCGTCCCGGGTCCACTCCAGCACCCAGCCCTGCTGGGCGACGCGCTCGTTCGGCACGTCGAAGAAGACCCCGCCGGTCACGCCGTTGCGCGGGTTCAGCCGGGTGAAGCCGCCGAACGTGTCACCCTCCGCCGGCCAGTGGCCGCCGCGCTCGTCCCGCAGCACGAACTCGACCGCCGGGTCGACCGCCCGGGCCGCGTCGTTGTCGTTGGCCAGGTTCATCCGCACCAGCAGGCGGGTCTGCCCCTCCGCCGGCATCCCCGGCATCATCTGCGCCGGCATCTGGTAGCCGGCCGGGTCGCCCACCGCCGCCGCGGTGCCGTTGCCGCTGGCCGGGATCGGATCGGCGTGCGCGTGGTCCAGCCACTGCGCGCCGGTCACCGCCGCCTGCAGCCCGTCCAGGCCGGCCTGCGGTTCCGCCGGCCCGGCCGCGGCCCCGCGCGAGATCAGGCCGGCCTGCACCAGCCCGACGACCGCGACCACAGTGGACAGTGCGAGGAGCGCCGCGATGCCGGCGCCGCGGAACCCGCGCCGGCTCGGAGCTTTGTCGGGCCTGCGCCCGTTGCCTGCTGGTACCCGAGACATCGTTGGCCGGCCTCACGATCGAGACGGGGATGCCTGCTGATCAACAGGCGAGGCGATCGTAGGTCGCCGGAGGCGCCACCCGGCAGGCCAGGAATAGTCCCGGGGCTGGTCCGACCACCGCTGTGCTTGCCAGTTCGCGGCGCTGCGCGCCAGACGCGGCGTCTTCCCTCGGCACCGCGCAGCGACTCCGTCGGCGCGTTGCCTCAGTCCAGACGCCGCTGCGCTCCGCTCCGCTCACTCCTGCTGGCGGGTGGCCAGCCGATCGACCTGGCGGCGGCTGGCGAGAGTGTCCGGGTGGTCCGGGCCCAGCAGCCGGAGCCGGCTGCGGTGCGCCTGCCCGCTCTCCGCGTCCGCCTCGTCCCAGCGTTCGCGCTGGCCGAGTATCCAGGCGAGCTGGTAGCGGGTGTCGAGGGTGTGCGGGTGGTCCGCGCCGAGCACCTTGGTGCGGACGCCGAGCACCTGCCGGCTGGCCGACTCGGCGTCGGCCCACCGGCCGCGACGGCCCTGCACCCAGGCGAGCTGATGCCGGGTGGTCAACGTGTCCGGGTGCTCCGGCCCCAGCACCCGGATCCGGCTGTCGAGCACCTGCCGGTACGCGGCCTCCGCCGCGTCCCAGTCCGCCTCGGTGACGGCACTGTTGGCCGCCACCCAGGCAACCTGGTTACGGCTGGCCAGCGTGTCCCGGTGCTCCGGGCCCAGCAGCTGCGACCGGCTGTGCAGCACCTGCTGGTACGCCGTCCCCGCTTCGGCCCACCGACCCTGGTGCCCGATGGCCCAGGCGAGCCGGTCGCGGGTGGCCAGTGTGTCCCGGTGGTCGGCGCCGAGTACCCGCAGCCGGTCGGCAAGCACCGACCGGTACCCGGCCTCGGCCTGCTCCCACCGACCCTGCCGCCCGGCAACCCAGGCGAGCCAATGGCGCGCGGCCAGCGTGTCCCGGTGCTCGGGCCCGAGGATCCGGTTGCGGCTGTGCAGAACCTGCTCGAACTCCGCTTCCGCCTGCTGCCAGTGGCCGAGATTTCCGATCACCCAGGCGAGCTGGTGCCGGGCGCTCAAGGTGCGCGGATGGTCGACCCCGAGCACCCGCAACCGGCTCGCCAGGATCTGCCGGTATCCCGCCGCCGCGTCCTGCCAGTGGCCCAGGTTCGCCATCACCCAGGCGAGCTGGTGGCGGGCGCTCAACGTACGCGGATGATCCGCCCCCAGCACCCGCGACCGGCTCTCGAAAACCTGGCGATACCCTGCCTCGGCCTCCTGCCACCGACCGCGGTTGCCCAGCGTGTGGGCGAGCTGGAAGTGCAGGTCGACGACGGGCGCCTGGTCCGGATCGACCCGCGTGGCGAACGAGAGCGCGCGCCGGGCCAGTTGCTCGCCGGCCATGTCGGCACCGGTCCACTGATGGAAACTGACCAGCTGGACGGTCGCGTCGAGCAGCGCCACGAGATCGGCGGCGGGCAGCCGCAGCGCGGCGAAATCCAGCAGGGCGTGCAGATGGGGAGCGAGCAGGCGCAGGGCGGCCCAGTTCCTCGGGTCGTCCGCCGGCTGCCTCGTCACCGCCCGGGCCAGCAGCACGACGGCCGCGCGGCAGATGGTCTGCGCCGCGGTCGGGTCGGTGCCGGAGTTCACCAGGTGACTGCGGCTCGTCTCGGCGATCAGCGGATGCACCATGAACGCCGAGCCGTGGCCGCCGAGATCCGGCAGCGAGATCAGGTCGATCAACCCGGTCCGGGCCAGGGCGTCGACCGCCGGCCGGATGCCGTCCCGAGCCGATGACCCGCCCTCGCTGCCCGGGGCGGCCGAGCCGGGCAGCAGGTCGGCCAGGAGATCCAGACTCAACAGCTCGGCCGGGATCGGCACCGCCGCGGCGAAGCAGGACACCAGCCGCAGCAACGGCCGGGCCAACGGCAACTGCCCGGCGGCGAGGGCGTCCAGCGTCAGTTCCCAGGTACGCATCACGGTCGCCCGCGGATCGTCGGCGAACGGGGAGTCCGGCGCCGGGGCCAGCAGGCTCACGCCGGCCGCCTGGTACGAGCTGAGATAGTCGGTCGCCGAAGCCCAGGACGAGAACGGCGACGCGATCACCGAGCCGGCCAGGTGCAGCGCCAGCGGAAGCCCACCCAGGGCGACCGCCAGCCTCCGGGTCGCGTCGAACTCGCTGGCCGCCAGCACGGAGGCCACCCAGGGCTGGTCCGGCGCGGGTGCCCGGCGGTTCTGCCGAACCAGGTCGAGCAGTACCTCGGTCGCCACGTCGGCGCCGAGAACCTCCAGCCGGTGCACGTCGCTGGACCGGACACCCCAGACCTGCGGGTCGGCTACCCGGCTGGTCACCACCACCAGGCCACGGCGGGTGGCCCGCACCCAACCGGTGCCATCGGCAACGGACACCGACGCGGTGCTACCCACCGGCCGCGGGGCGGCCAGCAGCTGCGGGTCGTCGGCGTTGTCCACCACCAGGAGCCAACCCCGGCGGGCCCGGGCGAGCAGGGCCCAGAGCCGCTCCGGTGCTTCCGGCGCCGCCTCGGCGATCAACCGCAGATCCCGCTCACTGCCGCCGAGGCGGCGGGCCAGGCCGACCAGGCCGGCCGTCAGGCTCGCCGGATCCGAGGCCGAGACCCACCAGACATCCCGCCGCGGCCACCGGGACCTGCCGCGCCGTGCGCACAACGCCAGCGCCGTCGCCGACTTGCCGACCCCGCCGATCCCGGCCAGCACCTGCACGCGCCCGGACCGGCCCACCGCGGCCCGCCGCAGCGCGGCCAGTACCGGATCGCGGCCGCGCACCCCGGCTACCGGCAGCCGCCCCACCGGCGGGGCGATCCCGGCCCCGGACACCGGGCCGCCAGTGCCGAACACCGGACCAGCCGGGCCGAATACCCGGCCGGCCGGGACGGACACCGGACCAGCCCGGCCGGCCGGGCTGGACACCGGACCAGCCGGGCCGGACACCGGACCAGCCGGGCCGGACACCGGGACGGCCGGGCCGGAGGCCGGACCCGGCCGACGTTCCGGCGGCGGCTCCGGTGGCGGCGGCCCACCACCGGGGGCGGTCGCTCCACCCTGTGCCAGGGCGAGTTTCCCGACTATCAGCTCGGCGAGTTCTTCCGGTGTTGTCGTACGCAGGTCGATGTGCCCTATGGTCGGCCGCAGGCCGGGCACCTCCGTATCGTCGAACCGGGCCGGCAGCAGATACACCTGTGAATCGCGGAACGCCCTCGCCTGTGCACTCTTCCGCTCGTGGTTCGTCCACAATTTCTGCACGTAGTCGGCCGAGACGAACATCACGCAGATAGTCGCCGCGTGCTGGTAGACCTTGTCAAGGTGCTCGTAGAGGTCTTCGCCCCAGAGGCGTACCCGCTCGTCCGTATCGTAGAACACCCGGACCGCGCGGGCCTCGAGAAGCCGCGCCACTCGCTCGACGTAGGCCCGCTGCTCGCCGGCGAAAGACAGGCACACATCATATTCACGACCCGCGACCGGCCCGACCACCCGGCCAGCCTATCGCAGCATTACGACCACCCGGACGGGGTACGAAAGCCGGGTCAATCGCCGGCTACGCTCTTTTGGGTGCGCGCCCCGCCGTCCGCGCTGCTCGCCTGGGTGGCCTCGGCTGTTTCCGCCGGCTCCCGGGTCACCGGGATTCGCCCGCTGCGTCCCGGCGGCGCGCCCTGGCTCCTCCGGATAGAAGGGGCCACATTTTCAACGGATGTCGTGCTGAAGACCGGCACCGTGAACCATGCGCTCGACCGGGAACGGTTCGCCACGGAACTGGCCGCGCTGGAACTGGGGCGGCAGTTCGGCCTGCCGGTGCCGCGGCCGGTCGCCGCGAATCTCGACGATGGAGTTGCCGGAAGAATCGCGCTGGTGCTGACCGCCCTGCCCGGATCCAGCCGGGTGCCGGCCACCGCCACGAAAGCCCGGCTCCGTTCCCTCGGCGCCGCGGCGGCGACAATCCACCGGGTGCACCGGACGCCCCAACTCGGGCTGCCATTGCGGACCCGACCGGTCGCCGGCGTCCTGGTCGGCCGCCCCCGGTCGGCCGGTGCCGGTGCACTGCTGGAGCCGACCGCGCGGCTCGTCGCGGCGGCTCCCGCGCCGGCCCGAACCACCGTGTTCGTGCACGGCGATTTCTGGCAGGGCAATACCCTGTGGCAGGCCGACGAGCTCGTCGGCCTAATCGATTGGGAATACGCCGGCGCCGGGCCGTACGGCGTGGATCTCGGGTCACTGCGGTGCGATGTCGCGCTCATGTATGGCGTGCCGGCCGCCGCCGACGTACTCGACGGTTGGCAGGATGCGATGGGTCAGGAGGCCGCCGACGTGGCCTATTGGGATCTGGTCGGCGCGCTGAACACCCCGGTCGATATCGGTGACTGGTTGCCGACCATCCGGGCGCAGGGCCGCGCCGACCTCGATCGGGCGACGCTGCTCGAGCGGCTCAACGCATTCCATCGGGCCGCGCTGGACCGGTATCACCGGGGTTAGTCGCCGGCACTCACTCCGGTTTCCGGGCGCGGACCGCCAGGACGACCGGGGTGGGCCGGCCGCCTTCGGCGAATTTCTCGAGCACCAGGCCGGTATCCAGCATGGCCTGGAGCAGATCGGAAAGCGGCCGGTGGGTGGCGCCGACCTTGTTCCGCAATCCCTTGGTGTTCCACGAGGACGTGCTGCGATGCCGGGTCAGATACCCCGGCCGGATCAGCACGGCGGCCGGGTCGGAGCGGTCGGCGAAGGAACCGCAGAAACACGGGTGGACACCGATGTGGACGAACACTCCGCCACTGCGCAATACCCGGGCCGCCTCGCGCAGCACCGCCGGATATTCCGGCATGTCGGTGTGCACCATCATCGCGATGACGGCCGAGACGCTGGAGTCACCCACCGGCAGCCGTTCGGCATCCGCCTGTATCGCCGGCAACCGGCCACGGGAATATCGCAGCATCCCGGCCGACAGGTCGATCCCGACCGGTGTCCAGCCCAACATCCGGACAGCCGCCGCATTGGCACCGGTGCCGCAGCCCAGCTCCAGGCAGAGGCCTTCGCCGCGGCCCAGCAGTGCCCGCATGGTGCGGTCGATCCCGAGCGGATCGCCATCGTCCAGATCGATGCCCGCCAGCACCTGCTGCCGGCCCAGAAATTCCTCCTCGTACCAGTCGGCGATGTCGTCATAGGACGCCTCGGAAGCCACCCAGCCACCCTTCGCCGCGACACGGGCCGTATCAGCATGCGGACGGCGCCCGAGGCAGTCAATCGGCTGAAGTTGCCCGCGCGTTGACTCGACCCGGCCGAGCACCCGATGCCGGCGGCTCCAGGAAAGTTGAAGCCCGCCGCCGGCCGGGTGTAAAGGCGACGGCGGAAAGTACCGGTCCGATCCCCCGGGTGCCGGATGGGGCGGTTGTGGCGGTGTGGCCGTAGAGTTTCCGCCATGTTCGGGCGGCGCAGGCCGAAGGAACCGCCGGGGCCGCCATCGCCGGCGGAGGTCTTCGCCAGCCTGCGCCAGAACGTGCTGGGCTTGGACCCGTCGACCGTCGGGCTGGCACCGGCGCCCGGGCGCCCGCGCGTCTGGGCCGGCCTGATGGACATGGGCTACCCCGCCCAGCGATGGGCGACGGTGGTCGTCGTCGGCGACGGGACGGTCAGCCTGTACACCAGCTCTGGCGGTGGTGTGATCGGCGCGGGCACCCACCCCGGTGTGGCCGCGGCCGCCGACCGGTGGCTGTCGGCGCTGGACGGGCAGCTCGCGCTGCTGCCGGACACCGACCCGCCGGGGCTGCCCGCCCCCGGGCAGGTCGTGATCCGCGCGCTGCTGTTCGGTGGCGCCCAGCACAGCGTCACCGCCGCCGAGGACGACCTCGGCTACCGGCGGCACCCGGCGTACCCGCTGTTCCACGTGGCGCAGGAAGTGATCACCCAGATGCGACTGGTCCAGGAAGCCGGGCCGGCGCGCTGACAGCGGAACCGTCAGCCGCCCCGGCAACCGCGAGCAGGGCACTGATCCGAGCCACCCGGCCAGGCCGGCGAGGAAGCATGGCTCGTCGGCAGGTGAACCCGGCCACGACGGCCGGCCGCCCCAGCCGGATCAGGCCTTGACGTAGGACCGGATCGCCGCGGTGACCACGTCCACCTGCGCCGGTTCCAAGGCATTCCCGGACGGCAGCACCAGGCCCGCCGGCGCGAACGTCTCACACGCGATCAGCCGTCGCGCGGTGGATCCGCCGGCGGCCGCCGCCGGATGCAGGTGCAGCGGATGGTAAAAGCGGCGCGTCTGGCATCCATGGGCCTGCAGGAATGTCGCGAGACCGCCGGCGCCACCGACCACAATGCGCGGATCGACGGTGATGGCGTACGCCCAGTTCGCGTGCCGATCGGCCGCCGGGGTGGCCGCGGGTACCCGCACACCGGGGCAGTCAGCCAGCCGGGCCGAATAGCGGGCGGCGTTGGCCGCCTTCCGGGCGAGGAACTCATCGAGGCGACCGAGCTGGGCCCGACCGACTGCGGCGTTGAATGCCGACATCCGGTAGTTGTAGCCCACGGCGGTGTGCAAGTAGGCACGTTCGGCGTCGGCCACCTGGGCGTGGCTGCGCAGCCACCGGAGCCTATCGGCGAGCGCGCCGTCTTCGGTCGTGACCATGCCTCCCTCACCGGTCGTGATGACCTTGTTGGCATAGAACGAGTAGCAGGCCAGCACGCCGAAGAGGCCGACCGGCCGGTTGTCGTGCTCCGCGCCGAGGCCCTGCGCGCAGTCTTCGACAAGCGCCACACCACGCTCCCGGCACAGCTCGGACAGGGCGCTCAATGCGCACGGACGGCCGTACAGGTGAACCGCCAGGACCGCCTTGGTGGCGGGCGTCATAGCACACCGGACGTCGGCGTACGCGATGTTGAAGGTATCCGGATCGGAGTCCACGAAAATGGGCGTCGCGCCGGTTAGCGTGACCATGTCCGCGCACGGCGCGAAGGTGAACGATGGTACTATCACCTCGTCGCCGGGCCCTATGCCGAGCGCGGCAAAGGCGAGATGCAGCGCTGCGGTTCCGCTGGAGGTGGCGACGGCATGCGAAGACTGCACGCGGAGTCCGAATTCCGCTTCGAAGGATTCGACCGCCGGGCTGTGACCGCCCGCCTCAGCGGCATCGATGCAGCGCTCGAGTGCCGCGAGCTCGGCGGCTCCCAGCTCAGGTGCGTGCACCGGGATCATCCGACCGACCCCGGTGCAGGTGTGGCGTGACATTGCCCGCTGAGCCGCCGGATGCCCGGGCCGAACTGGAGTTCTGGCGAGCGTCGGCCGAGACCCGCGGGAACGTGATTCGCAGCCTGCACGAGTTCAACTACTGGCACGAATCCACAGTAGCCCGTGGCGAGGTTATCGCGGGCCTTGAACAGTCCGTGGCGCTGTGGCGCGAGCGTTGCCTCGCCGCCGAGGCCCGGCTCGCCGCGCCGCCTGCGAACTCACCCCGGCGGGACTTCACCGATATCGCTCGCCGAACCATTCGACGTCTCGGCCGGGAGATGATCAGCCCAATCCGTCGATTCCGGCACGGGGCGGGCCACTGACTGTGCGACGCGTCCCCCTGGTCATTAACGGCACCGGGTCCCTCGCTGACCGGTTCTCGGCACTTGTCCGGGAACTGGGCGAAGATATCGCCGGCCGCGAGGGCATCATGCTCGACATCGGATCAGAATTCGGCCCGGAGCCGTCCGTTCTGGTCGACACGGTGCCGGCCGAGGAGGTGCCGGGCGAGGAGGTGGCGGCACTGCTCGACGCCGTCCGGGGCGGGCACGCCGCCGTAACGGCTGACCTGGCCGGGCTGGTCCAGCACCCGGCGGATTTCGCCGTGCTCCGCGCCGACCGCCGGCTCGGCCTGGCCGGGGCGCTGCTTCCGGGCCTGCCACTGGCGGAGACGCTGGCGCGGCACCGGGATGCCGGCGACGTGGTGACGCAGGTCGAGATCGACGGATCCGCTCCGTCCGGCCTGGTCGACGAGGCGCTCACGGTCGCCGCTCTGCTGGGGTTGGAGTTGGAGCGGCGGCACGTTCGGCTCAACGGCGACAGTGGTGCCGGCCGCTGGCGGGCGGTCATCGGGTCCCGGTTCCCCGCCGTGTCTTCCGTCGACGGGCCACCTCCGGGCGATGTCCGTACCGCGATCGTCCGCACGGAACGGACCGGGCCGGCGGGTGTCACCCTGTGCGGCCCGGTCGGCGGCGATAATCGCGTCGCCGACGCCATGCTCGGCGATGTGCTGACCCTCGCCCGCGAACGGGATACGCCCTGGCGCGCCCACCGACGCCAGACCTGGCGGCCGCGATGAGGGTCGGGATATACAGCCGCTGGATCGACACACTCGGCGGTGGTGAGCAGACCCTCGGCGCCATCGCCGCCACCCTCGGCCAGCACCACGACGTCGACATCATTTCGCATGAGCCGCCCGACTGGGCCGGGTTCAAGGAGCGGCTGGGATTCGATCTGGCCGGGCTGCGGAGCAGGGTCGTGGCGTACGACCCGGACCACTACCGGCCGGTCCAGGCGGCGAGCCGGGATTACCAACTCTTCGTCAACTGCTCATACCTGGACGCCGTGCGCGCGTACGCCGATCTCAACGTGATGCAGGTGTTCTTTCCGCCGGAAGCTCCGGCCCACCCGGGTGACATCACACCGGTGCCGAACCAGCCGGGCGACGAAGCGGCCCGCGTGCGGGCGATCGCGGGGCTGTATCCGCTGGAGTATGCCGACAACGACGTGTTCGCCTGGACCGATGGCCATGCGCGTTTCGAACTGCGGGCAGCGGAGGCGGGCCCGACTCTCGTCACGCTGACGGTCGCCAGCAACCGGCCGCCGGGCGTGCCGCCGGCAGTCGTCTCGGTGAGCGTCGACGGAATACCGCTGCACTCGGCGACGAGACTGCCGCGGGCCGGGTTCGTCGACCTCGACGTTCGGGTGCCGGCTGAATTGCTGCATGGCCGGGCCCAGTTCCTGGATGTCCACAGCGACACGTTCAGCCCGGCCAGGCGGCACGGCGAAAGGCGGGCCGCGCTGGGTGTGCGAATCGCCGGCGCGTCCGCACACGTCGTCCGGCCGGGAACCGCGCACCGTCCCGGTGGCCGCACCCGGCGGCGGTCGGCCGCCGGCATTGACCGGTGGACGCATCACTTCCGCTACTTCGACGCCATCTCCACGTATGACCTGATTCTCGCCAACTCCTACTTCACCCAGCGCTGGATCGCCCGCCGGTTCGGGCGGGCCAGCGAGCTGCTCTATCCGCCGGTGCAGGTGGGGCAGTTCCGGCCCGGGCCGAAAAAGCAACAGGTGATCAGCGTCGGTCGATTCTTCGTCGAGGGACACAGCAAGAAGCAGTTGGACATGATCCGCGCGTTCCGGCGACTCTGCGACGCGGGGCTGTCCGGCTGGGAGTACCACCTGGTCGGCGGCACCCACCACGATCCAGGCTCCGCCCGCTATCTCGAAGACTGTCTGGACGCCGCCGCCGGGTACCCCATCAGGCTGCATCCGAACGCCCCACTGCACGAACTGGTCGGCCGCTACGCCGAGAGTTCGTTGTACTGGAACGCGACCGGCTACGGGGAGGACCCGGACAGCTATCCGGACCGCTTCGAGCATTTCGGCATGACCACCGTGGAAGCGATGGCAAGTGGCTGCGTCCCGCTGTCGTACGCGCGCGCGGGACAGCCCGAAGTCATTGAGCATGGTTCGTCCGGCCTGCTCTGGGAGACCTTCGACGATCTGGGGGACGCGACATTGGCGCTGATCGGAGATCCGGCCCGGCGGGCGAGAATGGCCGCCGCCGCGGTCGAACGGAGCAAGCGGTTCACCTACCGGCAGTTCAGCGAAACGTTCCAGCGGCTGCTGGCCGAGGCCACCGTGCACAAGCCCTGACCGGCCATGCCCACATCGAGAGCCCTCGTCACCGGAGCATCCGGTTTCCTCGGCCGGCACCTGGTGCGGGCGCTCCAGCGCATGTACGACGTGGTCGACGGCGTCGACATCAGCGCGCCCGATGAGCGGTGCCCGGGCCCGGGCCGGACCTACCTCGGCGACCTGCGGGACGTGCTGCCCGGGCTGAGCCGCTACGACGCCGTCTTCCACCTGGCGGCCCTGGTCGGCGGGCGCGGCGGCATCGAGAGCGGGCCACTCACCGTCGCCGGCAACCTCGCCACCGACCTGGCCTTCTTCGAGTACGTCGCCCGCACCCGGCCGGCTCATGCCGCGTACATGTCCTCCTCCGCGGTCTATCCGGCGCGGCCCGCCGCCCGGGACGCCGGGCGCAACGGCGCCTTCCGCTACGCGGAGGGCAGCGTGCAGCCGCTCGCGGCCCAGTTCGGTCGTCCGGACGGCACGTACGGTTGGGTGAAGCTGACCGGCGAGCACCTGGCCCACCTCGTCCGCGAGCGGTTCGACGTGCCGGTGGTGTGCTACCGCCCCTTCACCGTGTACGGGCCGGAGCAGAGCCGCGACTACCCGGTGGCCGCGATCGCCGCCCGGGCCCTGGCCGGGGAAGATCCGCTCACGCTCTGGGGCTCCGGCCGCCAGGTTCGGGACTTCGTCTACATCGACGATGCGGTCGCGGCCATCGCCACGACCCACCGGCAGGAATCGGCGCCGGAGCTGAACGTCTGCACGGGCGTCGGCACCGACTTCCTGACCGTCGCCAGGATCGCCGCCGCCTGCGTCGGCTACCAGCCGACGATCCGCGGAGATCTCAGCAAACCCGCCGGGGTCGACCGGCGCATCGGCTCGCCGGACCGGCTGAACACGTGGTTCCGGGCGGCGACAACGGTGGCGGACGGAGTGGGCCCGCTGCTCGAAAGCCTGGCCCGGAACGGGCACCGGTAGCCGCCGGCCGGCTGGAAGTGTCAGACCCGGCTGGCACGATGCCCGGCATGGCGAAGCTGAGCAGGGCAGAGATCTCCGCCGCGGTGACCGATCGGGGCTGGCGGTACGTGCTGGGTTCGGTCAGCACCTCGGTGCCGGCTGGTTCGCTGGCCGAGGCGGGTGAGCTGGCGGCGCGGGTGGCCGCGGCCGCCGGCCCGGCCGGCACCGGGTCGGTGCGGCTGGACGTGCGCGCCGACCGGCTGGTCGTCGAGGTGGCCGCCGAGGCGGTCAGCGCCGGCGGTGGCGAGCTGATCGACCGGATCGGCGCCGTGCTCGGCGAGGCGGCCGGGCCGTCGCCGGTGCAGCGGTTGGAGATCGCCATCGACGCGCTGGATATCCCGGCGGTGCTCCCGTTCTGGCGAGCCGTGCTCGACTACGTGAACGAGCCCGGCTCGGACGACTCGATCATGGACCCGCGCGGCCAGGGCCCTCCGGTCTGGTTCCAGCAGATGGACGCGCCGCGGCCGCAGCGCAACCGCATCCACTTCGACGTGTCCGTCCCGCACGACGAGGCCGAGGCCCGCATCAAGGCCACCCTCGCCGGCGGCGGCACCCTGGTCAGCGCGGATGCGGCCCCCGCGTTCTGGATCCTCGCCGACCCGGAAGGCAACGAAGCCTGCATCTGCACCTGGCAGGGCCGCGACTGACCATTGCGCGCGGCGGGCGGCGCGGGCGGGCGGCGCGGCCCGCCCAGCTGGCGGCCGGTCAGGTCAGGTCAGGCCGGTAGCGTCGGACGCGGCGGCCAGCGTCGCCCAGCCGGTTCCGAGCAGCAGCCAGCCGTCATGCCCGGCCTGGCGGTTGGTCGGATCGTGGACCTTGACCTGCCAATTGCCCGGGCTGGTCTCGCGGGCGTAGGCACTCCTACCCCGGCACATCCCGCGGTGGCTGCCCAGCACGGGCGGCCGATCCGGTCGAATCGCATTCTTGTTGTCAGTCGGCATGGTTGCCTCGCAGTAACGTTCACCAACGACGACCCGGCGGTGCGTGCCCCGCACCCGCGGCTCGGGCCGGTGACGCGTGTGGTGGCCCTGAACCCAGGTCTGCTGTCTGCTCAGCAACACCAAGCCTACGCCAGGCACGCCGGCCCGGGGCCACGACGCAGCCGGACGGTGCGGGCATCTCGTCCGGCACCGACCCGGGACCCCGGCCGCGACGTCGGTCAACCGGTGCCGCAGTAGCCCGGGCCGCCCAGCTGTCCGGTGGCGCCTGCTGGCGCCAGCGCCGTCGCCGAATTGGCTGTGCCAATGTGCCGGAAACATGTATGAGATTGGCGAGATCGGCACTCCGTACGGGCGAGAAGCAGAGCTCCGCGACGGGAGGGCGTGTTGCTAAAGCTGCGTGTACTGGGGCCAGTCGAGCTGTCCGTGGATGGCGGCCGTACGGACTTGGGGCCGCCCCGGCAACGGGCGGTGCTTGCCGCGCTGGCCGTCGACGCCGACCGGCCGGTGGCCATCGACGAGTTGATCGAGCGGGTCTGGGGGGTCGACCCGCCACCCGGAGCGCGCAGCGGGCTGTACAGCTACGTGACCCGGTTGCGGCAGGCACTCACCCGCGACGCGGTGCCGGAGACCGCACTGCGGCTGGCCTCCCGGGCCGGCGGCTACGAGCTGGCGGTCGACACCGAACTGGTGGACGTACACCGCTTCCGCCGGCTGATCCGCGCGGTCTGGTCCGGTGCGGCCGACGACGACTGCCTTGCCGAACTGATCGACCAGGCCGTCTGGCGCTGGCGCGGCCCGGCCCTGGCCGGCCTCTCCGGCGACTGGGCCGAGCGCACCCGCCAGTTGCTCGAGCAGGAACGCGTGGACGCCGTGGTCCTCTGGGCCGGCACCCAACTGCAGCGCGGGCGCACCGGCCCGGTCGTCAGCACGCTGCGCGGCCTGGTCGACGAACATCCGCTGGTCGAGCCCCTGGCCGCCCGGCTGATCGAAGCCCTCGGCCGCGACGGCCGCACCGCCGAAGCCCTCGATTGGTACGCGATGACCCGCCGCCGGCTGATAGAGGCCCTCGGCACCGAACCCGGCGCTGATCTCCGCCGGATGCACCAGGCTGTGCTGACCGGCAACCTTCAATCCGCCTGACCGCACCGACCGGTGGGGTGCTGGCGGACGCGGCCGGTCGGCTGGAGATCCGGTCCGGCCCGGCCGCCAGGTCTCCCTAGGCAGTGCGGGCCGGGGCCCGCCGGTCGGTGATCTGGAAGGTCGGGTGGTCGGCGGGGTCGGGCAGGGCCCGGAAGGTGCGGCCGACGGTGGGCAGCTTCCCGTACTGGGCCAGGTAGGCCTCGATCAGCGGTGGCCGCTGCTCGACCGGCACCTCGACGACGCCGAACTCCTCGACCCGCCCGCGCCGGGTGAGCCGCCCGGTGCCGGCCGCGCGCAGGTTGCGCGACCACTCGGTGTGGCCGTACGCGCCGACCAGGTACTCCCGGCCGTCGCGTTCGAGAATCGCCACCGGCGTCGACCGCCACTGGCCGGAGGCTCGCCCGCGTACCGAGAGCAGGCTGACCACCGAGGGCCGGAACAGCCGTGCCATCCGACCGCCGATGACGCGCGCCGCCCAGGGCGGCCGCAGGTAGGCGCTGGTCACGAGGCGGCCTCCCGAGTGAGCATCGCAGGTGCCGGCTGGGGCGCCGCGGAGCGGAGCGAGGGGGGTCGCCGGGCGGGCACAGTCATGACGTCTCCTTCGTGGCGAGGCAGTAGCGCACGACTCGACGCTAGAAGACGAATCATTCGATGTCAAACGATTCGATGGCTACGCATCGGCTACGATCAGCCGGTGCCAGCACCTGCCCGGCCGCCGGTCGGCCGCACTCTCGCGCGCACCGCCAAGGTGGTCAGCCGCGCCTTCGACGACGCGTTGACCACGGCCGGCGGGTCCCTGCCGATCTGGCTGATCATGATCTCGCTGCGTACGGAACGCTCGGAGACGCAGCGGGAGCTGGCCGAGGCGGTCGGGATCAAGGCCGCGACCCTGACCCACCACCTGAACGCGATGGAGGCCGACGGCCTGGTCGTGCGACGCCGCAAGCCGGACAACCGGCGGGTGCACGACGTGCAGCTGTCCGACCGCGGCGAGGCCCTGTTCCATCGGCTCGCCGCCGCGGCGGTCAGCCACGACCGCCGGCTGCGAGCCGGGCTCAGCGACGACGACCTCGCCACCCTGGACCACCTGCTCGACCGGCTCCGGCACAACGTCGCCGACCCCAGCCTGGCCGAGCCGCTGGACCAACGCCCGGCTTGACCCCGAGCCGGGCCCGGGCGGCTCTACCATCGCTGCGCGGCGGGCGGCGATCCGGCCGGCCCGTCCGGCCGAGGAGGTTGCCGTGACCATTGCCGCCCCGACGATCCGGCTCGGGCAGACCACCGAGCAGCTGCGTGAGCTGGCCCGGGCCGGCCTGACGCGCTGCGGGGTGCAGTTGGCCGGGCCGGCCGGGTCGCCGGCCGTCACCGCCCGCTCGCCGGTCACCGGGGCGAACCTGTTCGACCTGCCCGGCACGACGCCGGCGCAGGTCGAGGCCGCGGTCGCCGCGGCGCACCGGGCGTTCCTGGACTGGCGCACGGTGCCGGCGCCCACCCGCGGCGCGCTGGTCAAGCGGTTCGGTGAGCTGGTCGCCGAACACAAGGCGGAGCTGGCCGACCTGATCGGTATCGAGGTCGGCAAGATCCGCTCGGAGGCGCTGGGCGAGGTGCAGGAGGTGATCGATATCTGCGACTTAGCGGTCGGCCTGTCCCGGCAGCTCGGCGGGCGGACGATGCCGTCGGAACGGCCCGGCCACCGGCTGATGGAGACCTGGCATCCGCTGGGTGTGGTCGCGGTGATCTCCGCGTTCAACTTCCCGGCCGCGGTCTGGGCCTGGAACGCCGCGATCGCCCTGGTCTGCGGTGATGCCGTGGTGTGGAAGCCGTCCGAGCTGACCGGGCTGACCGCCGCCGCCTGCTCGGCGTTGCTGGCCCGGGCCGCCGCCGACTGCGGTGCCCCGGCCGGCCTGAACACCTGCCTGCTCGGCGACGCCGCGGTCGCCGCACCGCTGCTGGACAGCCCGCTGGTCCCGGTGGTCAGCGCGACCGGCTCGGAACGGATGGGCGCGCAGGTCGCGCCCCGGGTCGCGGCCCGGTTCGGCCGGACCATCCTGGAGCTGGGTGGCAACAACGCCGCGGTGGTGACCCCGTCGGCCGACCTCGACCTGGCGGTGCGCGGCATCGTGTTCGCCGCGGCCGGCACCGCGGGGCAGCGCTGCACCACGCTGCGCCGGCTGATCGTGCACGCGGACGTGGCCGGCGAGCTGGTCGGCCGGGTCGCCGAGGCGTACCGGCGGCTGGCGGTCGGTGACCCGTTCGCGCCGGACACCCTGGTCGGCCCGGTCATCCACGGCGCCGGCTACGCGGCCATGCGGGCCGCGCTGGAGCAGGCGGTGGCCGATGGCGGGCAGATTGTCGCCGGCGGTGACCGGCTGCCGGTCGATGGCGCGGCCGACGCGTACTACGTCCGCCCGGCGCTGGTGCGGATGCCCGGCCAGACCGCGCTGGTCCGGCGGGAGACCTTCGCGCCGTTGCTGTACGTCCTGACCTACCGCACCTTCGCCGAGGCGGTCACGCTGCACAACGCCGTCCCGCAGGGGCTGTCGTCGAGCATCTTCAGCACCGATCAGCGCGAGGCCGAGCGGTTCCTGGCCGCGGACGGCTCCGACTGCGGCATCGTCAACGTCAACATCGGCACCTCAGGCGCGGAGATCGGCGGTGCGTTCGGCGGCGAGAAGTCCACCGGCGGCGGCCGGGAGGCCGGCTCGGACGCCTGGCGCGGCTACATGCGGCGGGCCACCAACACGGTCAACTACTCCGCCGACCTGCCGCTGGCCCAGGGCGTCCAGTTCAGCTGACCGGCGGCGCCGCCGGTCGGCGGGCGGTCGATCGCCGGCCGTGCGGGTAGCCGCCGGGCGGGGTGGGGTTTTCCGCAGGTTCGGGCCGCGGTTGGCGCTACTGACCGGGGACGGGCGCCGGGGCACGCTCTGATCATGGAACTGCTACCCCGACGTGGACCCCGGCTGGCCGCCCTGATCGCCACCGCCAGCCTCATCACGACCGCGGCGGCCGCCGGGCTGCTGCCGACGGCCGCCGCAGCTGCGCCCGGCCGCCCCGACCAGGTCACCGCGCTGCAGGCCGACGCGGACGCCGTGGTGGCCGCCGGTCTGCCCGGCTACGCCGCCCAGGTCACGTACGGCCGGCGGGTCAGCTACGTCCAGGCCGGCCTGGCCGACCGCCGCACCGGCCGCCCGCTGACGCCGGCCGACGCGTTCGACATCGCCAGCAACACCAAGACGTTCGGCGCGACGGTCGTGCTGCAGCTGGTCGGGCAGCACCGGCTGAGCCTGACCGACACCCTGGCCACGCTGCTGCCCGGCGCCGTGCCCAACGGCTCCGCCATCACTCTGCGGATGCTGCTCAACCACACCAGCGGCCTGTTCGACTACACCGAGGACGAGCAGTGGCTGGCCGCGCTGCGCACCGACCCCGACCACGCCTGGACCCAGGCCGAACTGCTCGCGCGGGCCCTGGCGCACCCGCCGAACTTCGCGCCGGGCACCCAGCGGCTCTACTCGAACACCGGCTACCTGCTGGTCGGCATGATCCTGGAACGGACCACCGGCCAGTCGGCGCGGGACCTGTTCGCCCGACGCATCATCCGCCCGCTCGGCCTCAGGCACACCTACTACGCCGCCGGGTCCAGGTTCACCGCCGCCCGGCACGCCCGCGGCTACCGCATCGGCACCGACGCCGGCCGGCTCACCTACACCGACGTCACCGACGTGGGCCTGCTCAGCACCGGCATGGACGGCGGCCTGGTGTCCACCACCGCCGACCTCACCCGGTTCTTCCAGGCGCTGCTGGGCGGGCACCTGCTGCGCCCGGCCGAGCTGGCGGAGATGAAGCGGACCATCCCGGTGCAGGGCGACCCGAGCCGCAGCTACGGCCTGGGGCTGGCGCGGGCCGAGACCCCCTGCGGCACGACCTGGGGCAACGACGGCGCCTCGATCGGCTACCTGAGCACCGCGAGCTTCTCCGAGGACGGCAGCCGCGGCCTGGTCTCGATCATCAACGGCAACGTCGACCCGGCGGCCGATCCGGCGGTCATCGAGCAGACCCTGCTGCCGCCGGCCGTGGCGCTGCTGGACCAGCAGGCCTGCACGCTGTACGGCAAGCCGGTCCCCGCCGGGTCCTGACCCGTCCGGCCGCCGCCCACCAGCCGGCGGCGAGACCTCGACAGCCGGGCCGGGCGCCTCGTCGGCGCCCGGCCCGGCTTGGCGTCCCGGTACCCACTGCCGCGTCGGCGCCGTACCGGGGTGCGGCCCGGCAGCGCGGGCCGGTCCCCCGGACCCGGCTCCGGTTACGCCGTGAGCCGGATGCGGGCTGGCCCGTCTGGCCCTCCGCGGAGTAGTTGACAAGGGCGCGACGACGTTCGTAGGGTTCGAGCAGGTTCACACACGTGTCTGATGTTCACGTAGCTGAATCACCGGAGCGAGGCGGCGCGCTCCGCTGGCAGCGCCAGCGCGAGGAGGTCGCCGAATGGAACGCAGGAAGAACACCGGCTGCGGGGTTCGCCGGTCGTGGCTACGCCGACCGGTGCTCGGCGCCGGCGCGGCCGTGCTGATCGGTGCCGGCACGGCGGTCGGCTACGTGCTGCCGGCCGGCGCCGCCGACGTGTCGACCGCCGCCGCCAACATCGGCTGGGCCACCCAGGCCGGCGGGACGGCCGGCGGCGGCGCCGCCACCGCGGCCCTCACCTTCACGGTCTCCACGAGGGCCCAGTTGCTGGCGGCCATCGCCGGGACCGACCCGGCGACCGGGAAGACCAACAAGAAGGCGCCGAAGATCATCAAATGGGTCGGCTCCATCGACATGACCGAGGGCCGGGCGTACACGAGCCACGATGACCAGGCCGCCCGCGCGGAGGTCAAACTGCAGCCGAACACGACGATCATCGGGGTCGGCTCGAACGCCTACCTGCCCAACGGCTGGTTCATGATCCGCAAGGTCGACAACGTCATCATCCGGAACATCAAGGTCACCAACCCGTGTGATCTCGAACCGGAATGGGACTCCGGGGACGGTGCGGGCAACTACAACTCCGAGTGGGACGGGCTGACCATCGACGGGGCCACCCACGTCTGGATCGACCACATGTGGTTCACCGACGCCCCATTCACCGACGACATGGAGCCCTTCGGCAACACGGACCGGAACGGGGTGCGGAAGCGCATCCAGTGCCATGACGGTGCCCTGGACATCAAGAACGCCTCCGACTTCGTCACGGTCTCGAACAACATCGTCGAGCAGCACGACAAGACCGGCCTGGTCGGCCAGTCCGACAGCAACACCAGCGACGAGGGGCACCAGACCATCACCTTCGCCGGCAACCTCTACCGCAACCTCGGCCAGCGGGCCCCGCGGGTGCGCTTCGGCAAGGTGCACACGGTGAACAACTACTTCGTCGGCAGCAAGACGGACCCGGTCTACCCGCACTCGTACAGCATCGGGACCGGGCTCAATTCGAAGATCATCTCAACCAACAACGCCTTCGACATCGCCGGGGCCGCCGCCGGATCGTGCCCGGCAGTGGTGAAGAACCCGAACACGGACAACCCCGAGGGCAACTTCCGGGACACCGGTTCCCTGGTCAACGGGGCGACCCTGGCCGGCTGCACCGCGCCGACCGCGGTCGGCTGGACCGTGCCGTACAGCTACCCGACGCTCGCGACTTCGCAGGTGCGGGCTTCCGTGCTCGCCAACGCGGGCACCGGCAGGATCTGAGCCCGGGACCCGGCGTCCAGACGGCCGCCCGCGCGGAGCACCCGACTCCTGATCGGCTGTATCCGCCGGGCGGCCATCGGCCGGCCGGCCATCGGCCGGCCGATGGCGCGTCGGGCGGGCTAGGTGGTCCCGAGGGGTACCGGACGTAGATCATCCGGAACTGGTTCTAGCGTGACGCCCATGGCCGAGTTCCGCGAGCAAGATCTCACCGGAGCGCGCTTCGAGGGCGTGAACCTCCGGGGCGCCACCTTCAGCAAGGTGTCCTTCAAGAACGCCAGCCTGCGCAGGGTCGACTTCACCGGGGCGCAGGTGCGCGCCGCCCTGTTCAGCGGGAGCCGGCTGCGCGGTGTCGAGCTGGTGGACGTCGAGATCACCGGCGAGCTACGGAACGTCGTCGTGAACGGCGTCGACATCGCCCCACTCGTCGACGCCGAGCTGGACCGTCGGATGCCTGAGCGGGCGACGATGCGCCCCGACGACGCCGACGGGTTCCGGGCGGCGTGGGCGATCCTGGAACGGCGGTGGGAGGGCACGGTCGCGCGGGCGCGGGCACTCCCCGAAGCGGCGCTGCACCGCGGCGTCGACGACGAGTGGTCGTTCATCCAGACCCTGCGGCACCTGAACTTCGCCAGCGCCGCCTGGGTGGGCCGGATGATCGTCGGCACCGCCGCACCGTGGCACCGGCTGGACCTGCCGTGGGACGAGGCGCCCGGCTGGGACGGCATCCCGTGGGACCGCGCGGCGCGACCCTCGCTCGACGAGGTGCTCACGGTCCGGCGCGACCGCCAGGCCATGGTGCGCCGCGTCGTGGAGTCGCTCACCGACGAGCAACTCGCCGCCGGGATGACCCGCACCGAGCCCGGCTGGCCCCGGATGGAGAACTTCCCGGTCAAGGAATGCCTCCGCGTCGTCCTCAACGAGGAGTGGGAACACCGGCTCTACGCCGAACGCGATCTGACCGTACTGGAGAAAGAGGACTGATCATGGACATCCTGCTCATCGCCGGCCTGTGGCTGGACGGATCCGCCTGGGACGACGTCGTGCCCGCGCTCGAGGCACTCGGCCACCGCCCAGTGCCGCTGACCCTGCCCGGTCAGGGCGACGGATCCGCCTCCGCCACGCTCGACGACCAGCTGGCGGCGGTGCTCGCCGCGGTGGATTCAGCGTCCGGAAAGCCCATGGTGGTAGGGCATTCCGCGGCCGCCACGCTGGCCTGGCTGGCCGCCGACGCGGGCCCGGAGAAGGTGGCCAGGGTCGGCCTCATCGGCGGCTTCCCGTCCGCCGACGGAGCGCTCTACGCCGACTTCTTCGAGCTGACGGACGGCGGCATGCCGTTCCCCGGTTGGGCTCCGTTCGAGGGGCCGGACTCCGCCGATCTCGACGAGGAGGCCAGGCGCAGCATTGCGGCGGCCGCGATCCCGGTCCCCGAAGGGGTGGCCAAGGGCGTGGTGCGGCTGGCCGACGAGCGGCGGTTCGACGTCCCGATCGTGCTCCTGTGCCCCGAGTTCACCCCGGCCGAGGCGCAGAAGTGGATCGATGCCGGCGACCTGCCCGAACTCGCCAAGGCCAAGCACATCGACTTCGTCGACATCGACTCGGGCCACTGGCCGATGATCACCAAGCCGGTCGAACTCGCCCGGCTCCTTGCCACCGCGGCTGCCGAGGGCTGAGATGGCGCCGCGGCCCGAGGCCGGCCGACGCACCGTCGCTCCCGCCGGGGCGGCCAGCCCCGCCGGCGTGCCGGGTGGTGGAGCCGACCCGACGATGTCGTGTACGACCCGACCCCTCGACGCGACCACCTGGGATGCCTTCGCCGACCTCGTCGAGCGCAACAACGGGATCTTCGGCGGGTGCTGGTGCATCGGCTTCCACTCCGACGGCGGCCAGAAGGGGATCAACCACCGCGCGGCCAAGGAGGACCGGGTCCGGACCGGTCGGGCGCACGCCGCCCTCGTCCTCGACGCGGACGGCGCCGCACAGGGATGGTGCCAGTACGGCAGCCCGGCGGAACTCCCGCGCATCAAGCGCAGGCGCGAGTACGAGAAGGACGCGCCGCCGCGCCCGGACTGGCGGATCACCTGCTTTTACGTCGACAAGAAGCACCGCGGCCGGGGCGTCGCCCGGGCCGCGCTGGAGGGCGCGCTGGACCAGATCGCCCGGGCCGGCGGCGGCCTGGTCGAGGCCATGTCCGAGGTGACCACCGGCCGCGAGGCGCCGGGCCGGTTCCTGTACAGCGCGACCGTCGAACTCTTCGAGCAGTACGGATTCACCCGCGGCCGGCAGGTTGGCAAGCACGCCTGGATCGTGAGCAAGGTGGTCGATCCGGCCTGAGCGTTTCGTGCCGTGCCGGGCCGTGCCGTGCCGGGCGCTACCCCTCGGGTGCCAGGCGGGCTTCCGGGGCCGCGGCGGGAAGCTCCGGGAGCCCGCCCGGCCGGGTGTGCCGCAGCCATCCCCCGGCGAGCTGCGAGCTGAGCACGGACAGCAGCACCAGGCTGGTGAAGAAGCCCTCGCTGATCACCCCGGCGGCGAGCGTCACGCTGGCGAGCACGATGCCGGGGCCACCGCGGGCGTTGAGCGCCACGGCCAGGTCGAGCGCGGTGGCCCGATCCTCGCCGGCCACCCGGGCGCCCAGCCACACGCTGCCGCCCTTGACCAGGCAGCCGAAGGCGACGAAGCCGGCCAGGAAGCCGACCTCCAGGTTGCGGTGCAGGTCGAGGGACAGCCCGACGACGGCGAAGTAGAGCGGCACGAAGAAGGCCAGCGAGAAGTGCCGGACGGACTCCTGCGACACCCGGCCGGGCTCGGCGAGGCCGGGGTCGGCTCGGGTCAGCAGCGCCTGCCCGCGGGCCACCGAGATGCCCGCGACCAGCGCGCCGAACACCGGGTTGACCGACAGGAACACGCAGCACAGCACCACCGCGAGCAGGAACGTCAGCCGCAGCGCGGTGGGGTCGCGGCGGGCCGACCCGCGGGCCAGCAGCGCGTACAGCGCGCCGCCGCGGGCCAGGAACACGGCGAACAGCGCCAGCGCGCCGAGCACGTACAGGCCCCAGACGGCGGCCGGCGAGGTCACCCCGAGCAGCCCGATCAGGCCGCCCGGCCCGGCGGTGCCCGCCTGCGCCAGCCCGAGGGTGACGGCGAGCAGCACGTACAGGACGAGATCCTCCAGCACCGCGACGGACAGCACGGTGCGGGCGAACCGGGTGCCGAGGATGCCCAGGTCCAGCATGATCCGGGAGATCACCGGGATGCTCGTCACCGCGGTGCCGATCCCGAAGACCAGGACGAACGTGGCCCGGGAGCCGGCCGGACCGGAGTAGTGGCCGGCGTCCAGCGGCAGCGCCGCGGCGACCCCGAGGCCGAGCGGCAGCAGCAGCCCGAAGCCGGTCACCCAGCCGACCGTGCGCCGCTGCCGGCGGCCGGCCGTGGTCCGCAGCTCCTGGCCGGCCTGGAACATCAGGAACAGCAGGCCGAGCTGGGAGATCGCGCCGAGCACGGCCGCGGTCGTGCCGGTGGTCGGGAACAGCTGCCGCTGCACGCCCGGCGCGGCGGCGCCGAGCACGGTCGGGCCGAGCAGCAGCCCGCCGGCGATCTCGCCGATCACCCGCGGCTGCCGCAGCCGGACGAACAGCTGGCCGACGCCGTGCGCGGCGACCAGCAGCAGGCACAGGGTCACGAGCACGGCGACGACCTCGTCGGAGCTGAGCAGCATCGGGCCTCCGGGGTGCGGGCGGGGTCGGGGTGCCGGCGGGTCAGGGGCCGCGGGTCAGGGGTGCCGCGGGTCAGGCGATCTCCGGCCGCGCCACGGCCCAGCTGCCGCCCGGCCGGCCGGCCGCGGCCCGCAGCCGCCAGCGGACGACCCGGTCGGCGCCGGGGTCCACCGGCACCCGCACCCGGGCGTTGACGAGGTCCCCGCCGGCCTGCCAGAGCAGCCGGGCGCCGGGCCCGGTGCCGGCGGTCACCTCGGCCTGGCCGGCGGCCGCGCGCAGGTGGCAGTCGAACGTCAGCGTGGCCGGCCCGGGCGGCAGCGGCGGGGCGGTCAGCACGGCGTCCACAGTGGACTCTGCTGTGACGGCGAGCACACCGCGACCGCGCGGGAAGCCGTGCGCCGGCAGCCACTCCTCCGCCGGCACCAGCCGCCAGCCGGACCGGGCCCAGCCGTCCCAGCCGCGGCCCGGCCGGGTGGTCACCAGCGGCTCGCCGTCCATGCCGTCCACAGTGGACACACCGAGGTGGGCGAGCACGGTCGGGGCGAGGTCGACCGGCCGCGGTTCCGCCGCGGTCGACCCGGCCGGCAGGTCGCCGCCGGCGGCGACCACCCACCAGCGGCGCTCCGGCTCGGTGCCGGCGCCGTGCCCGCCATTGTCGGCCTGCCCGTGGTCGGTGGTGACCACGACCAGCCAGTCCTCCCCGGCCCGGCGCTCGACCGCGGTCAGCAGCCGGCCCAGCTCGGCGTCGGCCGCCTCGATCGCGGCGGCGTAGTCGGGCCCGACCCCGGCGGCGTGGCCGGCCGCGTCGACCTGGTCCAGGTGCACGAACGCCAGGTCCACCGCTCCGTCGGCGATCGCGGCGACCGCCGCGTCCACCACCTGCCGGTCCCGGCTGTGCGGGTCCGGCCCGTCGGCGAGCAGCAGGTGCTGCGCGCCGCCGGCCAGTGGGCCGCCGCGGGCCGGCCCGACCAGGGGCGCCCAGGCGGCGGCGGCCAGCGTGCCCAGCCCGGGGCGGGCGGCCCGGGCCAGCCCGAGCAGGTCCGGCCGGCGGTCCGCGCCGTGCGGGTCGAGATCGTTGTCGGTCACGCCGTGCCGGCCGGGCCAGCGGCCGGTCAGCACGGTCGCCCAGCCGGGCGCGCTGGAGGTCAGCGCCTCCGGCGGCGCGTGCAGCCAGCCGCAGCCGGACATGCCGCGGCGGGCCAGGCAGCGCAGCACCGGAACCCGGGCGGCGGCCAGCCGGTCGGCCCGTACGCCGTCCAGCCCGACGATGAGCGCCCGCCGGGTGGTCACCGCGCCGTCACCGGGCTCCGCCCGCAGCGCCGTCACCGGGCTTCCGCCTGCCGCGCCGTCACCGGGCTCCGCCCGCAGGGCCGCCACCGGGCTCCCGCCTGCCGCGCCGTCACCGGGCCGCCGCCCGCAGGGCCGCCAGCACATCGGCGGCCGTGGCGGTGAACTCGCCGATCGCCCCGGCGGGCAACGCGCCCATCACCGCGACCCGGAAGACGCCGCCGGCCAGCGGCCCCTGCCCGGCGTACACCACGAACCCGCGCCGCTTCAGTTCGTCGTGCAGGTCCGGGTAGCGGATGCCGGCCGGCACCGGGAACGCGGTCACCGACGCGGCCCGGTGCGCCGGCGCGACCAGCGGCGCCAGTCCCAGCGGCGCCAGCCCGGCCCGCAGGTCGCCGGCGCGCTGCCGGTAGGTCGCGGACCGGGCCGGGAAACCGCCCTCCTCGGCGAATTCGGCCAGCGCCTCGGCCAGCGCGTAGCAGGCCGGCACAGCCGGGGTGAACGGCACCGTGCCGGCCCGCTGCTGGTCGAGGTGGGTGGCCACGGCGAGGTAGAGCCCGCGCGCCGGCACCTCGGCGACCCGGCGCCGGGCGGCCGCGGACAGCAGCAGGAACGACACGCCCGGCTGGCCGTGCAGCGCCTTGTTCGCCGTCCCGCAGAACACGTCGGCGCCGACCTCGGCGGGCGGCGGCGGCTCCGCGCCGAGCGCGCTGATCGCGTCGACGAGGTAGCAGGCGTCGTCGCCGGCCACCGCGGCACCGATCGCGGCGACCGGGTTGAGCAGCCCGGTGGTCGTCTCGTGCTGCACGCAGCAGACCAGGTCGACGTCGGGATGCCGGCGCAGCGCGGCGGCGACCTCGGTCGGGTCGGCGGGCACGGTCCAGCCGGACCGCACTTCGTGCGCGGGAATCCCGTACGACCGCGCGATCGTGACCAGCCGCTGGCCGTAGACCCCGTTGTTGACCACCAGTGCCGCCCGGCCCGGCCGGACCAGGCTGGTCAGGGCGCTCTCCATGGCCGCGGTGCCGGAACCGGTGAGCAGCACCGCCTCGTGCGTGTCGGCGATCCCGAACGCCGAGACCAGGTCCGCCCGCAGCGCCGCGAGCAGGGTCGCGAACTCCGGCTCCCGGTGGCAGAGGTCGCCGCGGGTGAGCGCGGCGCGCACCCGGCCGGTGGTGGTCACCGGCCCCGGGGTCAGCAGCAGCGGTGGGTCGGTCGGCATCTCGGCTCCTGTCGTCAGACCGCGTTGTAGGGCACCGGCCAGCGGCGCATCCGGTGCGGCAGGGTCAGCACCGCGCCGCCGGCCAGCAGCACCAGCCGCTCGGCCAGCAGCAGGTCGACCGCGGTCCGGCCGGTCGCGTCCAGCGCGGCCAGCGGAGTGGGGTCCAGGCAGCGCAGGAACGTCGCGACCAGGTCCGGATGGTCGGCGACCAGCACGACCAGCGGTCCGGCCGGGTCACGGGCGTCCTTCACCTGGACGAAGCCGGGGCCCCGGCGGAAGTGGCAGCTGCCGTAGCGGTAGGCCCGCCGCCAGTGGTCCAGCCCGGCCCCCGGCGGCCCGGTCGGCGACGGCCCGGCCGCGAGCTGCCCGGCCGCGAGCTGCCCGGCCGGCGGCGGCCCGGCCGGCGACGGCCCGGCCGGCGACGGCCCGGCCGGCGGCGGTCCGGCCGGCGGCGGCAGGTGGTGCAGCAGGCTGAGATCGAGCTCCGGCTCCGGCCCGGTCCACCAACGCACCCGCAGGGCCGCGGTCGCGCAGTCCCGCAGCAGCGCCACCGCGTCCGCGGTGCCCGGCAGGGCGCCGGCCAGCGGCAGCGGCTCGGCCAGCTCGACCTCATCGGCGCCGAGCCAGCGGTGCGGCACGGCGGCCAGCCGGGCCGGGATCCCGGCCGGCGCAGGAGCTGCCACGGTGGTCACGGCGCCACTCCGGCCAGCACGGCGGCGGGTGCGCGGGTGGGGCGCAGCGGCGGTCGGCGGGTGGCCAGCGCGACCGCCTCGGCGCCGTCCCGGAAGACCAGCCCGGCGGCGGTCAGCTCGGCCACCCAGTCGGCGATATCGGCGTGCTGCACCGCGTACCCGGACGCGGTGACCGCGGCGGCGAGGGCGGGCAGGCCGCGGCCCCGCTCCAGGGCCCGGTAGGCCGCCGCCCGCCAGCCGGTCAGCCGCACGTCGCGGGCGGCCCAGCCGGCCCGCCGGTCGGCGATGACGAGCTGGTCGGGGGTGTCCGCGACGATCACCAGGGTGGAGCGCGGGTTGCCCTCGGCCCAGCCGGCCACCGCCTCGTGCAGCCGCCGCTCCACCTCGCCGCCGATGCCGCGCGGCGGGGTGTCGAAGAGGTAGACGAGGTCGGCCAGCTCGCTGTCCGGCAGGTCGTACACGTGCCGGTAGATCTCCGCCGGCCGGCGCTCCGGGAAACCGAGTTCCGGCCGCTCGAAGTACGGGCTGAAGCGCTCCAGCGCCACCCGGGTCGCGCCGACCGGCGGCTGCAGGTGCACCAGCGCGGGCAGCTGGTCGAGCACCGCGACGTAGTCGGCGGCCGTCTCGCCCGGGAAGCCGTAGAGGTAGCTCCAGCTGACGGTGAGGCCGCGGTCCTCGCAGTCACGCAGCAGCCGGACGTTCCGCCAGCCGCTGACGCCCTTGTCCATGATGGACAGTACGGTGCCGCTGAGGCTCTCGATGCCGGGCTGGATGTGCACCACGCCGGCACCGGCCAGCAGGTCGATCTGGTCGGGCCGCAGGTTGGACTTCACCTCGTAGTGCACCCGCAGGTCCCAGCCGCTGCCGGCGAGCTTGGGCAGCAGGCCGTCGAAGTACGCCATGTCGATGATGTTGTCCACCATCACGACGTCGAGGATCCGGTGCCGGGCGATCAGCGCGGACAGCTCGGTGCGGACCTGGTCGGCCGGCTTGCTGCGGAAGGCGATGCTGGAGCCGTTGAGCCCGCAGAACGTGCACTGGTGCTTGTCGCCCCACCAGCAGCCCCGGGCACCTTCGAAGACCAGCTTCGGCTCGGTGTACTCGCGCACCGGCGACGCCTCCAGCGTTTCCTGCCAGGCGTCGAAGTCCGGTGCCGGGATGCTCGCCGGCGGCACCAGTACGGTCGCCTCCGGGTTGGCCACCGGCCGGTCGCCGTCGCGCCAGCACAGGCCGCCGATCCCGGCCGGTGCGGCGCCGGCCGCCAGGCAGTCCAGGTAGGCCGGGAACGCCACCTCGCCCTCGCCGCGCACCGCGACGTCGACGTAGGGATGGTTGCGGTGCAGCGCGGCGCCCATCGGCCCGTCGCAGTTCGCGCCGCCGAAGACGACCAGCACGTCCGGTCTGGCCGCCTTGAGCCGCTTGGCGACCGCGAGGCTCGGCACGTTCTGCATGAACGTGGTGGTGAAGCCGACCACGTCCGGCTCGGCGGCGAGCAGGGTCGCGACGACCTCGTCCACGAAGCCGGCGGCGTGCGCGCGCATCGCCCTCGCCGCGCGGATGTCCAGGCCCCGGCGCTCGGC
>Ga0307500_10000028_pt1 | contig 42265 bp, 40 predicted proteins | sample 14_S_MG_FD_201362 | JGI IMG/M metagenome (GOLD analysis project Ga0307500, IMG submission 201362) | Soil microbial communities from Populus trichocarpa stands in riparian zone in the Pacific Northwest, United States - 14_S | ecosystem: Environmental > Terrestrial > Soil > Riparian zone > Trees... | reverse complement strand
ACCGACCCTGGCTCGAACGCCGCCGCCGCGGCCGGCGCCAGCACCGGCGCCACGACCGCGGGCAGCGGCGCCGCCACGAACACCGCGGCGGCAGCCGCCCAGGTACCCCTGGCCCCCAGCCCGGAGCCCCCCGAGGCACCCACCCGGCTTACCGACCACCAGTTCGCTCGCATCGCCACAGCCCCCGCGCCCGGTTGGGCCGCCGACGGCAACCCGTGAACACAACGTAGCCCCCGAGAGCGGAGCGTAAGCAAGAGCCGAGGCGGACCTTGCGGGCCGCTGCCGGCTGGAACGGTCGTTCAGCCCTTGATGGCGCCCTGGGTGAGGCCGCTGACGAAGTTCCGCTGGAAGACGAGGTAGAGCGCGACGATCGGGCCGATCACGATCAGGCTGGCCGCGGACAGCAGCGGGATGTTGGTGGAGTACTGGCCGACGAAGAAGCCGAGGCCCGATGGTGCGGTGCGCAGGTTCGGATCCTGCATCAGCACGATGACGAGCAGGAACTGGTTCCACGACCACATGAAGTAGAGCAGTCCGAGGGTGGTCAGCGCCGGCCACGAGATCGGCAGCAGGACCCTGGTGAGGATGGTGAAGCTGCGGGCCCCGTCGACCCGGGCGGCGTCGACGAGTTCGACCGGCACGGACCCGAAGTGGTTGTGCATCCAGTAGACGCCGAAGGGCATGAACAGGGCGGTCTCGGCCAGGATCACGCCGGCGTAGGAGTTGGTGAGGCCGACCTGCCGCAGGTCGAAGTACAGGGCCACGACGACGAGCTCGATCGGCAGCGTCAGCCCCAGCACGAAGCCGAGCGACAGCGCCCGGCCGCCGACCGGGTCGAGCGTGGCCAGCGAGTAGCCGGCGAGGGTGGCCAGCACCAGCGCGAGCGGGACCACACCGGCCGCGATGATCAGGCCGGAGAGCGTGAGCCGGTTGAAGTGCGCGTCGTTCCAGGCATCCACGAAATTGGACCAGGACCAGGTGGTCGGGATGCTGAGGCCGGAGATCTGCGCGCCGGACGGGTGCAGTGCGGCCAGCACGATGCTCACCAGCGGCAGCAGGATGGCCACCGCCATCAGGGTGAGCACGAGATACCGGGCGATGTTGACGGTCCGCGCGGTGTTGCCTGCGCTGCCGGCGCGCGTCACGGCCGCTCCCGGGTGAGCCCGCGGATCGCCGCCACGAACGCGATGACGATGGCGGTCAGCACGACCGCGAGTGCGCTGGCCCGGCCGATGTCGCTCTCGTTGAACGCGAGCCGGTAGACGAGCAGGCCGGGCACGGTGGTCTGGTTCACCGGGCCGCCGTTGGTGGTGACGAAGACGAGGTCGAAGCTGGCCAGCGCGGCGATGGTGGTGATCACGCTGGCGATGGTGATCTCGCCGCGCAGGGCCGGCAGGGTCACGGCGGTGAGCCGGCGGACCGCTCCGCCGCCGTCCAGCGCGACCGCCTCGTAGAGGGCGACGTCGATCCGCTGCACCCCGGCCAGGAAGAGGGTCATGCACAGGCCGCTCATCGCCCAGGTTCCGATCAGCCCGAGCGCGGCCAGCGCGAAGTGGTAGTCACCCAGCCAGGCGCGGGTGATCCCGCCCAGGCCGACCGCGCGGAGCGCGGTGTTGACCAGCCCGTCGTCGTTGTACAGCCAGCGCCAGGTGATGCCGACGGCGACGAGCGGAAGCACCTGGGGCAGGAAGAAGATCGCCCGGAACGCGGTCATGCCGCGCACGCCGCCCTGCAGCAGAGCCGTCATCAGCAGCCCGAGCGCGCACGGGATGACCGCGAAGAACAGGATCAGAACGATCGCGTGCCACAGCGCCGGCCGGAGGGTGGAGTCGGTGAAGACGCTGGTGTAGTTGGCCAGGCCGGCCCACCGGGCCGGCAGGATCCCGTCCCAGTGCAGGAAGGACAGCAGCACGGTGTGGATCGCCGGCCAGATGGCGAAGGCCAGGTAGACGAACCCGGCCGGCGCCACGTACGCCAGCGCGACGAGCCGGTGCGACCGCCGGCGCCGGCGGCGCGGTGCTGCCGCGCCGCCGGGACGGGTCGCCGACCCGCCCGGCAGCACGGCGGTATTGCCATCAACCATGGTATTGAGTCCACGACTCCTGCAGCGAGACGAGGAACTGGTCGGGGGTGGTCTGCTTGCTGAGCAGGCCCTGGACGCCCGCGGTGAGCCGGTCGATCATGTTGGGCGAGGCGAAGTCCGGGAACGGCACGATGCCGTTGGCGTCGACCACCGTCTTGAACGCGGTGGCGATGTCGGCCAGCACACCGGTCGCGTTGACCGTGGTCTGGTTGTTCACCGGCATGAAGCCGGTATCGAACTGGATGGTCGCCGCCTGCGCGGATCGCATGAAGTCGAGGAACGCGGCCGCCTCGTTCGGGTGCTTGGTCCGGGCCGAGATCGAGTACGCGACGCTCGCTCCCGAGGCGACCGGCGCGTCACCGGTTGTCGCCGCCGGCAGCAGGAAGAAGCCCACGTTGTCGCCCATCGACTTGGCGATCGTGGCCGCGGCCCAGTTGCCGGTGATCAGGTACGCGCTCTTGCCGTTCACGAAGTTCGCCTGGGCGTCGCTGTCCGCCGTCGCGTTCGCGGACCGCGGTAGGTAGCCGGCGTTGGCCCAGTCGACGATCCGCTGCGCGGCCTGCTTCGCGCCGTCCGTCTGGATGGTGGCGCCCGGCTTGCCGTAGACCCAGTCGCGGTACTGCTTCTCGTCGCCGAGGACGTTGCCCAGCGCGTTCCACACCTGGAAGCCGCCGACCTGGAGACCACCGACGCTGAGCGGGGTCTTCCCGGTCCGTTTCACCGCGGCCAGGTCCTGGCCGAACTCGTCGAGCGCGACCGGGGGCCGGGTGATGCCGGCCGCCCGCACGAGCGACTTGTTGTAGTAGACGCCGAGCACCGACAGCGCGCCCGGCACCGCGTACAGCCCGCCGGTGCCGTACACCTTGGCCGTCGAGTTCGACTTCAGCACCTCGAGGCTGGACGCCGGGAACCCGGTGCCCCAGCCGTACAGCCGCTCGTACGAGCTGAGGTCGTAGATCAGTCCGGCCGGCACGAGCGACCGCATCGCGCCGGGGTTGTACTCGGCGATGTCCGGCGGCGTCGGGGACGCCATCGAGAGCTTGATGGATTTGATGTAGTCGGAGAACGGCGTCTGCTGCCCGGTGATCGTGATGGTCGGGTGCAGCGCGTGGAAGGCGTCGATGAGCGCCTTGGTCGGCGGGTCGTCCGTGTACGCCAGGGTCAGCGTCACCTGGTCGGTCGCCAGGTCCTTCGAGACGCTGCTGGGCGCGGCCGGCTGGGTGTTGCCGCCGGCGCAGGCGGCAACGGCCAGCACCATCCCGACGGCGCCGATCGCCAACGAGGGACGTCTTTTCGAGACCGGGGGCATGGGATCTCCTTGCTGTGGGGTGCGGTCACGGGCCGGGCGGCGACGCGCGGTGGATGGCCGGGGCGTCGAACCGCTCGCGTTCGACCCAGGACAGTGAGTGGCGGACGGCGCCGTGGATGATGGCGTCCGCGCCGAGCGCGGAGATCTCCAGCCGGGGCTGGGTGAGTTGTTCGGCCCGCAGCGCGTCGACGAGCGGGGCCAGCAGCAGCGGGCCGAGTTCGGCGAGCTCGCCACCGATGACGACCACCTGCGGGTCGAGCAGGGCGCGGATGGCGGCGATGCCCTTGGCGAATCGCGAGCTGACCGTGGCGATGGCGACCAGCGCCCAGTCCTCGTCCCGGCGGGCCGCGGCCACCAGGTCGGGCAGCGTCACCCCGCCGGCCCGGCCGGCCGCGTTGCCGGCGATGCGCAGCAGTTCGCGGGTGCCGACCCAGCGCTCGAACGGGCCGAGATCCGGATCGCTGTCGACCCGGGCCCGCGGCGCGACCAGGTCGAGGTAGCCGAGGTCACCGGCGTCGTTGGAGGCACCCCGGTAGAGCTCGCCGCGCAGCACGATCCCGGCACCGATCCGCTCGCCCCAGTCGATGAACACCAGCGCGTCCTCGGCGTGCGGGGTGCCGCGCCAGCGTTCGCCGTTGGTCGCGAGCTTCACGTCGTTGTCGACGTAGACCGGTGCGTCGACGGCGGCCCGGACGCCGCGGAGGATGGCGTCGCCCACGATCTCGGGCATGCTCGGGCTCAGCACGACGTGCCCGGTGGCCGGGTCGACGATGCCGGGCGCCGCCACGGAGACGTGCCACACGTCCGCCGGCCGGATGCCGGCGCGGCCGAGCACGTCCACCACGGCCGCCCGCAGCGAGTCGGCCAGCGCGCCCGCGCTCGACCTGCGCAGCGGGACGGTCGAGTCGGTGCCGAGGTCGCCGGCGAGATCGGCCACCACGATGCGGACGGTGCGCGGCTGCACGTCGACCCCCAGCAGCCGGCCGGCCTCGGCCCGGAACCGGACCAGCTGCGGCGGCCGCCCGGCGGCGACGCGCTGCGGCGCGGAGATCTCGACCAGGCCCATCGATTCGAGTACGGCCAGGGAGCGGGACACCGCCTGCCGGGACAGGCCGGTCTGGCTGGCCAGCGAGGACACGCTGGCCTGGCTGGTGGCGCGCAGCTGGGTGAGGATCGCCGCGGCGTTCACCTCCAGCATGAACTTCGTACCGACGGCGACGACGCGACCCATGGCTCCCTCCCCCCAGCTCCTCGAAGGTGTCGCACGCTAACATACATACGGACCGTACGGAAGTAAGTAGGATGGAGCCATGGCGCCAACCGACACCGGCCCGCGACGCATGCCGCCGCCGTGGGCGCCGGCCGTGCAGGGCCTCTGGAAGCGGGTCACCGGCGGCGGCCGGCCGCTCCGGCTGAGCCCGCTGCTGGGCTCGCTCCCCGGCCCGCTGCACGGCACCCGGCGGTTCCGGGTCCAGGCCAAGCGGAACCAACTGCACGTCGCCGCCAGCGACGGGCCATCGGCCTGCGTCGGCATCCACCGGTACCTGGCCGAGGTCCGCGGCGTCCGGGTCACCTGGGACACCGAGCTTCCGCTGCGGCTGGACGACCTGCCGGACTGTCCGCCGCTCCACGGGCAGGCCCGGGTGGACGAGTTCTACTACCTGAACTTCTGCACCTTCAGCTACTCGACCGCGTACTGGGACTGGGACGAGTGGGAACGCGAGATCGACTGGATGGCCCTGCACGGCGTGACGATGCCGCTCAACCTGGTCGGCCACGAGGCCGCGCTCGCCCTCGCGTACGGGCGGCTGGGCCTGACCGACGGCGAGATCCGGGCGTTCCTCGGCGGGCCCGGATACCTGCCGTGGGTCTACCTCGGCTGCCTCGACGGCTTCGCCGGGCCGCTGCCGGAGACCTGGATCCCGCGGCACCTCGAGCTCGGCCGGCGGATCCTGCGGCGCGAGCGGGCGTTCGGCATGACCCCGGTGCTGCCCGCGTTCACCGGGCACGTGCCGCCGCGGCTGGCCCCGGCCGGCGCCCGCACCCGCCGCTGGCAGGGCATGCGGACCGCCGTCGTCGACCCCGGCGACCCGCTCTTCGGCCGCCTCACCGCCGGCATCGTCGCCGCCCAGCAGGAGCTCTTCGGCACCGACCACTACTACGCCGCCGACCCGTTCATCGAGATGGTGCCGGCCGAGACCGACCCCCGCGCCGACTACCCGGCCGCCGTCGCCGCCGCGCTCGTGGACGGTCTGCGCGCCGCCGACCCCGCCGCCACCTGGGTCCTGCAGTCGTGGCCGTTCTCCTACCAGGCCGGGTACTGGAACACCCGGCGGGTCAACGGATTCCTCGACCGCATCCGCCGGGACGCGGTGCTGATCCTGGATCTGTGGGGCGAGGCCGACCCGCAGTGGCCACGACTGGACGGCTACGCCGGCCGGCCCTGGATCTGGACCGGCCTGCTGAACTTCGGCGGCCGGACCGAGCCGGTCGCCGACCTCGAATCCGCCGACCGCAACCTGGCGGCCGCACTCGCCGCCGACCGGCCGCCGGTCGGGCTCGGCCTCGCGATGGAAGCGGTGCACAACAACCCGGCGTTCTTCGAGCTCATCACGGACCGCGCCTGGAGCGGCGAGCCGGCCGGCGTCGACCGGTGGATCCACGCGTTCGGCCGGCAGCGCTACGGAACCGCCGACCCGGCGACCGACCAGGCCTGGCATGCCCTGCGCCGGTCCGTCCTCAATGGACACAGCCGGTCGATCTTCCCGGAGCGGTTCATCTCGATCACCATCGCCAGGCCGGACTACCCGCGCCTGCTCGACCCCGACACGACCGTCCACAGTGACATCCGGGCGGCGCTGTTCTACCCGCCGGGCGAGTTGCTGTCCGGCTGCCGGGCGCTGCTCGAGATCGCGCCCGGCGGCACCGGTTCGCGGGCCGTCGGCAACGACCTCGTGCAGTCGTGCGCCGCCCTGCTGCTGCGCGTCATCGACCACCGGTTCAGCGCCCTGCTGACCGCCTCGTCGCGGGCCGGCCGGGTGGATCCGTGCGCGGCCGCACACTTCCTCGACGCCTTCGACGACCTGGACGACCTGGTCGCCACCCGGCCGGACCTGCGGCTGGACACCTGGGTCCGGTCGGCCCGCCGCTGGGCGGACGACCCGGCCGGCCGCCGGGTCCTCGACGACAACGCCCGCCGCATCGTGACCGTCTGGAACACGACGGAGAACCCGTGCCTGGACGACTACTCCGGGCGGATCTGGAGTGGCCTGGTCAGCGGCTACTACAAGCGCCGCTGGGAGCTCTGGCTGCGGTTCCTCCCGGGCGCGCTCGCGCCGGGCGGCCGCGCCGCCGCCCAGGCGGAGCTCGACACCGAGCTGGCCCGGTTGGCGGCCACGGTCATCGCGGTCGGCCCGACCGCCCGGCCGGCCGACGCGGACCCCCGCGCCGCCGCCGCGCGGGTGCTGGACCGCTACGGCGACGAGTTCCGCGAGCTGAACCCCCCGAAAGGACGCTGATCCGGTGCCGCCCGCAGCCCGATCGACCGAACAGCGAAACCCCCGCACCGTCGACATCGACCGGTGGCCCAGCGACCGCATCGTGGCCGCGCTGCTCGCCGAGGACGCCGCCGGGATCGACGCCGCCAGCACCGCGGCGCCCGCGCTCGCCGAGGCGGTCGACCGGGCCCTGGAACGCACCGCCCGGGGCGGCCGGGTGCACTACTTCGGCGCCGGCGCGTCCGGCCGGCTGGCGGTGCTCGACGCGACCGAGGCGACGCCGACCTTCGGCACCCCACCGGGGTTCTTCACCCCGCACTTCCCCGGCGGCACCGCCGCCTTCACCGACTCCAGCCTCGACTACGAGGACGCGCAGGCCACCGGGTACCAGGACGCCGCGGTGCTCGGCCGGCCGGACGTCGCGGTCGGCATCACCGCGTCGGGCACCACCAGGTACGTCGCCGGCGCGCTGGCCCGGGCCCGCGAAGCCGGCGCCCTGACCGTCCTCATCACCTGCGACCCCGACTCGCCGCTCGCGGCCGGCGCCGACACCACGGTGGTGGCCGCGACCGGGCCGGAGGCGATCACCGGCTCCACCCGGCTCAAGGCCGGCACGGCGACCAAGGTGCTCCTGAACGCGTTCTCCACCGCGCTGATGGTGCGATCGGGACGCACCTACTCCAACCTGATGGTCAATCTGGTCGCGACGAACGACAAGCTGCACGCCCGCGCCCGGCACATCCTCGAGCTTGCCAGCGGCCTCGGTGGCGACGAGGCCACGACGGCCCTCGCCCGCAGCGGCGGCGACCTGCCGCTGGCGCTGGTGCACGTCCTGTCCGGCCGACCCGTCGCGGACTGCCGGCACGCCCTCGGCGCCGGCGGCACCGTCCGGGCCGCCCTCGACCTGCTGGCCGCCCCCGATGCTCGCTGGCCCGATGCCGGCTGACCAGAGGCCCGTCGAAGTGCCGCCGGCTGGCCCGATGCCGGCTGAAGTGGCCGCCGGCAGCCACGTCGGCATCGATGTCGGCGGCGGTGGCATCCGGGTCGACGCGCTCGTGCACGGCCAGCCGCGGAGCGCGCGGGACAGCGGCCCGGTGCCCCGGTCGGCGGGGCGGATCGACGCGGCCACGCTGGCGGCCCGGATCGGCGCGCTGGTGGCCCGGACCAGTCCCGGCGGCCCGGCCGACCGGGTCGCGGTCGGCCTGACCGGAATGCCCGGGCTCCTCGACAGCCCCGCCGAGCTGGCCGGCCAGCTGCACCGGCACATCGCGACGCGGACGGTCATCATCGCCAGCGACGCCCTCACCACGCACCTGGGCGCCCTGCGCGGCCGACCCGGCTGCGTCGTCGCCGCCGGCACCGGCGTCATCGTGCTCGGCACCGACCATGCCGGCACCTGGAACCAGGCCGACGGGTGGGGACACCTGCTGGGCGACGAGGGCAGCGGGGCGTGGATCGGCGCCCAGGGGCTGCGGGCCGCCCTGCGCCATCGCGATGGCCGCGACGAGGGCTCGGCGGCCCTGTACCGGCGGCTGCGGAACCGCTTCGGCGACCCGGGCGCCACCCTCCGCGCGGTCTACGGCTCGGCGGCCCCCGCGTACGAGCTTGCCGGGTTCGCCCCGGATGTCGGCGCGGCCGCCGTCGACGGCGACCCGGTCGCCCGGCGCATCTGGCACCGGGCCGGCGTACACCTCGCGGACGCGGCGCGGGCCGCCGCGCGCGGCCTGCCGGCCGACTTCTCCTGGGGCGGCCGACTGTTCGACGCCGGCCCGCTGCTGCGCGACGCCTTCCGCGACGCGCTGACCAGACGGGTGCCGGACGCGCGCCTGCACGATCCGGCCGGCCACGCCGCCGATGGCGCGCTGCTGCTCGCCCAGCGCGGCCTGCGCCGCGACCGGCCCGAGCAGGCGGCCTACGCGGTCGAATTCCCCGCCGACGCGCCCATCGCGCCGTAGGGCGCCGTAGAACTCAGCCGTACCGGCTGCCGTCCGAGGCGGGAAAGTCGCCCGGGCCGAGCGACACCGGCGGGGGCACACCGCTGTCCACCGAGACGCCGCCCTCCACCATCTCGCTGCCGAACATGCGCACCGCGGCCCCGGTGAGACCGTCCACCAGCTCCGGGAACAGGGTGGAGAAGCAGAGCGGGCGGACGACGTCGACCTGGAACTGGGCCAGCGACAGGATCTCCTCGCCGCCGCTGACCCGGGCCACCGCGACCTGCTGCGGCACCAGCTGGAAGATGGAGTCGGTGGTGTGGGGCGTGCTGCCGGTGCGGAGCAGGTCGTCGATCGCCGTCCGGGACTCCTCGGCGGCCCGCCCGGCCAGTTCGGCCCCGACCTCGCTGGATCCGCTGAGCAGCGTGTCGTCGCCACCCACCCGCATCCGGGCGCCCACGCCGTTGATCACGGTCAGCCCGTGCCGGTTGAAGAAGTCGTGCACGGCGCCGGCGGACATCTGCAGGAAGGCGCTGTTCAGGAACTTCAGGTAGGCCTGGTAGTTGCGCTCGCGCTCCGCCCCGGTGCCGGACACGCCGGAGCCGGCCACCCGGCCGGCCCGGCTGGACCGCTCCTGGGCGGTCTGCGGATCGGTCGCGGCGGTGCCGAAATCGCGGTCCTCCCAACTGCTACGGGACGTCGGCCCGTGGCCGTACCGGTCCCGGCCGGCGATGCCGCGCTGCCGGGCGCTGCCCATCCGGGCCATCACGTCGGCGCCGGGCATGCCGACCCACGGCCGGTCCAGCCAGTTCATCCCGTTCAGGTAGTCCACGAACCACTGCATCACCAGGGTCTTGTTGACCAGGTGGCCGGCGGCGAACGAGTCCTGCAGGAAGTGGTCGGCGTAGCCGTTCTTCAGCACCGCCTGCCGCTGGTGCTCCTCGACGCTGGTGTCCACAGTGTTCAGTGGGGTCCGGGCGGTGCCGGCGCGGAAGTGCGCGACCGCCGCATCGGCGGCCTCGTTGTGGTAGAGCGCCCAGCGGTCCCAGCTGAACGGCGCGAAGTGGCAGGCGTTGCGGCTGAGCAGGCCGGCGTACCGGTTGGTGCCCAGGCCGGCGGTCGCCGCGTCCAGCGCCTTCACCTCGCCGGCCGCGCCGGGCATCCAGTGCTCGGCCATGCCGGCCATGTCGTGCCCGGGCAGGCCGAACTCGTCCGCCGCCACCCCGAGGATCCCGCTGCGCATCCGTTGCAGCACCGGGATGAGCCGCTCGGCCGGCATCGTGTCGTACGCGTTCGGGTCGGGCAGGTAGTCACCGAGCCCGTTCAGCTCGCCGTTGCTGACCCACAGCCCGCTGGCCCGCAACTGGACCCAGCGCACGTCCGGGAAGCGGCCGGTCGGGTTGAGCCGCGGATCGGTCTGGAAGAACCGCATCCGCATCCACAGGTCGGCGAGCACATGCCCGCGGGACGCGTTGCTGACCGTGGCCGCGCCGAGCGTGCGCGGCGGGGTGTCGCCGAGCAGGGTGTGTTCCCAGGACGAGTGCCGCTGCACCGGCAGCCGGGCCAGCTCCGCCGCCGACTCCGCCGCCGGGCCGGGTTTGGCCAGCCGGGCCACCGCGCGGTTGCCGGCGGCCCGCTGCAGTGCCACCAGCCGGTGGTCGGGCCGCTGCTCGCGGGTGGTCGGCGGCCGGCCGCCGGGCGCCGGCTTCGGCCCATCTGCCCGACGCCATCGCTCGGCCACCCGCCTCACGCTAGGGACGGCCGGCACCGCGGTGCTGCCCGATGGGACACCCGTTCGGGCACGATCGCCGGTCAGTTCGCGCAGAATCGACCTTGCTCAGCCCGATCGGACCGGCCTGACCGACAGCGTCTCGCCGGCTGAGCAAGCGCTTGGTAGAGTCGCCGCGTGCGGAACGACTTCGCCGGCCGGCCCGGCGCGGCGCTCGTGCTGGGCGCGAGCGGTGGGCTGGGCGCCGCCATCGCCCGCATGCTGATCGAGCGCGGCAGCGCCGTCGCGCTGACCCACCGGCGCGACCCGTCGTGCCTGGACGAGCTGCTGGCCCGACCGGCGACCGCGGCGCGCCGCGCCTACCGGCTCGACCTCGGCGACGCCGACGCCTGCGCCACGGTGGTCGGCGCGGTGGCCGCCGACTTCGCCGGCATCCACACGGTCGTGTACGCCGCCGGGCCGCAGGTGCCGATGGTGCACCTGAGCAAGGTCACGCCGGCGCAGTTCCGTACCCATGTGGACGGTGAGCTGATCGCGTTCTTCAACGCCGTACAGCCGGCGCTGCCGCACCTGCGCGCCACCGGCGGCAGCATCGTGGCGGTGACCACCGCGGCCACCCGCCGGCATCCGGTCCGGGACGGTCTCTCCGCCGCACCCAAGGGCGGCGTCGAGGCGCTGGTCCGGGGCCTGGCCGCGGAGGAGGGGCGCTTCGGCGTCCGGGCGAACTGCGTCGGCCCGGGCATGCTCACCGACGGGATGGCGCGGCGGCTGATCGCCTCCGGGGAACTGGACGAGCGCGCGCTCGAGGCGGCCCGCGCGAACATCCCGCTGCGCCGCTTCGGGGCGGCCGCGGACGTCGCCGAGGCGGTCTGCTTCCTCGCCTCGGACCGCGCCGGCTTCGTCAGCGGGCAGAAGCTCGACGTGGACGGCGGCTTCGGTGCCTGAGCCAGCCGGTGCGGCCGCCGGCTCCGAGCCAACGAGAGAGGAAGCCATGCGGCAGATCGCGCTCGGATTCAGTCCCGGCGACGTGGTGATCGTGACCGGCGCCGGCAGCGGGATCGGCCGCGCCACCGCCCGGAACGCCGCCGCGGTCGGGCTCGCCGTGGCCGGCTGGGATCTCAACCCGGACGGCGTAGCGGAGACGGTTCGCGACATCGAGCACGAGGGTGGCCGGGCGGTCGCGGTGACCGCGGACGTCACCGACGACGCTCAGGTGGCGGCCGCGCTGGCCACCTCCGCGGGACGGCTCGGCGAGGCGCGGTACCTGGTGAACAACGCCGGGCCGGCCAGTGCCAGCGAGCTCGAGTTCGACCGGGCGATCACGATCGCGCTCGGCAGCATGCGCCGGGTCACCACCGGCTGGCTGGCCCGCGGACGGCAGGACGGCGCGGCGCTGGTGAACGTCTCCTCGGTGGCCGGCAACCTGATCGGCACCGCGCCGGACTGGTACCCCGCGGCCAAGGCCGGGATCATGGGCTACACGCGGCACCTGGCCGCCTACCGCAGCGACGTGCTGCGCGCCAACGCCGTGGCCCCGGGCATGACCGACACTCCCCGGCTGGCCGGCTTCACCGCCAGCGAGATCGGCCAGCGTGCGCTCGCCCGCATCCCGCTGCACCGGCTGGCCACGCCGGACGAGATCTCCTGGGCGATCCTGTTCCTGCTCTCGCCGCTCGCCTCGTACGTCAACGGTGTGCTGCTCACCGTCGACGGCGGTTGGACGGTCACTCAATAGCAAGCGCTCAATAGATACGATTCGGCCGCGCGGCCGCCCGACCGGGCGACGCACCGCTCCCCCGTCCGGAAGGCATTTTGCCCGATGACCGAGCCTCAGGATCGCCGCGAACTCATCCTGACCAGCGCCGCCGAAATGTTCGCCCGCAAGGGCATCGGCGCGACGACGGTACGCGAGATCGCCGACGCGGTAGGGGTGCTCTCCGGCAGCCTTTACCACCATTTTGAGTCCAAGGACGCCATCGTCGACCAGATCCTGAGCGGCTATCTGGACGCGATCCGCACCCGGTACGCCGACGTGCTCGCGAGTGGCAAGAGCCCGGCGGAGTGTTTCCACGATCTCGTCCTGACCTCGCTGCAGGTGGCCGAGGAGCAGCCGTACGCGACCGCGATCTACCAGAACGAGCTGCATTACCTGCGCGAGCAGCCGCGGTTCTCCGATATCCAGACCGCCGCCGCCGACGTCCAGCGCACCTGGCTGCAGGTCATCGAGAAGGGTGTCGCGGACGGCACCTTCCGCGCCGACATCGCGCCGCGGATGTTCTACCGGCTGGTCCGGGACGCGGTCTGGTTGTCGGTGCGCTGGCATCACCCGAACGGCGCCTATCCCACCGAGCAGCTCGCCGAGGACGTCACGTCGATCTTCCTGCACGGCTTCTCCGCCGGCGCCCGCCAGGGCCGGCCGCGGCGGCCGGCGAAGACCGCCGCCCGGCCGCGCGCCCCCCGGAAGTCCTGATCCCGGCAGCCGTCAGGCGAGGCGCTGCAGGACCATGGCCATGCCCTGGCCGCCGGCCGCGCACATCGTCTCCAGGCCGATCTCCTTGTCGTGCCACTCCAACCCGTGCAGCAGCGTGGTGGTGATGCGCGCTCCGGTCATGCCGAACGGGTGGCCGACGGCGATCGCGCCGCCGTGCACGTTCACGATCGAGCGGTCCAGGCCGAGCTCCCGCAGGCACGGCAGCACCTGCGCGGCGAACGCCTCGTTGATCTCGACCAGGTCCAGGTCGCCGATCGACATGCCGGCATTCGCCAGCGCCCGCCGGGTCGCCTCGATCGGCGTGACGCCCATGATCTCCGGGGAGACCGCCGAGACGCCGGTGCTGAGGATCCGCGCCAGCGGCCGGATGCCCAGCTCCGCGGCCCGCGTCTCGGCCATGATCACCAGCGCGGCGGCGCCGTCGTTCAGCGGGCAGGCGTTGCCGGCGGTCACCGTCCCGCCGTCCCGGAACGCCGGCTTGAGCGCGGCGAGACCGTCGAGCGTGGTGCCGGCCCGCGGGCAGTCGTCGGCGGTCACCACCGTGCCGTCCGGACGGGTCACCGGCGTGATGTCGCGCGCCCAGAAACCGTCCGCGGCCGCCTTCTCCGCGCGGTGCTGGCTGTGCAGCGCGAACTCGTCCTGCTCGGCCCGGCTGACCCGGTAGCGCTCCGCGACGTTCTCCGCGGTCCGTCCCATCGCGACGTACACATTGGACAGTTCGCCGGCGGTCCGCGGGTCGGTCCACCGGCCCGCCGGCCGCGCCTCGGCGGCCGCGAAGAGCGGGTTGTGCGTGCCGGGCATGCCGTCGGCCTTGCCCAACCCGTACCGGGACACCGCCTCGGTGCCGGCCGAGACGAACACCGAGCCCTCGCCGGCCCGGATCGCGTGCAACGCCATCCGGGTGGACTGCAGGCTGGAGGCGCAGTAGCGCTGCACCGTGGGCGCAGCCACCCCGTCCAGGCCGAGCAGGACCGCCACCACCCGGGCCAGGCCGTAGCCCTGCTCGCCGGCCGGCTGCGCACAGCCGAGGATCAGCTCGTCGATGTCGGCGGGGTCGAGCTGCGGCACCTGGTCCAGCGCCGCGCGGACCATGGCCACGGCGAGGTCGTCGGCGCGCAGCTCGCGTAGCGAGCCCTTGTACGCACGGCCGATCGGCGATCGGGCCGCGGCGACGATGACGGCCTCGGGCATGTGGTCCCTCCGGCAGGAACGAGTTGAGCAAGCGCTTGGTCGGACGATACGTCGGAGCCGCGGGCGCCGTCAAAGGCCCGGGTGCCGTCAAAGGCCCGGGCGCCGGGCCGGGCCGCTGGGGTCGCTACCCACCGGCCGCCGGTAGGGTCGTCCGCGTGGATCTGGACGACACCGCCGCCCGGCTCGGGGTGCCCGTCGAGGACGTCGAGCGGGTGCACCGGCTGGCCGGCGACCGGCCGTCGGCTCCGCTGCCCGCCAAGGCCGACGCGCCCGCGATCCTGGACCGGCTCGCGGTGCGGCCGGAGGACGCCGCCGAGATCATGGCGGGCTGGCCCGACCCCGATTCCGCCCTGTGGACCGCGGAGCTGCGCTGGCTGCTGGATCGCTCGATCGCCCTGGTCCGCGCCGATCTCGGCGGCCACGACTGGCTGCCGCCCGGTCCGGCACTACCGCGCGAACGGGGGCCCGCGTGGCGGCATCTCTACGTGTACGCGTACCTGGCCCTGGTCGACGTCGTCACCGGCTACCACCGCGACCACGGCATCGCCGACGCCGTGACCCGGGTGACCCTGGCGGACCTGGGCCGCAACCTCGCGATCGACCGGCGGATGCGCCGCGAGGGCTGGCCGGTCATGCAGAGCTGGCTGACGCTGCACGCCCGCGGCGGCGTCTACGAGCTGGGCCGGCTGCAGCACCAGCGCGGCGGCACCGACATCGGCCTGCACATCCCCGAGTCCGGGCCGCTGACCCCGGCGGCGGTCGCGGCGTCGCTCGACGAGGCCCGGGCGTTCTTCCCGCGCCACTTTCCGGACGAGCACTACCCGGCGTTCTCCTGCGGTTCGTGGCTGCTCGACCCGCAACTGCTGGAGTACCTGCCCGCCGACTCCAACATCGTCCGGTTCCAGCGCAGGTTCGAGCTGGAGCCATACCAGGAGCCGGAAGGGCTGGACTGCGACGTCGAGGTGCTGCGGTTCGCGTTCCGCACCCTGACCACACCGCTGGACCAACTGCCGCGCCGCACCGTGCTCCAGCGCGCGATCGTCGACCACCTGAAAGCCGGCGGCCACTGGCACTGGCGCCGCGGCCACTTCCCGGTCTGACCCGCCTAGGCCGGGCCTGCCAGGTCGGACCGCTGCGCCGCGCGCAGCGCGAACTTCAGTACCTTGCCGGACGCGTTGCGCGGCAGCGTGTCGACGACGCGCACCGAGCGGGGCACCTTGAAGTTGGCCAGCCGGTCCCGGCAGAAGGCGATGATCTCCTCCTCGGTCACGGTCGCGCCCCGGCGCGGGATCACGTAGGCCCGCCCGACCTCGCCGAGCCGCTCATCCGGCATGCCGACCACCGCCGCCTCGGACACCTTCGGGTGCCGGGTGATCGTCTGCTCGATCTCGGCGGGGTAGGCGTTGAAGCCGCCGACGACGAACATGTCCTTGATCCGGTCGGTGATGCGCAGGTTGCCGCTCTCGTCCAGGGTGCCGACGTCGCCGGTATGCAGCCACCCCTGCGGATCGATCGCGGTCGCCGTCGCGGCCGGGTCGGCGAAGTAGCCGCGCATCACGTTGTAGCCGCGCACCAGCACCTCGCCGCTCCCGCCGGGCGGCACCGGCTGGCCGTCCGGGCCGGCGACGATCACCTCGGTGCCCTCGATGGCCGTGCCGACGGTGCGGGCGATCGTCCCGGCATCGGCGTTCGGATCGCCCACCGTCGCGGTGCCGCAGCTCTCGGTCAGCCCGTACGCGATGACCACCTGCGGGAACAACTCGGCCCGCATCCGCTCGACCAGGGTCACCGGTACCACCGCCGCGCCGGTGACGGCCAGCCGCAACGACGAGAGGTCCAGGCCGGCGCGGGCCGGGTGGTCCAGGATCGAGGCGTACAGGGTGGGCGGTCCAGGTAGGACGGTGACCCGCTCGGCCGCGATCAGCCGCAGCGTCCGGTCCACATCGAACACCGGCTGCGGCACGATCGTCGCGCCGCGCAGCAGGCAGGCCAGCACGCCGGCCTTGTAGCCGAAGGTGTGGAACATCGGGTTCACCAGCAGGTAGCGGTCGCCGGGGCGCAGGCCGACGCCGGCGTTCCAGGCGTCGTACACGCGCAGGTTCTGCCCGTGCGTGGTCATGGCACCCTTGGGCCGACCGGTGGTGCCGGAGGTGAAGAACATGTCCGACAGGTCGTCCGCGCCGATCCCGGCCGCCCGTGCCAGCACCCCGGCGCGCGGCACGGCCGTGGCCCGGGCCAGGAACCGCTGCCATGGCAACTCGCCGGTGCCGTTCAGCGTGACCACCTCGGCCAGGTCCGGCAGCCGCGGCGCGGCCGCGCGGAGCATGGCGAGGTAGTCGTGGTCGAGGAAACCGTTGTCGACCAGCAGCAGGCGGGCACCGCTGGTGCCGAGGATCCAGCCCGCCTCGTCGCCCTTGTACCGGGTGTTCACCGGGACCAGCACCGCCCCGGCGGTGACCGCGCCGAGTGCGGCCACCACGAACCGGTGGCCGTTCGGCGCCCAGATCGCGACCCGGTCGCCGCGCCGCACCCCGGTGGCGATCATCGCGGCGGCGCACCGGTAGATCTGCTCGCCCAGCTCGGCGAACGTCAGCCGCACGTCGCCGTCCACAATGGCCTCCCGGTCCGGGAACCCGGCCATCGCCCGGGCGACCGCCGCCGGGATGGTGCGCGTGGCTGGCATCGGTGCGGCCTACCTCCGTCCAGGGCTGTCCGGAACTCTAGCTCGTAGAACAAGCGCTTGGTAGGGTCGCTCTCATGCCGGAGGCCTACCTCGTCGACGCGGTCCGTACGCCGGTCGGCAAGCGGGGTGGCGCACTGCGCGCCGTCCACCCGGCCGACCTCGGCGCGGCCGCGCTGACCGCGCTGCTCCGGCGCACCGGCCTTGACCCCGCCGCCGTCGAGGACGTGATCTTCGGCTGCGTCGATACGGTCGGCCCGCAGGCCGGCGATATCGCCCGCACCGCCTGGCTGGCCGCCGGGCTGCCCGACCACGTTCCCGGCACCACCGTCGACCGGCAGTGCGGCTCGTCCCAGCAGGCGGTGCACTTCGCCGCCCAGGCCGTGCTCAGCGGCACGTCCGACGTGGTGGTGGCCGGTGGCGTCCAGAACATGAGCGCGGTCCCGATCGGGTACGCGATGACGGCCGGGCAGCCGCTCGGGTTCACCGACCCGTTCAGCGGCTCGGTCGGCTGGCGCCAGCGCTACGGCGATCAGGAGGTGTCGCAGTTCCGCGCCGCCGAGATGATCGCGGCCAAGTGGTCGCTGACCCGGGCGGACATGGAGGAGTTCGCGGTCGGCTCGCACCAGCGGGCGCTGGCCGCGCGCGCCGCGGGGCGGTTCGACCGGGAGATCGAACCGGCCTTCGGGCTGACCGCCGACGAGGGGCCGCGCCGGCCCGACTGGGCGAAGATCCGGTCGCTGCCGACCCTGGTCGACGGCGGCCGGCTCACCGCCGCGGTCGCCAGCCAGACCTCGGACGCCGCGGCGGCACTGCTGGTCGTCAACGAGCGCGGGCTGCGCACGCACGGGCTCACCCCGCGGGCCCGCGTCCACCACCTGTCGGTGCACGGCGCCGACCCGATCTGGATGCTCACCGCGCCCATCCCGGCGACCGCGGCCGCGCTGGCCCGCAGCGGCCTGACGCTGGCCGACATCGACCTGGTCGAGATCAACGAGGCGTTCGCGTCCGTCGTGCTGGCCTGGCTGGCCGAGACCGGGGCCGACCCGGCCAGGGTGAACGTCAACGGCGGCGCGATCGCGCTGGGCCACCCGCTCGGCGCCACCGGGGCGCGACTGATGACGACGCTGCTGCACGAACTCGACCGCACCGGCGGGCGGTACGGGCTGCAGACGATGTGCGAGGGCGGCGGGCAGGCGAACGTCACGATCATCGAGCGGCTCGGCTGAGGTCGCGGTGCAGAACCCGGTCGACTTCGGCGGCCGCGTCGCCGTCGTCACCGGTGGGACGCGCGGCATCGGGCTGGCCATCGCGCAGGCCTTCCTCGCCGCCGGCGCCGACGTTGTCGTGTGTGGACGGACCGCGCCGCCGTCGCTCCCGAGCGCGGCCGGGCGCTCGGCGGCCTACCTCCCGGCCGACGTGCGTGACCCCGGGCAGGCGCGCGCGGTCATCGACGACGCGGTGCGCCGGCACGGCCGGCTGGACGTGCTGGTGAACAACGCCGGCGGTTCACCGGCCGCCGCCGCGGCCACCATGTCGCCGCGGTTCGCGGAGAAAATCGTCGCGCTGAACCTGCTGGCCCCGTTCTACCTGGCGCAGCCGGCGAACGCGGTGATGCAGCTTCAGGAGTCCGGCGGCGCGATCGTCAACATCGGCAGTGTCGCGGCGCACCAGCCCGAGCCGGCCACGGCCGCGTACGCCGCCGCCAAGGCCGGGCTGCTGCAGTTGACCCGCGCGCTCGCCCTGGAGTGGGCGCCGAAGGTACGCGTCAACCACATCACCACCGGCCTGATCGCGACCGGGAGCGCGGCCCCGTTCTACGGCCCGGACGGCGGCGCCGCGGTGGCCCGCACCATCCCGATGGGCCGGCTGGCGCAGCCGGCCGACGTCGCCTCGGCCTGCCTGTACCTCGCCTCGCCGCTGGCCGGCTACGTCACCGGCGCCGACCTCGCCGTGCACGGCGGCGGCGAACTCCCAGCCCGCTACCTCGCGGCCCGACCGGCCGACCCGCCGTGACCGCCGGGCCGGAGATCCACCAGGTGGTGCTGCGGTACTGCCGCGGCATCGACCGCCTCGACCTCGGCCTGGTGCGCTCGGCGTACCACCCGGACGGCATCGACCACCACACCGGCTTCGACGGCACGATCGACGAGTACATCGAGTGGGTGTCCGCGGCGCTGGCCCGCTTCCACGGCACGATGCACCTGGTCGGCAACCACCTGGCCGAGGTGTCCGGCGACCGTGCCGTCGCCGAGACCTACGGCACCGCCGTCCACTGGGGCGATCCGCCGGACGACCCGCGGCGCAACTTCACCAGCGGCTTCCGCTACGTCGACCGGATGCAGCGGCGGGCCGGGCGGTGGGCGATCGCCGAGCGCTGGGCGGTCCGCGAGTGGACCCGCTCGGACGCCGGCCGGCTCATGCCCAGGGAGGGCACCGGCCCCAGCGGAGCGCGCGACCACACCGACCCCCTGTACGTGGCGCTGGCCCAGCTCTAGGCCCGCGGGCGGCGGCGGCCGGTGATCGACCAGTAGACGATCTGTGCCATCGCGGTGCGCAGGTCGGCCGTGGCCAGCCCCCACGCCTCCAGGCCGTCCCGGTGGGCGGACACGTGCGAGAGCATCGAGACCAGGGCGGCGCCGGTGGCCAGCGCCGCCGGGCCCGGCGGGCCGCCCTCGCCGCGGTGCACGGTGACGGCTTCGGCCAGGGCGACCGTCACGTCGTTGAGCAGCCGGGTCCGCAGCGTCCGGAAGCGCTGGTCGCCCTCCGCGGTGGCGAGGTCGACCACCCGCAGCAGCGGCTGGTGCTCGCGCCAGAAGTCCAGGAACGCGCCGGCCAGTTCCTCGGCGGCCGGATAGCCCTGGCGGCCCTGCCAGGACGCCTCCCGGACGGCGTCGCCCAGCTGCGCGTGCGCGTCGGCGAGCTCATCGGCCAGCGCGAGCACGGCGGACTCGATGTCCCGGAAGTACTGGTAGAACGTGGCCGGCGAGGTACTGGCGGCCCGGGCGATATCGAGGACGGACAGTTCGCGGTAGGAGCGCCCGGCCAGCAGCTGCCGGGTCGCGCCGAGCAGCCGCTGCCGGGTGTCACGGCCGCGGCTGCCCGGGGTGCGCCCATCGGTGGCGCGTACCTCGGCGGGAACTGCGTCGCTGGCCACGCGGTCACCCTACTACCCGCCCGGAAGCCCTGGACAGCCATCTGACGGTGCGTCAGAATCAATCTGATGGTTCGTCAGATCGCTTACTTCACAGGGCGGAGCGTCCCATGACCGAACTCCCCAAGATCATCAGTGTGGACGACCACGTGGTCGAGCCGGCGCACACCTGGCAGACCTGGCTGCCGGCGAAGTTCCGCGACCGCGGGCCGCGGATCGAGCGCCGCGGCATCGGCGAGATCAAGCACGTCGGCGGCGGCAAGTACCAGCAGACGTTCGACCCGGACGGGCCGAAGGCGGACTGCTGGGTGTTCGAGGACATTGTGTACATCCACAAGCGACACGTCGCCGCCGTCGGGTACGACCGCGACGAGATGACCATGACGCCGATGACCTACGACGAGATGCGGCCGGGCTGCTACGACCCCAAGGCCCGGGTCGAGGACATGACCCTCAACTGGGTCGACGGGTCGCTGTGCTTCCCGTCGTTCCCGCGCTTCTGCGGCGAGACGTTCACCGAGACCGCCGACCGTGAACTCGGCCTGGCCTGCGTCCGGGCCTACAACGACTTCATGGTCGAGGAATGGTGCGGCGACAGCGGCGGGGTGCTGATCCCGCTCATCATCCTGCCGCTCTGGGACGCCGAGCTGGCCGCCGCCGAGGTACGGCGCAACGCGGCCCGGGGCGTGCACGCGGTGTGCTTCAGCGAGCTGCCGACCGCTCTCGGCCTGCCCAGCATCCACAGTGGGCAGTGGGATCCGCTCTTCGCCGCGTGCGAGGAGACGGCGACGACGATCAACATGCACATCGGCTCGTCCTCGCGGGAGGCGGCCACCTCCGCCGACGCACCGGACGCGGTCGCGGCGGCGCTGTCGTTCAACAACTCGATGGCCTCGATGGCGGACTGGCTCTTCTCCGCCAAGCTGGTGCAGTTCCCGGCGCTGCGGCTGGCCTACTCGGAGGGGCAGATCGGCTGGCTGCCCTACCTGCTGGAGCGGGCCGACACGGTCTGGGAGGAGCACCGGGCCTGGACCGGGGTGCGGGCCACCGTCCCGGAGCCGCCGTCGAGCTACTACCGGCGGAACATCTTCGGCTGCTTCTTCCGCGACCTGCACGGCGTCCGGTCGCGCGACGACATCGGCATCGACACCATCACGTTCGAAACCGACTACCCGCACACCGACTCGACCTGGCCGCACACCAAGAAGGTGGCCGAGGAGCACCTGGCCGGGCTGACCGACGAGGAGAAGTACAAGATCCTGCGCGGCAACGCGATCCGGATGCTCAACCTCGACCGGGTCTGAACCCGGCGTCACCCCGCTCAGGTCAGGCCGGCGCGCTCGGCGACCAGGCGCCGCAGCTGGGCCGGCGTGCCGTGCAGCAGCTGCGACGACTTGGCCCGCTTGAGGTAGCGGTGTGCCTCGTGCTCCCAGGTGAAGCCGATGCCGCCGTGCAGCTGGATCATCTCGGCGGCGACGTGCCAGAACACGTCCACGCAGTGCCGCTTGGCCAGCGGGGCGAGCACCGGCAGCTGGTCCGGTGTGGACACCGCCGCCGCCACCGCGGCCCGCGCGGTCGCCCGGGCCGAGGCCACCTCCACCGCGAGGTCGGCGCAGCGGTGCCGGAGCGCCTGGAAGGCGCCGATCGGCCGGCCGAACTGCACCCGCGTCTTCAGGTAGGCGACGGTGGCGTCCAGGCAGTGCTCGGCCGCGCCGACCGACTCCACGGCCAGCAGCACCCGCAGCAACTCCTCGGCCCGCCCGGCATCGCCGGCCACCGCGACGGCCGGGGCGGCCCGGAACGCGACGGTCGCCTGCGAGCGGGTCTGGTCCAGCGTGCCGACCGGCGTCACCGCCACGTCGGCGGCCCGGACCGCGTAGAGGGCTCCGCCGGCCCGCGTCACGAACAGGTCGGCCTCCGCACCGTCGAGCACGTGCGTCGCGACCCCGGACAACCGCCCACCGGTCGCGGTGATCCCGCCGGTAAGTGCGAATGCCGCGGTCACCGCACCCGAAGCGATGCCCGGCAGGAACGCCACGGCAGCACCGTCGGCGAGCACCGCACCAGCGAGCACAGTGGACAGATACGGCACCGGCAGCAGTACCCGGCCGAACTCCTCGACGGCGATGGCGACCTCGGCCAGCGTGCCGCCCATGCCGTCATGGCGTTCCGGGATCGCCAGCGCGGTCAGGCCGAGCTCGCCGGTCAGCCGCGGCCATACCGACTTCGGGGCCGACCCGTCCGCATGCCGGCCGGCGAAGTCACGGACCGCCGCGCGCAGCGCCGCCTGCTCCGGGGAGTCTGACTGGTCGATGTCGCTCACCCCCGCGGCAGGCCGAGGTGGCGCTCGGCGATGACGTTGCGCTGGATCTCGTTGGAGCCGCCGTAGATCGTGTCGGCGCGGGTGTAGAGAAACAGCCGCTGCGCGTCGGTGAGGTCGTAGCCGGGGCCGGTCTGGGTGGCGTCGGCACCGGCCACTTCGACGGCCAGCTCGCCGAGCCGCTGGTGCCACGACGCCCACAGCAGCTTGGCGATGTTCGCCTCGGTGCCCGGGCTGGTGCCGGCCGGGGTGCCCAGCGTCGCCTGGGCGGTGAACCGCATGACCTGCAGGCCGATCCACGCGTCGGCGATGCGGGCGGCGATGTCGGGGTCGTCGATGCTGTGGTTGCGCCGCGCCGCGGCGAGCACGGCCTCGAACTCGCGACCGAACCCCAGCTGCTGGCCGAACGTGGACACGCCGCGCTCGACCGCGAGGGTGCCCAGCGCCACCCGCCAGCCGTCGCCGGGCGCGCCGACGATGTCGTCCGCGGCCGCCCGGGCATCGTCCAGGAACACCTCGTTGAACTCGGAGGTTCCGGTCAGCTGCACGATCGGACGGATCTCGATACCGGGCTGGCGCATCGGCACGAGCAGGTAGGACAGGCCGCGGTGGCGCGCCGCGGTCGGGTCGGTGCGGGCGATCAGGAAGCACCAGTCGGCGAACTGGGCGAGCGAGGTCCACGTCTTCTGCCCGTCGATGTGCCACTCGCCGTCGCGCAGCCCGGCCCGGGTGCGCACCGCGGCGAGGTCGGAGCCGGCGTCCGGCTCGGAGTAGCCCTGGCACCACAGCTGGGTGCCGGCCAGAATCCCGGGCAGAAAGCGGGCCTTCTGCTCGGGGCTGCCGAACATCAGCAGCGTGGGCCCGAGCAGCTGCTCCCCCATGTGTCCGACCCGGGCGGGGGCGCCGGCGCGCGCGTACTCCTCGTGGAAGATCATCTGCTGCGACCAGGGCAGGCCGCGGCCGCCGTCCGGCACCGGCCAGCCGAGCCCGATCCAGCCGCCCTCGCCGAGCCGTCGCTCCCAGGCCAGCCGCTCCTCGACGAACTCGTGCTCCCGCCCCGGCCCGCCCTTGCCGACCAGTCCGGCGAACCCGTCGGCGAGGTTGGCGGCCAGCCACCCCCGCACCTCGCCCCGGAAGGCTCCGTCGGCCGGCGTACTCACGCGCCGTACACCGGGGCCGGCGCCGGGGCGCGGGCCAGCAGTTCACGGACGGCAGCGCCCAACTCGGCGACCTCCCAGCGGCCGCCCTTCGACGCCGCCGGCCCGTGCTGCCAGCCGTCCGCGACGCCGATCGCGCCGCCCTCGATCTCGAACATCCGCCCGGTGACGTCACCGGACTCCGCGCCGGCCAGCCACACCACCAGTGGCGACACGTTGCCGGGATGCATCGCGTCGAAGCCCGACTCCGGCGGACGCATCCGCTCGGCGAACACCGCCTCGGTCATCGGCGTCCGCGCGGACGGCGCGATCGCGTTCACCGTCACGCCGTAGCGGGCGAACTCGGCCGCGGCCACCACGGTCAGCGCCGCGATGCCGGCCTTGGCGGCGGCATAGTTGCCCTGCCCGACGCTGCCCAGCAGGCCGGCACCGGAACTGGTGTTGACGATGCGCGCCGCCACCTGCTCCCCCTGCTTGCCGCGCTCGCGCCAGTACCCGACGGCGTGCCGGATCGGCGCGAAGTGTCCCTTCAGGTCGACGCGCAGCACGGTGTCCCACTCGTCCTCGGACATGTTCGCGAGCATCCGGTCGCGGTTGATGCCGGCGTTGTTCACCAGCGCATCCAGCCGGCCGAACTCGGCAATGGCCTTCCGCACCAGGGATTGCGCGTACGCCCAGTCGCTGACGTCACCCTCGCTGGCGACCGCGGTGCCGCCGGCGGCGCGGATCTCGCCGGCCACCGCCTCGGCCGCGGCGCCGATGTCGTTCACCACGACCCGTACGCCGTGCCGCCCGAACGCCAGCGCGTGCTCCCGGCCGAGCCCCTGCCCCGCGCCGGTCACGATCACCACCCGGGTCATGTGCCCTCGGCCTCGGTACGCGCGTTGCGCATGGAGCGGGCGTCCTGGCCGCCGAGCGGGTCCGCGCCCACTTCGGCGTTGTGCGCGTGCGCGAAGTGGTGCAGGCCGAACACCGAGTCCATCCCCACCTGCAGGCCCATCGCGTCCTCGGCCTGGTTCACCGCCTTCTTGGCCAGAGCCAGGCCCAGCCGCGGCATGGCGGCGATCTTCCCGGCGATCGCGGTCACCTCGGCGTCGAGCCGGTCCGCCGGCACGACCCGGTTGACCATGCCGACCTGCAGCGCGCGGGCGGCGTCGATCCGCTCACCGAGGAACAGGAACTCCTTGGCCTGCCGCGGCCCCAGCACCCAGGGGTGGGCGAAGTACTCGACGCCCGGGATGCCCATCCGCACCACCGGGTCGGCGAAGAACGCGCCGTCGGACGCGATGATCAGGTCGCAGATCCAGGCCAGCATCAGGCCGCCGGCGATGCAGGCGCCCTGCACCGCGGCGATGGTCGGCTTGGGGATCTCCCGCCAGCGCCGGCACATGCCGAGGTAGACCTCCTGCTCGCGGGCGTAGCGGCTCTCCCCGCCGAGCTTGCCGACGTGGTCCCACCACAGGCCGGCGCGGCGGTCGAAGGACCGGTCGACGTCCCGGCCGGGGGTGCCGATGTCGTGCCCGGCGGAGAAGTGCTTCCCGGCACCGGCCAGGACGATCACCGCCACCTCGTCGTCGCCGGCGGCGCGGTAGAACGCGTCGTCGAGGGCGTAGGTCATGGCCGAGTTCTGCGCGTTGCGGTACTCGGGGCGGTTCATGGTGATGCGCGCGATGGCGCCGTCCCGCTGGTAGCGGACCTCATCGGCCATCCGGCTCACACTCCTAGCGACTCGGCGAGTTCGGCGCGGTGCCGGTTGGCGTCACCCCAGGCAGGAGCCAGCGCCCAGACCCGCTTGGCATACAGGTGCAGGTCGTACTCGGTGGTGTAGCCGATCGCGCCGTGGCACTGGATCGCGGTGCGCGCGACCAGCCGGGCCGCGTCGGTGGCGAGCACCTTCGCCGCCGAGGTCGCGGCGGCGGCGTCGGCGGTCCGCGCGGCCTGGGCCCAGCCGGCGGCGAGCACCATCGGCCGGGCGAACTCCACCGCCACCAGCGCCGCGGCGAGCGCGTGCTTGATCGCCTGGAAGCTGCCGACCGGCACACCGAACTGCTCGCGCGTCTTGACGTAGCCGACCGTCAGGTCGAGCATCCGCCGAGCGAGGCCGACCAGCAGCGCCGACGTACCGAGCACCCCGCGCTGCCAGGCCGCCGCCACGGCGGCCGGTTCATCGGTGAGCAGGACGCCGTCGCCGGCCGAAGGCCGCGCCACCAGCCGGGCCACCGCCCGCGAACCGTCCACAGTAGACACGGGGGTGAGCGGTAGCGAACCCCGGTCGTACAGCCGCAGCGTGTCGCCGTCACACAGCACGATCAGTGGCGCGTGCTGCCCGTAGGGCACCAGGTCACCGCCGGTCAGCTGGGCGGCCACCAACGTCTCGCCGGCGAGCACCGCCGCCAGTTGGTCGGCCGGGAGCAGCGGGGCGGCCACCGCGATGGTTTCCACGGCCGGCACGGTCAGCCCACTGCGGCCGACCTCCTCCAGCAGCGGGACGAGGCAGTTCTCGTCCAGCCCCAGACCACCGTGCTCCGCCGGCAGCAGCGTGCCGATCACCCCGACCGCGGCGAGCTTCCGCCAGGCGGCCCCGACCAGGCCGCCGTCGCCGCCCGGCCAGCCGGCCCGGACAACCGCCGGCGGCACCTCGCTGGCCAGCACCTCGGCCGCCGCCTCCCGCAGCGCCAGCGCCTCGTCGCTCAACCCGAACCGCATGACGCCTACTTCCGCGGCAGACCGAGCAGCCGCTCGGCCACCACGTTGCGCTGTACCTCGTTGGTGCCGGCGTAGATCGGGCCGGCCAGCGAGAACAGGAACCCGCGCGTCCACGGGCCATCCAGCTCGCCCTCCGCGCCCAGCAGCTGCATCGCGGTCTCGTGCAACCGCAGGTCGAGTTCGGACCAGAACAGCTTGTTCAGGCTGGACTCCGCCCCGACCGGCGTTCCGTCCACAATGGACGTCACCTGCCGCAGCGTGAACGCCTGGTAGGCCTGCGCCTCGATCCAGGCCTGCACCACCCGGTCCCGCAGCGCCGGGTCCGGGCGCGCGCGGTACAGCTCGACCAACCGGCCGGCGCTCCGGGTGAACCGCCCCGGCGAGCGCAGGGTCAGCCCACGCTCCGAGCCGGTGGTGGCCATCGCGACCCGCCAGCCCTGGTCCACGCCGCCGAGCACGTCCCGGTCCGGGACGAACACGTCGTCGAAGAACACCTCGGCGAACCCCTCGTCGCCGTCGAGGCGTTCGAAGCCGCGGACGGTGACGCCCGGCGCGGACAGCGGGACGAGGAAGTAGGTCAGGCCGCGGTGCCGCTGCGCACCCGGGTCGGTGCGGAAGAGCCCGAACAGGTGCGTGCAGAACGCGCCGCGGGTGGTCCAGGTCTTCTGCCCGGACAGCCGCCACCCGCCGCCCGTCCCGTCCCGGACGGCCCGGCTCGACACCGCGGCGAGATCGCTGCCGGCCCCCGGTTCGGACCAGCCCTGGCACCACAGGTCGGTCGCGGCGGCCATCCGGGGCAGCAGCCGATCCTGCTGCTCGGGCGTGCCGAACTCGAACAGGGATGGCGCGAGCAGGAAGATGCCGTTCTGGGTGACCCGCTGCGGCGCGCCGGCGCGGTGGTACTCCTCCTCGAAGATCAGCCATTCCCACAGCGACGCGTCCCGGCCGCCGTAGCGGGCCGGCCACGACACCACCGACCAGCGCGCGTCGGACAGCGCCCGCTCCCAGTCCAGGTGCGCGGCGAACCCGGCGCGGGTGTCGCCGGACGGAAGCCCGCGCGGCACGTTCGCGCCGAGCCAGGCCCTGGCTTCGACCCGGAACGCCTCCTCCTGCTCCGACCAACGCAGGTCCACGCTCACCCATCCCCGGAGTCGGCAGCGCTGTCAGCGCCGAAGGACCCGCGCAGCCGGTCGGCGACGCCCGAGAGGTTCAGCTCGAAGGTGAACCCCTGCTCGTAGCGGTAGCTGCGGCGGACGTCCCACAGGTCGATACCGTTGAACGCCTCCTTGGCCAGCCGGATCACGGTGGGGTCCTTGGCCGCGATCTCGGCGGCCAGCTCCAGCGCCGCGTCCCGGAGCCGCTCGCGGCCGACCACCGCGTGCACCGAGCCGAACGCGTGCAGCTGCGCCGCGGTCGCCGTCGCGGCGGTGTACATCATCGCCCTGGCCTTGTGCTGCGGGACGAGCCGGGACAGGTGGGTGGCCGCGCCGAGCGCGCCGCGATCCACCTCGGGCAGCCCGAAGGTCGCGTCCTCGCTGGCCACGATCATGTCGGCGTTCCCGACCAGACCGATACCGCCGCCCAGGCAGAACCCGTGCACCGCCGCGATCACCGGCACCGCGCACTCGTACACCGCCGCGAACGCGGCGAAGCAGGCCCGGTTCGCGCCGACCAACGCGTCGAATCCGGTGCTGGCCTGGATCTCCTTGATGTCCACACCGGCGTTGAACCCCCGCCCCTCGGCGCGCAGCACGACCACGCGCACGGCGGGATCGGCCCCGGCGGCCCGCACCGCCGCGGCCAACTCGTACCAGCCGGCCACCGGCAGGGCGTTCACCGGCGGGTGTTCGACCACCACCTCGGCGATGCCGGCGGTGTCGACGCCGCTGGTGATCACGCCGCCGCCGCGCGGACGAAGGTGGCCCAGGCCAGCACGGCCACCCCGCCGGTCTGCCGGGCGCACGCCAGCTCGACGTCGACCAGCGGCTGACCGTCCACTTCGTACTCGCGGGCCACCGCGCCGGTGCAGGTGAGGGTGTCGCCCGGCCAGACCTGCTCGGCGAACCGGATCCGGAACCGGCGCACGTTCTCCGCGCCCAGCCAGTCGGTCGCGTACGTGCCGAGCAACCCGGCGTTGAACATCCCGACGGCCAGCGGCGCGTCGTACCCGGCGGCGCGGGCGAACGTCTCGTCGTGATGCAGCGGGTTCATGTCGCCGGACGCACCCTGGTAGCGGACGAAGTCGGTGCGGGTCAGCGGCCCGACGACGAGCGGAGGCGGCGGCGGTGTCACGGCGCAGTCTCCCCGCGCGGGCCGGCAGTCTCCCCGGGCGAGCTGGCAGCCTCCCCGGACGGGCCGGCAGCCTCCCCGGACGGGCCGGCAGTCTCCCCGGGCGAGCTGGCAGTTTCCGCGGTCGGGCTGGCAGCCTCCCCCGGCGGGCTGACAGTCTCCCCGGTCAGGCTGACAGTCTCCACGGGCGGGCTGGCGGTCTCCACGGGCGGGCTGGCGGTCTCTACGCCGGTCATCCGCGCCTCGGCGACCAGCCGGCCGGCGGCGTCCCGGAACTCGGTGACCAGCACCGCGAAGGTGAGCGTGCCGCCGCGCCGGCCCTGCTTCTGGTAGATCTCGGCGATCCGCGACCGGGCGGTCAGCGCCGTGCCGGCGCGCGGCGGCGGGCCGTGGAACACGTACTCCTGCTCGGCGTGCATGCCGCGCCGCTGGTCCAGCTCGACGTGGTGCCACGGGTTGGCACCCGGGCCGGCCCACTCCTGCCAGAACATCTGCGTGGTCAGGAAGGTCGGCGGCACCACCGGCTGCTCCTGCCGGTAGGCGGGATTGCCGGAGTGCGTGGCGGCGGCGAATTCGATGATCTTGCCGCGCTCGATGTGTACCGGGAACGGCACCCCGACCGTGCCCTGCGCCGCGAAGTTGGCCATGGCTGCTCCCCCTACGGGTGCTGGCTGCTGACGGACACGACCTCGCCGGTCATGTAGGACGAGTAGTCGCTGGCGAGGAACACGATGACGTCGGCCACCTCCCAGGGCTCGGCCGCCCGACCGAACGCCTCCCGGGTGGACAGTTCGGCGAGCAGTTCCACAGTGGACGCCTTCGCCAGGAACGGGTGCATGGCGATGCTCGGTGCCACCGCGTTCACCCGCACCCCGTGCGGCCCGGCCTCGATCGCCGCGCACCGGGTCAGCGCCATCACACCGGCCTTCGCCGCGGCGTAGTGCGACTGCCCGGCCTGCGCCCGCCAGCCGACCACCGAGGCGTTGTTCACGATCGCGCCGGCGCGGCGGGGCAGCATGTGCCGCAGTGCCGCCCGGGTACAGCGGAAGGTGCCGTTCAGCGTCACGTCCAGCACGCTGCTCCACTGCTCGTCGGTCATCTCCACCAGCGGGGTGTCGCCGCCGAGCCCGGCGTTGTTCACCGCCACGTCGAGGTGGCCGTACTCGGCGATCACCGTGTCGAACAGGTGCCGCACCTCGGCCTCGACGGTCACGTCGCACCGGACGGCGAGCGGTTTCTCGCCGGCGATCTCGGCCAACCGCTCGGCGGCCGCGCCGAGCCGGCGCTCGTGCCGGTCGCTGATCGCGACCCGGGCGCCCTCCTCGGCGCAGCGGCGGGCGGCGGCGAAGCCGATGCCGGCACCGGCCGCGGCGGTGACCAGCACGGTGCGACCGGCGAGCAGGCCGTGGCTGCCGTGCGGCCGCGCCGACGGCGGGCCCGGGTCGCTCGGCGCGGCAGGGCCGGAAGGGACGTCAGGCAAGGGTGCGCATCTCCTCGGCCAGCCGGTCGAGCGTCCACCGGGCGCCGCCGTTGTCGATGCTGCGCCCGTACCGCCAGGGCAGGAACTCGCGGATCTCGCCGCCCTTGGCGTAGAAGGTGCGGCCGGTGACCGGGCAGGTCTCGGTGAGCAGCCAGCCGACGAGCGGCGCGACATTGCCCGGGTGGTACAGGTCGAATGCGGCCGGGTCGGCCGGCGCCGCGACCAGGTCGGCGAACCCGGGCACGTCCTGGGTCATCCGGGTCCGGGCGACCGGGGTGATCGAGTTGACCCGGATGCCGTACCGCTCGACCTCGCCGGCCAGGATGATCGACAGCGCGGCGATGCCGGCCTTGGCGGCGCCGTAGTTGGACTGCCCGGCCTGGCCGATCAGCCCGGACGTGGAGGACACCGTCACGATCGCGGGACTGCCCTGCCAGCCGGCCTTCGCGCGGTCGCGCCAGTGCGCGGTGAACACCCGCAGCGGGGCGAACGTCGCCCGCAACTGGCCGGTGATCACGTCATCCCACTCGGCGTCGCTCATGTTGACGAACATCCGATCGCGCAGGATGCCGGCGTTCGCGACCAGCCCGTGCACCTCGCCGTACGTGTCCAGAGCGAGGCGCAGCACCTCCTGCGCGCCGGCCCCGGTGCGGACGTCGGCGTCCGAGCCGACCGCCTCGCCCCCGGCCGCCGCGATCTCGGCGGTGACCTGCTTGACCGGCTCGGGGTCGGCGCCGGTGCCGTCCGGTGCGCACCCCACGTCGTCCACGACCAGCCGGGCACCCTCGGCCGCCAGCAGCAGTGCGTACTCGCGGCCCAGCCCCCGACCGGCACCGGTAACCACGACGACCCGCCCGTCCAGCGCGCCCATCCGTCCTCCTCGGGTTCGGCCTCCTCGCACGATAGCAAGCCAACCAAGCGCTTGTTAGAGGCAGCGTGCTAGAGACACGGACCGGTCACAGCCATGGAGACAGGATCCGCGCCGCCCGCGCCGCCGCCCGGGCCGGCCCCTCCGCGGCGATCCGCGGGCCGAGCAGTTCCAGCTCGATCGGGCCGGTGTACCCGGCCGCGGCCAGCCAGCGCAGCTGCCGCTCGATCGGGATGTCGCCGTCGCCGGGCACCGCCCGGTCCGGGGTCCGCAACGTGCCGAGCACGAAATCGGCAACCTGCACCAGCACGATCCGCCCGGCGCTAGCCCCAGCCCCAGCCCGCGGGCCGGCGGCGGCAAGGGCCGCGGGCAGGTCGCGGTCGGTCCAGGCGGCGAACAGGTCCGCGCAGACGGCGACGCCGGCGAGGGCGGCGGCGTCGATGGCGTCGGTGAGCCGGTGCACGAAGCCGAGGTCGGCGCGCAGCGGCGTGGTGTTCTCGATCGCCAGCGTGACACCCGCGGTGCGGGCCTGGTCGCGCACCGGGGCGACCGCCGTGGCGAACCGGGCCGCCGCCTCGTCCCATGTCAGCGGCCCGGCCGGCCCGGTGGTCAGGTAGAGGATCGGCGCGCCGACCGCGGTGGTCGCTTCGAGAGCGGCGCGCAGCCGGTCCCGCTCCCCCGGCCAGCGGGCCGGCTCGGCCAGCGTGAACGCGGCCGGCCGCACGACGTCGAGCACCTCGACCCCGGCCGACCGCAGCGCCGCCGCGTTCGCCGCGATCCCGCCGCTCTCCAGCTGCGCGACCGGCACACCGATCCGCCGGATGTCCGCTGCCAGCAGCGAGCCGACCAGGTCGCGGACCGGGCCCGCCGCGAAGCCGACGGTGTGCACCGACAGCCGGGGATGCATCGCGGCTACGGCGCCAGCCGGGCGAGCACCGCGTCCGCCTCGGCCATGATCCGGGCGATGAGTTCGGCGCAGGACGGCAGGTCGTCGATGACGCCGGCCACCTGGCCGCTGGCCAGCGTGCCCAGGTCGATGCGTCCGTCCACCATGGACGAACGCAGCATCATCGGGGTGTTCGCGGCCATGACCACCTGCGCCCAGGACAGCTCGCGGCTCTTCCGCATCGCCAGCCCTTCCCGGACGATGTCCCGCCACGGCGTGCCGGACCTGGCCTTGAACGCGGCGGCCTGCCGCACCGAGCGGGCCAGCCGGGACGGCGCGCGGCCGCGGACCAACCGCTCGACCAGTTCGGTGCGCAGTACCCGCTGCGGCACGCCGTCCAGTGCTGCCGTGACGACCGTGTCGGTCACGCCGCGGGTCAGGTACTCGCGCTTCACCGGCTCCGGGACCGGGCTGTCGCTGGTCAGCAGGAACCGGGTACCCATGGCGACGCCGGCCGCGCCGTACGCCAGCGCGGCGACCAGACCGCGCCCGTCGAAGAACCCACCCGCGCCGATCACCGGGATGTCCACCGCGTCGACCACCTGCGGTAGCAGGATCGAGGTGGGGACGCTGCCGGTGTGCCCGCCGCCCTCGCCGCCCTGCACGATCACCGCGTCCACGCCCCACCCGGCGACCTTCTCCGCATGCCGGCGGGCGCCGACCGACGGGACGACCACCAGGCCGGCGTCCTTCAGCTCGCGGACGATCCGCTCGTTCGGGGCCAGCGCGAACGAAGCCACCCGCACGCCGTGCTTGACCAGCAACCGGGCCCGGTCGGGGAGATCCGGGGCGTCGCCGCGCAGGTTCACCCCGAACGGGGCCGCGGTCAGCTCCCTGGTACGCGCGATCGCCAGGTCGGTCTCAGCCGCCGTGAGCGTGCCGCTGGCCAGGATGCCCAACCCACCGGCGTTCGCGGTGGCGGCGGTGAGGTCCGGAGTGGACACCCAGCCCATCCCGGTCTGCACGATCGGATAACGCACCCCGAACAGGTCGCAGATCGCCGTCCGTAGGGCCTGGTGCGGCTCAGCCATGCTCGTGCTGCACCTCCCGGTAACGGGCGCCGTGCGGGTCGATGACCGTCCTGATGAGACGCAGCTCCGCCGCGGTCGGCATCCGAGTCTGCGGCACGTCAGCGCCGATCGCGAGTTGGAAGCCGGTGTTGGCGACCACCTCGTCGACGGTGACCCCCGGGTGCACGGACGCCAGCCGCATCGCGTGATCGGGGGTGTCGAAGTCGAGCACCGCGAGGTTGGTGACGACCCGGCGCAGCTGGAGGAACCGGCTCGCCGCCGGCCCGGCCTTCGCCGCCTCGTCGTAGCCCACCCCGGACACCATGTCCACACGCGACACGAACGACCGGGTGCGGTGCTTGGGCAGCCAGTAACTGGTGGGGTGGTTGACGGTGTTGCCGGGCGCGCCGCGCACACCGACCAGCTGCCGGGTGGGGCGGGCGAAGTCGCCGATCACGGAGATGTTGGCGTTGCCGAACCGGTCGATCTGGCTGGGTCCCATCATCACGTGCCGCCGGCCGCCCCAGGCCAGGTCGAACACGGCACGGTAGGGCACCCAGCCCTCGACCGGCCCGGGTGCCGGTTCGCCGACCGGCCAGGTGCCGGCGACGTACAGCGCCTCGCCGTCGGAGAGGACCAGGTCCGGCTCGAAGGTGGCGCGGGCCAACCGGGCGCCGATGGTGGGAATGGTGCCCATCGGGCTCGCCACGATCTCGCCGTCGCCACGCCACGCCTCGGCGCAGGCGACCACACACACCTCGGCCCGGGTCGGGTCGCTCATCGTGTCCGCCCGGCCCTCGCTCATATCGCCGCCGCCCGCTCGGGCCGGGACGCGACCGCCTGCTGGTAGTCGGCCTCAGTCCCGTCCAGGTAGGTGGCCACGAACTCGCGCCAGGCGCCGGCGTCCTTCGCCGCGTGCACGTACGCCCGCTGGAACTCCTCGTCCCGGTCGTAGTCGGGGACGCAGGAGGTGAAGTGCGCGCCGTTGGGGGCGGCCACCACGCCGTCGACCATCCAGCGGTGGATGCGCAGCGACCCGATGCCGCCGACCGCGGCCAGGTCGGCGGTCGGCACGATGCGTTCGCAGGAGGCGTACACCCGCGCGGCGGCGGTGGCGAACAGGTCGTCGAAGTACAGGTCCGGGCCGAGGAACTGGGCGTTGCCCGTGACGTCGGCCCGGTTGAGGTGGATGAGCGCGGCATCCAGCGGCAGCGCCGGGACGGCCAACAGCTCCTCGCCGTCGTCGTAGGGCGAGAGCACGGTGCGCAGGCCCGGGTTGACCCGCATCACGTCCGAGCCGAGGCCGGCGCGGGTCGGCAGGAACGGCAGCCGCAGCGACGCGGCGTACAGCGCCCACTGCAGCATGCCCTCGTCGTACTCGGTGACCTCGATGGAGCCGGACTGCCGCGCGGCCTGGAAGTGCGGCTCCAGCGGGATGGAGTCCAGCGACACGAACCCGTACACCAGCCGCTTCACCTTGCCGGCGGCGCAGAGCAGGCCGACATCGGGGCCGCCGTAGCTGACCACGGTCAGGTCGCGCAGCTCGGAGCGCAGGATCGCGCGCACCAGCGACATGGGCTTGCGCCGCGACCCCCAGCCGCCGATCCCGACGGTCATGCCCGAGCGCAGTTGCGCCACCACGGCGTCCTCGGTCATCCGCTTGTCCGCCACGTGTGCTCCGCTGTCTCTCGGTCGCCACCTGCCCGACAGTTGTACCGTAGCAAGCGCTTGGTAGACAATGTTGAGCGTCACTTCAGCGGCCGGGGGAGGTTGGTGAAGCGTGCCTCGTCGCGGCGGAACCAGCCCGGTGCGGCGAGCGTGCCACCGTCCACCCGCAGCGTCTCCCCGGTCAGGAACGCGGACTGGTCGGAGACGAGGAACACCGCGACGTCGCCGTGGTCCCGCGGGTGGCCGAAGCGGCCGACCGGCACCCACTTGCCGACGTGGTCGGCGTACCGCGCGTCGGTGCCCGCCCACATCGGCGTCTGCGGCGTGTCGGTGAGGTCAGGGGCGATGGCGTTGACCCGGACGCCGTACTGGCCCACCTCGACGGCCAGGCTCGCGGTGAACGCGATGACCGCCGCCTTCATCGCGCCGTACACCGCGTTGCCCGGGATGCCGCGCATCCCCTCGACCGACGACACGTTGAGGATGGCGCCCCGGCGCCGCCGCACCATGCCGGGCAGCAGGGCGTGGGTGAGGCGCAGGACGTGCCCCAGGTTCAGCTCGTACATGCGCGCCCAACCGTCCTCGGTGCTGTCCAGGAACGGTCCGGCCGGGCGGTAGTCGCCGACGTTGTTGACCAGGATGTCCGCACCGCCCAGGTCCGCGGCCGCGGCGAGCACCACCGCCGGCGCCCCGGCGGCGGTCACGTCGACCGGGACCACGCACGGCGGCGGCGAACCGGCCTGGCGGATGTCCGCGGCGGTGGCCCGGGCCGCCGGCTCCTGCACGTCGACCAGCACCACCCGCGCTCCGTGGTAGGCGAGCGCTCGGGCGATGCCGGCGCCGATGCCCAGCGCCGCGCCGGTCACCACCGCGACCCGGCCGGCCAGCAGCCCGCCGTCCGCACCACGCGGCAGCCGGCTGGGCAGCACCGGCTCCTCGGGCGGCCGCATCGCGACAGTCGGCCCGCTGCCGCCGCTGCCACCCGCCGGCCCGTCCACCGGCGGCCCGTCCACCGCCAGCCCGTCCACCGGCGGCCGATCTGCTGGCACGTCAGTCATCGCGACAGGCCCAGTCGTGCGGCACACCCGGCCAGCTGCTCGACCACGTCGTCCAATGTGGACGCGCCGCGGGACAGCGAGAGCAGCAGCGTCGAGGCACCCAGGTCGGCGGCCTCGGCCACCCGCCGCTCGTCCACCCGGCCCAGCGTCGAGCCCAGCACCAGGTCGACCGACGCGGGGTCGCGGCCGACCCGGCGCGCTTCGGCCCGCAGCGCCGCGAGCGCGGCGGCCAGCTCGGCGCCGGCGAGGCCGCGCGGCTGGACCCCGTCGCCGAGCCGGCCGGCCCGCCGCGCCGCGGCCAGGCTGTGCCCGCCGATGTACAGCGGCACGCCCTCCGGCCGGGTCGGCTTGGGCCAGCTGTGCGCGCGCTCGAACGCGTAGCGGCCGCCCGCGAAGCTCACCCCGCCCGGGGCGGTGCCCCGCCACAACGCGCGCATCGCCCCGATCGCCTCGTCGGCGAGCCGGCCGCGCCGGTCGAAGTCACCGCCGCACGCCTCGACCTCCTCGCGCATCCAGCCGAGGCCGAGGCAGATCCGGACCCGGCCGGCGGCGAGACGATCCACAGTGGCCAGTCGCTTGGCCAGCACCACCGGATGGTGGTTGGGCAGCACCAGCACGCTGGTGGCCAACCGCAGCCGGCTGGTCCGACCGGCCAGGAACGCGAGCAGTTCCAGCGGGTCCGGCAGCGGGCAGTCGTCGGGCAGCGGCGAGCGACCGGTCGGCGAGTACGGGTAGGTGCTCGCCGTCTCGCTCACCACCACGGTGTGCTCGACCACCGAGATCTCGTCGAAGCCGAGCGACTCGACCTGCCGGGCGAACTCGCCGATCCAGTCCGGATCGGCCGACCGGCCCAGCTCGGGTGGCACCAGGACGCCGAATTTCATTCGCGGTCCCATCTACTCGACGGCGAGACAACCGGGTGTGCAGCCGGTCCGCGAGCTCGGAAGCCGGCGCCGCCGCGCTCACCCGCCGGACGCGGCGAGCAGGTCGGGCAGGCGGGCTCTCAGCTCGCTCTTGGCGACCTTGCCGCCGATCGACAGCGGCAGCTCGTCCAGCACGACCAGGTACTCCGGGAAGTACTCCTTGCCGACGCCGCGCCCGGCCAGGAAGGCGACCAGCTCGGGCAGGCTGAGCGAGCCGCCGCGCAGTGCCACCACCGCGCAGACCCGCTCGCCGAACACCTGGTCCGGCACCGCGACCGCGGCCACCAGATCGACCGCGGGGTGCGCGCCGACCTCGGCCTCGACGGCGGCCGCGCTGATGTTCTTGCCGCCGCGGATGATGATGTCGGACCTGCGGCCGGTGATGCGGACGTAGCCGGCGTCGTCGATGGTCACCAGGTCCGGCATCAGCAGGTAGCCGGCGGCGCTGAACAGCTCGGCGTTGGCGGCATCGTCGTGCCAGTAGCCGCCGCCGGCGCCGGGGCCGCGGCCACCGGGCTGGCCCGGCCCTCCGGTCGCGGTGATGTCGTGGCCGTGCTCGTCGTAGATGCGGTAGTCCAGGCCGGGGACGACGCGGCCGACGGTGGTCAGCCGCCGCTCGTCGCTGTCGGCGAGCGAGGTGCCGGAGAACGGGCCGATCTCGTTGGAGCCGTAGAACTGCAGCACGGTCGAGCCGGTGCGCCGCTCCCACTCCCGCGCCCTGGCCGGCGGCAGCTTCTCCCCGCCGGTGTAGAGCACCCGCAGCGCCGAGAGGTCCACTTCGGACAGGACCGGGTCGGCGAGCATCAGCACGAGCTGGGTGGTGACGCAGGCCAGCACGCTGACCCGGTGCTCGGCGGCGGCCCGCAGGGTACCGGCCGGGTCGAAGCGCCCGGTCAGCACGCACGGCGCGCCCAGCAGCGCCGGGGCGAAGTGCCCGGTCCACAGGCCGAACCCGAACGGGCCGGGCACGACGCTCATCAGCACGTCGGCACCGGACAGGCCGGACGCCTCGACGGCGAGGCGGACCAGGTATCCCCAGCGGCCCTGGATCTGCTGCACGCACTTGGGCAGGCCGGTGGTACCGGAGGTGGAGTTGAGCAGCCACAGCTCGTCCGGCCCCAGCTGCCGGCCGGCGAGGCCCGCACCGGGGCCGGCCCCGTCGGCCGCGGCTGCTGACCAACCAGCGCCGAGGTCGTCGCTCAACGGGAGGGTCGGGACGGTCGGGCCACCGGCCGCCCGCACGGCAGCGGCCAACTCGGCCGGACCGCGGCCCCGCTGCCGGGGCGGGCAGAGCAGCAGCGCCGCCTGGGTGCGGCCCAACAGGTGGGCCAGCTCGCGGTCGCCGGCCCGCTCCGGGATACCGACGATGACGATGCCGGCGCGTTCGCACGCCGTGTACGCGAGGTGCAGCAGCGGCCCGTCCGGCAGGAAGACGGCCGCCCGGGCGCCGCGGGGCAGGCCGAGCCCGGCGAGGCGGACGGCCAACTCGTCCGCGCCGTGGTCGTAGCCCCGCCAGGTGAGTGGGCCGCGGTCACCGATGTACGCGACGGCGTCGGGGGTCTGCGCCGCGCGGCGGCGGATGGTCTCGCCCAGCGGCTCGTCCAGCCACCACCCCGCGGCCCGATATCGCTGGGCCTCCTCGGGCGTGACCCCGGCGATCACCCGCCGTCCACCCGGGTCGCGAGGATCTGCCCGGCCCGGGCGGCCAGCGCCTCGTCCGGGCGCCAGGTGTCGGAGGTGCAGACGAACAGGGTCCGGCCGTCGCCGCCGCCGAGCATGCAGGCGTACGGCGGCTGCGGGACGTCGAGGCGTCGCTCGATCGCGCCGTCCGGGGTGACCCGGAGGATCTCGCCGGTGAACGGCGAGGCCACCCAGAGGTGGTCGGCGGCGTCGGCGCAGATGCCGTCGGGCAGCGCGGCGCCGAGTTCGACCAGCACCCGCCGGCCGGACAGGCTGCCGTCGGCGGCCACGTCGAACGCCGTCAGCCGCGGCGGCAGCGCCCGGGTCTCGGCTACCACCAGCGTGCGGCCGCCGTCGATCAGCGCCATTCCGTTGGCGAGATGCAGGCCGGGCGCGGCGACGCTGACCGTGCCGTCCGGCTGGACCAGGGCAAGGTTCGCCGGGGTGACCGGGTCCGGTGGGGCGGACGCGTCGCCGAAGTTGCCGACGTACGCCCGGCCGGCCGGGTCGACCAGCATGTCGTTGGTGTGCCAGCTCGCGACACCGGTCAGGTCGGCGTGTACCTGTACCCCGTCCGGGTCCAGGCGCAGCACCTGACGATCGTGCATCGACACGACGAGCAGCCGCCCGTCCGGCAGGAACCCCAGCCCGGACGGGGATCCCGGCACCGCCAGCACGTGCTCCGGTGCCGCGCCGGGCACCAGCCGCAGCACCTCGCCGCCGTACATGTCCGAGAACCACAGCGCGCCGTCGTGCCAGCGCGGTCCTTCCGGGAACGCCAGCCCTCGCGCCAGCACCTCGAAGTCACTCATGCAGCGTCCTTTCGCCGGCCCTGTATGACGGTCAGGCCGACCGCGACGATCAGCACCACGCCCTGGAACACCTGCGGTGCCCACTGCGGCGCCCCGGCGAGCAGCAGGCCGATGCTGCCGGTACCGAGCATGAGCACCGCGACCACGGTCCCCCACGGGTTGAACCGGCCGTGCCGGAACTGCGTCGCGCCGAGAAACGCCGCGGAGAACGCGGGGATCAGGTAGCTCGGCCCGTTGCTCGGGTCGGCCGACTCGATCCGGGCGGTGAGCGCCACCCCGGCCAGCGACGCGATCACGCCCGAACTCAGCAGCGTGAGGGTACGGATGCGACCGACCCCCACCCCGACCAGCCTGGTGACGTCCGGGTTGTAGCCGGTGGCATGAGTGAACCGGCCGAACACGGTCTGCTCGAGCAGGAAGCCGATCACCACCATGAGAATCAGCAGGTACAGCACGGGTAGCTGGATGCCGTGGGTGTTCTCGATGGCGAAGCGGGCGAACGCCCCGCTGGTCCGCTCGGTGAGGATCTGGTCGCCGGACACGCCGAGCGTGACCGCCGCGATGATCGCGCCGGTGGCCAGCGTGCCGATGAACGAGTCGATCCGCATCGCCACCACGACCAGGCTGTTCAGCGCGCCGACCAGCAGGCCGGAGGCGAGGGCGAGCGCGATCACGGCGCCGGGCGGCAGGCTGGTGTGCCCGAGCAGCCAGCCGCAGAGCACGCCGGACAGCCCGATCGTGGCGCCGATCGAGAGGTCGAACACGCCGGCGGCGAGCGGCAGCACGACGCTCAGCGCGGCGATACCGGTGATCGCGTACTCGTTGAGCACCCGCTTCGCGGTGACGCTGGTCAGGAACAGGTCCGGCTTCCACGCCGCGAAGATGGCGATCAGCACCAGCCACACGTAGACCGCGGCGATGTTGCGCGGCGAGAGCATCGCCGCGAGCGCCCGCGGCCGCCGCTCGCCGCGCCGGCCACCCGCCGCGGCGGCGGCCTGCTCGGGTTCGGCCGTGATCATGCTGCTCCCGTCGGGCGTTCCAGCCCACCGCCGGCCCGGGCCGAGATGGCGGCCAACACGGCCTGTTCCGCGACATCGGAACCGGAGATCTCGGCGGCCACCCGGCCGGCGACCAGACACAGCACCCGGTCGCAGACGGCGACGAGGTCCTCGGAGTCGGACGAGCAGAGCAGGATGCCGACCCCGGCGGCGGCCTGTGCCCGCAGTAGCTGGTAGATCTGCGCCCGGGCGCCCACGTCCACGCCACTGGTCGGGTCGTCGAGCACCATGACCCGCGGCCGGGTGGCCAGCCACCGCGCCACGATCACCTTCTGCTGGTTGCCGCCGGACAGCAGCCCGTACAACTTCGCCGGATCGCGCGGGCGGATGTCGACGTCAGCGAGCCAGTCCAGCGCGGCCTGCCGCTCCCGCCCCCGGCGCACCACGCCACCTGACGCGAACCGGCGCAGGCTGGCCAGCGAGACGTTCTCGCGGACGTCGAACTCGCGGACCGCGCTGGCCGGGTGCCAGTTCGGCAGCACCAGGGCGATGCCATGAGCGCGCGCCGCCCGCGGTGTGAGCTTGCCGAGGGTGCGCCCGTCGGCGTCGATCACGATGCCGCGCGCCGGCACCGCACCACCGAGCGCGCCGGCCAGCTCGTCCCGCCCCGAGCCGTCCAGCCCGGCGACACCGACGATCTCGCCGGCACCGACGGTAAAGTCCACACCGGCAAGGTAGCGCGCCACGAGGCTGTGTACCTCCAGAGCTGGCCGGACCAGGTCGCCCCGGCGGAAGCCACTGTCCACACGCGAGCCACCATCAACACCGGCGGCCCTGTCCACACGGGAGCCATCGACCCGGCCCGAGCCACCGTCCACACTGGAGTCACTGTCCACACGGGAGGCACTGTCCACACGGGAGCCATCGACCCGGCCCGAGCCACCATCCACACTGGAGTCACTGTCCACACCGGCGGCCCTGTCCACACGGGAGCCATCGACCCGGCCCGAGCCACCGTCCACACTGGAGTCGCTGTCCACACGGGGGGCACTGTCCACACGGGAGCCATCAGTCCGGCGGGAGCCACCGTCCACACTGGCTGCACTGTTCAACCCGGCAGCACCGTCCAACCCGGTGGCACTGGTCAACCCGGCGGCACCGCTCAGCCCGGTGGCACCGTCCAACTCAGGGGCGCTGTCCGGGCGGGTGCTCAGCTTGGGTACCAGGGCGTCGCCGAGGATGTGCCGGACGATCTGGTCGCGACTGAGGCCCTCGACCGGGAAGGTGCCCTGCAGGCGGCCGTCCCGCAGTACCGACACCACGTCGGCGAGGGCGAGGATCTCGTCCAGCCGGTGCGAGACGTAGAGCACGCTGACGCCGTGCGCGGCCACGTCCCGCACCACCCGGAACAGCGCCTCGACCTCCGTCGGCGGCAGTGCGGCGGTGGGTTCGTCCAGCACCAGCAGGCGGATCTCGCCATGCCGGTCGTCCAGCGCCCGGGCGACGGCCACCGCGCTGCGCTCCACCGGTCGCAGCTGCCCGACCGGCACGGCCAGGTCGAGCGTCACGCCGATGCGGGCGAGCAGTTCGGTGGCGCGGCGCCGCTGCGCCCGCACCTGGATGCGGCCGACCGGGCCGGTCGGGTATCCGGCGACCAGGCCGATGTTGTCGGCCGCGTCGAACTGTGCGATCAGCCCGAGGTTCTGGTGGACGAACCGCAGGCCGAGCCGGAGCGATTCGGCCGGCGTGCCCGGTGGCAGTTCCTGGCCGGCGACGGTGATCCGGCAGCCGTGGTCGGGCGTGTGGTAGCCGGCGAGGATCTTGATGAAGGTCGACTTGCCCGAGCCGTTCTCCCCTACCACCGCGTGCACCGCGCCGCGCCGGACCCGCACCGAGACGTGGTCCAGGGCCCGCTGCTCGCCGAAAGTCTTGCTGACCTCGCGCGCGTCCAGCAGCACGTCCGGCACGTCGGGCAGCCCGTCGAGGTCGGCCGGCGTGGTCAGCTCACGCCCCACAGCTTCTTGTACAGCGCCCGGTATTCCTCGACATAGGCGTAGTGCTCGGTACCCGGGGGCTGGTTCTCCTTGGTAACTACCCACACCGGCAGCCCGTCCACCGCGGTGTTCTGCGTGGTGGACGCACCGGTCCAGGTGCGGGCGAGGTAGTCGACCGCGCGCCACATCATCTCGTGGATGTCGAAACCCGCGGACATCACCAGCGACTGGCCGTTGCGCATGTAGTTCTGGCTGGTCGCCGTCTTGTCGATGGTGACCAGCTTGACC
>Ga0307500_10000027_pt1 | contig 42816 bp, 41 predicted proteins | sample 14_S_MG_FD_201362 | JGI IMG/M metagenome (GOLD analysis project Ga0307500, IMG submission 201362) | Soil microbial communities from Populus trichocarpa stands in riparian zone in the Pacific Northwest, United States - 14_S | ecosystem: Environmental > Terrestrial > Soil > Riparian zone > Trees... | reverse complement strand
AGGACGAACCGCAGCCGGCCGGAACGCGGGGTTCGCGGGGGCTCGGCCCCCGCGGCCAACATGAAGCGACCCGGGTCCGCGCTGTCCGCGGACAGGGGTCGCTGGAAGCGGGGCGGTAGTGCTAGCTCTCGTGATCTCCGGCATCGTGATCGGCTGCATCTACGCGCTCATCGCCGCCGGTTACATCATCGTCTACCGCACCACCGGCATCCTCAACTTCGCCCAGGGCTCGTTCGTGATGCTCGCCGGCATGACCACGTCCTGGCTGATCCGCGTCGAGCACTGGCCGTACCCGGTCGCGGCACTCGGCGGGTTCGTGCTCACCGTCGCCGTCGGTGCCGCGATGTGGCTGCTGCTGATGGCACCGCTGCTGGTGCGCCGGATCAGCCTCGGCATCGCGATCATCGCGACACTGGTGATGGGGTACGCGATCAGCAACGTCGTGCTGCTGTGGCAGGGCCCGGACCCGCAGTCGCTGCCGGCGATCGAGCCGTCGTTCACCTTCACCCTCGCCGGTACCCGCGTCTCCAGCGGGAAGGTCTACGTCATCGTCGGCATGGCGCTGATCCTGCTGGCGCTGGCCCTGTTCCTGCGGTACACCCGGCTCGGCCGGGCCACCCGGGCCTGTGCCGCCAACGACGAGACGGCGCAGCTGCTGGGCATCTCACCGATCCGGGTCGGCGGGTACGCGATGTCGATCGCGGCCGGGGTCGGCGCGCTCGGTGGGCTGCTGATCGCGCCGACCCAGTTCACGGCCGCCTCCGGCGCGGTAGCGCTCGCGCTGTACGGCTTCGTGGCCGCGGTTCTCGGCGGGTTCGGCCGGCTCGCCGGCGGTGTGGTGGGCGGGATCGCGATCGGGGTGCTCCAGCAACTCGTCTCGCGCTACATCTCGACGGCGTACTCCGATGCGATCACCTTCGGCATCCTCATCCTCATCCTCGTACTGCGACCGCAGGGGCTGCTCGGCGCGCCCGACCCGGGCCGGCCCCGGCGCCGCCGCGGCCAGACCAGGACGGCAGCCGAGACCGCCGGGCAGGCCACGCCGGTCCCGGCCCGGACCCCTCCGGTGGACCAGGACGTGGTCGCGCGGCCCGGGCCGACCGCTTCCGATGCCCAGGTGCTGGGCGCCTGAGCGCTCTCCCCCGCCCCGGCACACCGGCTACAAGCACGAGAAAGGTGCGACATGCCAGTCACGTTCCCGACCCGCGACGACCAGCCCGAGCTTCCCGCCGACTGGGACGAACCCGAGGTCGACGGCCTGATCTCCGGCGCGGTCGACCTGCATGTGCACCCGTTCCCGTCGCCGTTCCCGCGCCGGATGGGCATCGTCGAGGCGACCCAGGACGCGGCCCGGGCCGGGTACCGGGCGATCATCGTGAAGTCCCATCACCACAGCATGGTTCCCGACGTGCTCGCCCTGCACGAGACCGGGCTCGGCGACCTCCCGGTCCAGGTATTCGCCGGGGTGGCGCTCAACCCGCAGATCGGCGGGCTCAACCCGTACGCGGTCGACCTGGCCCTGAACCTCGGCGGCAAGATCGTCTGGTTCCCGACGATCTCGTCGCATGCCCACCTGCACCACGAGGAGGAGGGCGGGTCGTTCCCGAACGCCACGATCCAGCTCCGGCACGCCTACCCGATCTCGATCCTGGACGAGGCCGGCGCGATCAAGCCCGAGGTCTTCGACATCCTGGAGCAGATCAAGGCGCACGACGCGATCCTCACCGGCGGCCACCTGCCCGCGGCCGAGATCGACCTGCTGATCACCGCGGCGCAGCGCATCGGGGTGCAGCGCATCCTGGTGAACCATCCGAACTTCATCATCGGCGCCAGCCCGGAGATCGTCGGCGATTGGGCCAGGAAAGGCGTCTACATCGAGCATTCGGTCGGCATGTACGACGACTTCTGGGGCCTGCGCAAGAAGTACATGGACTTCTCGACGCTCGAGCGGTACATCGCCGCCGCCGGCGTGGACAAGACGATCCTCGTCTCCGACACCGGCCAGCAGAACAACGTACGGCCGGTCGACGTCATCAAGATCGCGATCAAGCAACTGCGGGACCGCGACTACGCCGAGAACTCGATCCGCTCGATGGTCGGCGGCAACGCCGGCGAGTTGCTGCTCGGCTGAGCCGCGACCGATCGCCACCCACCCATGCACCAGGTGACTCAAGGATCTTCAGGGGGAAGACGTGACAAACAGATCGTCTCTCGCGGGCGCGGCGGCGGCCTCAATCCTCGCTGTGGCGCTCAGCGCGTGCGGCTCGTCAGGATCATCCGGCTCGTCCGGGCCCATCCGCATCGGGCAGGAGGTCTGCCAGACCGGCTACCTGGCCGCCTCCGACGGCCATCTGGTGCAGGGCGCCAAGCTCGCGGTCAAGCTGCTCAACGACAAGGGCGGCGTCCTCGGCCGCAAGCTCGAACTGGTCACGAAGGACACCCAGTGCGTCGCGTCCAACGAGATCCAGCTGGCGCACTCGCTGATCAGCCAGTCGCACGTCAACGCGATCATCGGGGGTTACCAGTCGGCGGCCATCACCGGGCTGGTGCCGGTGGTCCAGAGCGCGAAGATCCCGCTCATCGGCGCCGGAACGCTGCCGCTGGAATCGCCGTGGGGCATCACGACCTTCCCGTCGAACAGCTACGTGCCGCAGGCGTTCATCGACTACATCGTCAAGAAGAACAGCGTGAAGTCGCTGGGCAACATCGCCGGTGACACGCCGTTCGGTCAGGCGCTGCAGGCTCTGGTCGGCACCCAGGCGAAGGACGCGAACCTCAGCACCAAGGACGTCCGGATCGCGAACACCGCGACGACCACGACGCCGGTGCTGCAGCAGATGTCCGGGACCGAGGCGATCTTCTCGAACACATCCGGCCCGATCAACATCATCTTCGCCAAGGACGCGTCGAACCTGGGGCTGAAGCAGCCGCTGATCTTCCAGGATTCGCTGACCACCTGCTCCCAGGCCGGGGCGGCCTACCCCGAGGTCTACTGCGTGGTGGCGCAGCCGGCGGCGTACCCGAACATCAGCGATCCTCAGGTCAAGGCGAACGAGCAGGCGCTCTGGGACCTGTTCAAGGCCGATGGCGGGCAGCTGACCAACTTCCCCGCGGTCACCGCCGGCGCCGACCAGGTCAACCTGATCGCCAACGCGATCAAGGCGGCCAACAGCACCGACGGCAAGGCCGTGAACACGGCGCTGTCCAGCGGGTCGTACACCGGCGCGCAGGGCGTCTACAAGTTCACGCCCGGCAAGACCTTCGGGGTCACGGTGAACCCGTACGTCCTGCTCAAGACGTCCGGCGGCGAGCCGACCGTGGTCGCGACGCCCGCGGCCGCGGGGAGCTGAGCGCATGATCTGGCTCAAGGAGCTGATCGGCCGCGGCGACGGCAGGGTGCCGATCGGCACCTTCATGAAGATCCCGTCGGTCGAGTCGGTCGAGATCGTCAAGCTGGCCGGGTTCGACTTCATCATCGTGGACTTCGAGCACGCGCCGCTGACGCTCGCGGATCTGAACCACATGATCGTGGTGGCCCGCGCGCTGGAGCTGCCGCCGCTGGTGCGGGTCCCGGACCACGGCTACGGGGACGTGCAGCGGGTCCTGGACGCGGGCGCGGCCGGGCTGCTCTTCCCGCACGTCTCGGACGCCGCGCAGTGCGCGGCGGTGGTGCGGCAGGCCTCGCACCCGCCGCACGGGACCCGCGGCGCCGGGGGCGGGATGCGCGCCGGCGACTGGGGGATGAAGGGCGGCTCGGGCGACTACGTCCGGGACGGCGCCAGCAAGGTCATGCGGATCCCGATGATCGAGGAGAAGGAGGCCGTCGACAACGCCGACGGCATCCTGTCGGTCGACGGGGTCGACGGGGTCTTCATCGGCCCGGGTGACCTGTCCATGACGATGGGCCTGCGGCCCGGCGATCCGGCGGTCCAGGACGCGATCGAGCAGACGTTCAAGAAGGCGAAGGAGCATGGCATCCCGGTGGCGACCGTCGCCGGCGACGCGGCCGGCGGGCGGGCCCTCATCGAGCGCGGCTTCGACTTCGTCGTCGTCAGCAACGACACCGGGATGCTGGGCCGGGCCGCGACCGCGATCGTCGAGGAGATCCGAGGGTGAGCGCAGGGAGGCCGCGGCGGCGCGAGCGAACCAGGAGACACAGTGAGCGTGCGCGGTAGGGCTCAGATCGCGGGTGCTTACGAACACCCCGAGCGGAAGATCCCCGGCAAGTCGGTGGCACAGGTACACGCCGAGGTGGCGCTGGGCGCGCTCGCCGACGCCGGGCTGTCGATGGGCGACGTCGACGGCTACTTCTGTGCCGGCGACGCCCCCGGTTTCGGCCCGCTGTCCATGGCCGAGTACCTGGGGCTGGACAACCTGAGCTACCTCGACTCGACCGAGACCGGTGGTTCGTCCTACGTCATCCACGTGGGCCACGCGGCCGCGGCGATCGCCGCGGGCAAGTGCCGGGTCGCGCTGATCACCCTGGCCGGCCTGCCGCGCACGCAGGGGCTGGACCGCGGCCGGGGCGGCAGCCCGGAGAGCGGGTTCGAGAGCCCGTTCGGGCCGACCACCGTCTCGATGTACGCCCTGGCCGCCCGCCGGCACATGTACGAGTACGGCACGACCAGCGCGCAGCTGGCCGAGATCAAGGTCGCGGCCTCGCACCACGCGTCGTTCAACCCGAACGCGCTGCTGCCCCGCGAGGTCACCGTCGCCGAGGTGCTCGACTCGCCGATGATCAGCGATCCGCTGCGCCGCCTGGACTGCTGCGTGATCACCGACGGCGGCGGGGCGCTGGTCGTCGTCGCGCCGGAGGTGGCCAGGGACCTGCCGCGCCGGACGGTCACGGTTCTCGGCCACGGCGAGGCGCCCAAGCACGCCATGAACGGCCACGTCGACCTGACCTTCACCGGCGCGAAGTGGTCTGGACCGCGGGCCTTCGAGGAGGCCGGCGTGACGGTCGCCGACATCGACTACGCCTCGATCTACGACTCGTTCACCATCACCGTGCTCGAGACCATCGAGGATCTCGGCTTCTGCAAGAAGGGGGACGGCGGCCATTTCGTGTCCGACGGCGCGTTGTGGGCACCGGGTGGCGCGCTGCCGTTCAACACCGACGGCGGCGGCCTGTGCAACAACCATCCCTCGTCCCGGGGCGGCATGACGAAGGTGATCGAGGCGGTGCGCCAGCTGCGCGGCGAGGCGCACCCACAGGTGCAGGTCCCCGACTGTGAGATCGCGCTGGCCCACGGCACCGGCGGCTCGCTGGCCACCCGGATGGGCAGCGCCACGCTGATCCTAGGCAGGGAGGACTGATGGCTGATCTACCGGCGCCGGCACCGGCGGTCAATCCGGAGACCAAGCCGTTCTGGGATGCCACGACCGAGGGGCGGCTGGTGCTGCGGCGCTGCACCGGCTGCCAGGGCGTCATCTGGTACCCGCGGGCGATCTGCCCGGACTGCTGGAGCACCGGCACCGAGTGGTTCGACGCGTCCGGCCGCGGCACCGTCTACTCCTACACCGTCAACCACAAGGGCGAGGGTCCCTACCGCGACGCCGGCCCGTACGTGCTCGCGTACGTCGAGCTGGACGAGGGCCCGCGGATCATGACCAACATCCTGACCGACGACTTCGCCGCGGTGGAGATCGGCCGCGGGGTCGAGGTCGCGTTCAGCCCGACCACCGACGGCGCGGCCGCCCTGCCCCGCTTCCGGCTGCGGTGACCGCCGATGGACAAGGTGGTCGGCAGCGCGGCTGACGCGGTCGCCGGGATGACGGACGGCGACGTGCTCGGGATATCCGGCTTCGGGGTGAGCCACGGCTTCCCGACCGAGCTCATCGCCGCGGGCGCCGGCCTCGGCCTGCGCGATCTGACGATCGTCTGCAACTCGCTCGGCAGCACCGACGCGCACCCGCTGCTCTTCGCCCAACGGGGCCAGGCCCGCAAGCTGATCGCCGCGTTCTCGGCCCGGGCCGGCCGGACCGTGCAGTCGGCCGCGTCGGCAAGCTCGGTCGAGCTCGAGGTCGAACTGGTGCCGCAGGGGATCCTGGTCGAGCGGCTGCGTGCCGCCGGGGCCGGGATGGGGCCGTTCTACAGCCCGGTCGGCGCCGACACCGAGCTGGCACACGGCAAGGAGCGGCGCCGGTTCGGTAGCGACAACCCACACAACCAACTCCGCCAGGGCCAGCCCAGCCCAGACAACCAGCTCAGCCCGGACAGCCAGAACAACCAACCCCGCCAGGACAACCAACCCAGCCGGGACAGCCAGAACAGCCAACACAGCCAGCTCAGCCGGGACTTCGTGCTGGAGTACCCGCTGCACCTGGACGTCGCCTTCATCTACGCGGCGGTGGCCGACCGATCGGGCAACCTCGGTTTCCGCGGCACCAGCGAGAACTTCGGACCCAGCTTCGCGAAGGGCGCCAAGCTGGTGATCGCCCAGGTCGACGAGATCGTCGAGACCGGCGAGATCTCGCTGGAGGACATCGACCTGCCCGGGATCTTCGTGGACCGGGTCGTGCGCAGCCGCAGCCCGCGGATCCCGACCTGGTCACCGGCGCGCGGCCAGGACCGGCGCCGGTACGGCGAACGGTTCGGCCTGACGCCGGGTGAGATGGGTGCCCGGATCGCGGCCCTGCTGCCCCGGTCCGGCTACGTGAACCTGGGCGTCGGGCTGCCGACCCAGGTCTCGGATCACCTGCAGGGACGGGACATCACGCTGCACGGCGAGAACGGCGTGCTGGGCTACACCGACCGCCTCAGCGCCGAGGCGGCCGACCCGGACGCGTTCAACGCCGGCGGCGAGCCGGTCCGGCTGAGCCCCGGCGCGTCCGTGTTCGACAGCGTCGAGGCCTTCGAGATGGCCCGCGGCGGGCACCTGTCCGCGGTCGTCCTGGGCGCGTTCGAGGTCGACTCGACCGGGTCCTTCGCCAACTGGACGACGCCCGAGATGGGCGGCGGCGCGCTCGGCGGCGCGATGGACCTGCTGGTGAACCCCGGAAAACTGATCATCGCGATGCGGCACACGGAACGCTCCGGCCGGCCCAAGGTGGTCACCGCCGTCCACTACCCGGTCACCGGGACCAACTGCGTCGACCTCGTCGTGACCGACATCGCCGTCATCGAGCGGGACGCCGGCGGCCTGGTCCTCCGCGAGACCGCGGCCGGCTTCACCGTCGACGACGTCGTCGCCCGCACCGAAGCCCGGCTGCGCGTCGACCTGTGGTGACTCCCCCGGTCGTCGACCCGATCCGATCGGAGGCAGGGCGGTGCCGGCGGTAGGGCGACGCCTGTCGACGGTCCGGCTGAGCGTCTCGAACAGTCCGAAGTACCGGCGCTGGTTGCTGGTCGTCACGCTGACCGGGATCTTCTGCACCTCGTTCCCGACCGGGATCCTGAGCATCAGCATCAAGGCGATCGCGGTCGACCTGCACTCGACCCCGAGCACGATCACCTGGGTCACGACGGGGCCCATCCTGGTCGCGGCGGTCGGCATGCCGCTGCTCGGCCGGGTCGGGGATCTGCACGGGCACCGGGTCGTCTTCCTGGCCGGGATGTGCACCGCGGGCCTGTTCGCGGTCTGCACCGGCTTCGCCTGGAACGCGACGAGCCTGGTCGCCTTCCGGACCACCGCGCAGATCGGTGCGGCGGCGACCGTACCGTCGACGTTCGCGATGCTCTTCCGGGCCTTTCCGGCACATGAACGGGTCCGCGCGTCGTCCCTCGCGTCGGGTTCGCTGTCCGGCGCGTCGGTGATCGGCATCGTCGGCGGCGGCCCGCTGATCGAGCTCTTCGGCTGGCGGCCGATCTTCTTCATCCAGGCCGCGACCGCGTTCGTCGCGCTGCTTCCCGCGCTCCTGGTGCTGCCGACGATCGAACCGGTCGACGAGCGGCCCAGGCAGGACTACGCCGGCGCGGTGCTGCTGGCGCTGGGGACGTTCGCCCTGACGTTCGGGATCAACCGCCTCGGCGTCTGGGGAGTCACCCCGGTGACGGCCGGCTGCCTGGCCGCCGTGCCGGTCTGCGGCTGGCTGCTGATCCACGTCGAGCGGCGCGCCGCGTCCCCACTGCTGCCGCTGCAGGTGCTGTCGTCCCGGAACATCCGGCTGGTCGTGGTCGCGTCGTTCCTGCTGAACCTCGGGTGGTTGGGCAACTTCATCGTCACCCCGCTGTTCCTGCAATCGGTGCTCGGGTTGTCCCTGACCTACACGGCGCTGATGACGCTGCCGAGGACCGGTTCGATCGTGTTCGCCTCGCCGTTCGCCGGACATCTCGGGGTCCGGTACGGCGAGCGGCGGCTGCTCGTCGTCTCCTGCCTCGGGCTCAGCCTGGTGATGGTGATGCTCTCGGCCACCGCGATGGTCGAGAACCTGCCGGCCCTGATCGCCGTCCTGTCGTTGAGCGGCCTCGCCTTCGGCGCCGCGGCACCGGCGCTCGTGTCCTCGGTGAGCGAGTCGATTGCCGAGGACGACTTCGGTCTGGCCGTCTCCCTGCAGCAGACGGCCAGCCAGATCGGCGCCGTCGTCGGGATCAGCCTGTTCTCGGCGATCGCCGCGGACGCGACTACGGCCCGGCCGTTCGCGTTCGTCTACCTGCTCACCGCCGGCCTCGCGCTGACCACCGCCCTGCTCGGACTGGGACTCGCCCGCGGGTCGCCGGCAGAGGTCGGGCAGCCGAGTGCCCGAGACCTGAGGACGGTCCCATGCCCGAGCGAGTGATCACAGAAGGGCCGACCTGATGCGGCGAGCCGAGAAGGTCATCATCACGACGGCGGTCACCGGCTCGGTCAACGTCCCGTCGCAGAGCCCGTATCTGCCGCTGTCCGCGGCGGAGGTGGTTGCCGCCGCGCTCGGGGCGATCGAGGCCGGATCAGCCATCGTGCACCTGCACGCCCGGCATCCGGACGGACGACCGGCGTTCGAACCCGAGGTCTTCGAACAGATCGTCCCGCGCATCACCGAACGCACCGACGCCGTCATCAACATCACCACCGGCGGCTCGACGGCGATGACGATGGAACAGCGGCTGGCCGCCGCCGTCCGGTTCCGGCCCGAGCTCGCGTCGCTGAACATGGGCTCGATGAACTTCGTGTACGCCGGGATCGCCGACAAGGTGACCGACTGGAAGCACGGGTGGGAGAAGCCGTACGTCCTGAACACGTACGCGCACCCGTTCATCAACTCGTTCGACAAGATCGAGCACACGCTGCGGACGCTCGGCGCGGCCGGAACCCGGTTCGAGTACGAGTGCTACGACATCGGCCACCTGTACTCGCTCGCCTACTTCGTCGACAAGGGCCTGGCGCCACCGCCGCTGCTCGTTCAGGGCGTGTTCGGCATCCTCGGCGGCATCGGCGCGGACCACGAGAACCTCGAGCACATGGTGCGGATCGCCGACAAGCTGTTCGGCGACGACTACTCGTTCTCCGCGTTCGCCGCGGGCCGCGACCAGATGCAGTTCGGTACCCACAGCGCCTGGCTCGGCGGACACGTCCGGGTCGGCCTCGAGGACAGCCTGTGGATCGGCAAGGGACGGCTCGCGGAGAGCAACGCCGAGCAGGTCCGCAAGATCCGCGGCGTGGTCGAAGACCTCGGCAAGCAGATCGCCACCCCGGCCGATGCCCGCGCCATGCTCGCGCTCCGCGGCATCGGCAACACCGACGGGAGCACGCCCGCATGACCGGGCCAGCCCGGCGACCCCCCTCGTCCCGCACCGCAGTGCCCCAGACGGCAGCTGTGATGCTCACTCCGGAGGCCACCTCATGACCGTGTACCCGGCAACCGACAGCCGGCGACCGCCGCTGGCCGGCAAGGTCATCCTCGTCGTCGGCGCGAGTACCGGTATCGGCGCCGACGCCGCGCGCACGCTGGCCGCGGACGGCGCCGCCCTGATGCTCGTCGCCCGCACCGAGGCGACCCTCGCCTCGGTCGCCGCGGAAATCGAGCAGGCCGGACACGAGGTCGCGCACACGACCGGCGACGCCTCGAAGGCGGCGGATGTGGCCAGGTTCGTCCAGGCGACGGTCGACCGGTACGGCCGGGTCGACGGGGCCTTCAACAACGCGGCGGTGGGCCAGGCCGGCCGCCTGGACGAGGTCCCGGAGCAGGACTTCGACCAGATGATGGCGGTGAACGTGAAAGGGACGTGGCTGTGCATCCGGGCGGAGGTGCGCGCCATGGCGCCGCGGGGGGCCGGCTCGATCGTCAACATGAGCAGCATCGGCGGGCTGCGCGGCAGCTCCGGCCTGGGTGCCTACCAGGCCAGCAAGCACGCCGTCATCGGCCTGACCCGCACCGCGGCGCACGACTTCGGGCCGCTCGGCATCAGGGTGAACGCGATCGCGCCCGGCCCCACCGAGACCCCCATGCTCGACGAGATGCGCCGCACGATGGCCGCGGGTGTGCAGGCGCGGATCGCGGCAACGCCGTTGCGCAAGGTGGGCACCGGCGCGGACGTCGGGGCGGCGGCGTCGTTCCTGCTGAGCGACCGGGCGGGCCACATCAGCGGGGTGGTGCTGCCGGTGGACGGCGGATTCGTCGCCTGAGCCGCGCCGCGCGGTGATCGGGGCGGTCCGGGAGGTCCGATGACCACCTGGGTGGTCCGGGGTCAGGTCTGGTGGATCGGCTCGGAACCCGTCCGGGTCGGGGTCTCGTCGAGGGCGGCGAGGTCGGCCCGGACCTGGTCGGCTTCGGGTCCACCGAGTTCGGAGTAGAGGTCCAGCGCGTGCTGGAGATTTCGGCGGGCGCGGGCGGGGTCGCCGAGGCTGTGGTGGGCGCGGCCGAGGCCGGCGTGGGCGCGGGCCTGCTGGTCGCGGCCGCCGGTGGCCGGGGCGACGGCGAGCGCGGCGGTGTGGTGGGTGCGGGCGGCGGCGGGGTCGCCGGCGGCGTGCGCGGCTTCGCCGAGGCCGTTGAGCGACCAGGCGGTGCCGTCCGGGCCCTCGATCGCGCGGAAGACGGCGAGCGCCTGCTCGTGGTAGGTGGTGGCCTGGTCGGGTTGACCGAGGCGGGTGTGGGCGTTGCCGATGCCGGTCAGCGTCCAGCCTTCGCCGTCCGGGTTGCCGAGCTGCCGGTACAGCGCCAGGGCCCGGCGGTAGTGGTCGATGGCGTCGTGGCACCGGCCGAGCCGGGTCTGGACGCTGCCGATGCCGGTCAGTGCCTGGGCTTCGCCGAGCCGGTCGCCGACCTGCCGGTACCCGGCCAGGGCCCGGCGGTGCTCGTCGAGAGCCGGCTCGTAGCGGCCCAGCAGCTCATCGACGCTGCCGAGGTTGCCCAGCGCCCAGGCCTCGCCGACCCGGTCACCGATCTGCCGGAACAGGGCCAGCGCCTGCCGGAACCAGTCGCCGGCCGGACCGTGCCGGTTCCGCCACATCTCGACGCTGCCGAGGTTGCCCAGCGCCCTGGCCTCGCCGACCGGGTTGCCGACCTCGCGGAACAGGACGAGCGCCTGGCGCAGGCTCCCGGTCGCCTGCTCGGACCGGCCGAACGACCAGTGCACCGTGCCGAGGTCGTGCCGGGCCTGCGCCTCGCCAGCCCGGTCACCGGCCAGTTCGGCGGCGTGCAGGGCGTGACTGTGCACGGCCAGCCCGTCGGTGTAGTGCCCGCCGGCGAGGTAGCGGAACAGCGTGGCCGCCAACCGGACCGCATGCGCCGGCCGGCCGTGGGTGGCGGCGTGGGCCGCGACCGCGACCAGGTTGGGCCGCTCGGTGTCCAGCCAGGCCCGCGCGGCGTCCGGGTCGGTCAGGTCCGGGGCCGGGGTGGCCGGCGCGGGGATCCGGGGCCGGCGGTGTGCCTCGGCCGGGAAGAGGCTGTCGGCGGCCGCCGCGGCGGTGCCGAGGTAGTAGTCGAACAGCCGATCCAGCGCCGCCCCGCTGCCGGCCGCGGCCGTGGCCAGGCCGGCCGCGTAGGCGCGCAGCAGGTCGTGCATGCCGTACCGGCCGGTGCCGGTGGGGTGGGCGAGGTGCGCGCGGCCCAGCGTGGCGAGGACCCGGCGGGCCTGGTCGAGGCCGAGGTCGCCGAGCGCCGCGGCGGCGTAGCCGTCCGCGTCCTGGCCCGGGTGCAGCCCGAGCAGGGCGAAGACGCCGGCCGCGGCCGCGGGGAGTTGCCGGACCGACCAGGAGAACACCGCCGACACCCCCGCCCTGGGATCGTCCCCGGCCGCGAGCAGGTCCAGCCGGCGCCGCTGGTCGGCCAGCTCGGCGACCAACCCGGCCAGCGGGTCGGCCGGGCGGGCGGCGGCCAGCTCGGCGGCCACCCGCAGCGCCAGCGGCAGCCGGACACACTGCCCGGCGAGACGCACGGCCGCATCGGGGTCGGCGTCGACCCGGGCGCCGACCAGTTCGCGCAGCAGGGCCAGCGCGTCCGCGGGCGGCAGCAGGTCCAACTCGAGGCGGCGGGCGCCGTCCAGAGCCACCAGCCCGGCCAGGCTGTCCCGGCTGGTGACCAGCACCATCGCCGACGGCGTGCCGGGAAGCAGCGGGCGGACCTGCTCGACGCCGCCGGCGTTGTCGAGCACGACGAGCATCCGCCGCCCCGCGATCTCGCTGCGGTAGCGGGCGGCCCGATCGTCCAGCTCGGCCGGAATGCCCTGCTCGGCCACACCCAACGCGCCGAGGAACCCGGCCAACGCCTGCGCCGCGGTCACCGGCCGGTCGGCATCGTAGCCACGCAGGTTGACGTACAGCTGGCCGTCCGGGAACTCGGGCCGGACCCGGTGTGCCCACTGCACGGCCAGCGCGGTCTTGCCCACCCCGGCAGTCCCCGACACCGCCGAGATGACGACGGCGGCCAGTTGGCCACCGGCGGCCGCGAGCATCGAATCCAGCGCGGCCAGCTCGGGCCCGCGCCCGGTGAACGCCGGCACCGCGGGCGGCAGCTGCGCGGGGACCGGCACCGCCGCCACGGCGACCGTGATCGCCGGCGGCGCCAGGTCGAGGGCCGGGTCCTGCCGCAGGATCGCGGCTTCCAGCTCGCGCAGCGACTGGCTCGGATCGATCCCCATGTCGTCGCCGAGCGTCCGCCGCAGCCGGCGGAACGCGGCCAGCGCGTCGGCCTGCCGGCCCGACCGGTACAGGGCCAGCATCAGCTGGCTGCGCAACTGCTCGTCGAACGGGTGCGCGCCGGTCAACTGCTCCAGCTCCGGCACCAACTCGGCGGTCTCCCCCAGCGCCAGCCGAGCCTCCAGCAGCCCCCGGGTCGCCTGCAGTCGCAGCCCGTCCAGCCGCTCGGCCTGCTCGTCCAGCCACGGCATCCCGGCCACGTCCGCCAGCGGCCGGCCGCGCCACAACGCCAACGCCGCCCGCAGCCGCTCCGCCCGGTGCCGGGGGTCGGGCGCCTGCGCGCTGTCCCGGATCAGCCGCTCGGCGACCACGACATCGCTGCCGCCGGCGCCGAGATCCAACCGGTAGCCCGCCCCGCTGGCCCGGATCGCGGCCCTGCCACCCAGCACCTGGCGCAGGTACGACACATGGGCCTGGATGGCGTTCACCGCGGTCCGCGGCGGCGCGTCGTCCCACACTATGTCCAGCAGCCGGTCGGTGCTGACCACGTCGCCCCGGTACAGCGCCAGGACCGACAGCACCGCCTTGCGGCGCGTCCCCGGCACCGGCCGCGGCTCGCCGGCAGCGAACACGTCAACCGGCCCGAGAAGGCGTACCTGCACCGCGTTGGCCCCCCGGCCGTGACCCCCATCAACCAGCCGGCCCGCCAGGATGGCCACTACCCGCCCGGACAGGCCATTGGGCCACAACGTATAGCGCCAGCCACCCGGCCACCGCCCGCCACCGCCCGCTCCGCCCGAACGGGCAGCTGGCTCGGCCAGGAGCGCCGCCCGGCACCGGACAGCGCGCTGCCGGCCGGCTGACCCGGGGCTGACGCGACGCTGAGCCGGGCAGCCCGGATTCCGCCGGGTGGCCGATCTCCGGGCCGCGTCGGTAGGGTCCCGGCGCATGTCGCACTACAGCCGGCTGGACAAGATCGTCATAGATGCCGCCGACGCCGACCACGACCGGGAACTGGCGTTCTGGCAAGGCGCGCTGGGCACGCCGATGTCCCAGGTCCAGCGGTTCCCGGAGTACCACTGGGCCGACCTGCCCGGTGCGCAGCTGTCGCTGCTCGTGCAGCGACTGGACACCGGGTCGCCGCGGGTGCACCTGGACATCCACACCGACGACCTGGAGGCCGAGGTGAGCAGGCTGGAGGGACTCGGCGCCCGGCGGGTGATCACCACCAACGGCTGGTGGATCATGGAAGACCCGGCCGGCCTGCCCTTCTGCGTCATTCCCGAGCCGCCCGGCCGGCTGACCGACGACAACGCCCACCGCTGGGACTCTTGACCAGCCAGCCCCCCGCCGCCCAGGCCGCCGCCCCGACGTGGTCGACGACGTCGGGGTGTGACCAACGGCCGCGCCGGTGGCGGTGACCCCGGGCGGGACCGTCAGGCGCGGTGGGCGGTGGCGCCCTGGCCGTTCACGAACACCCGGGCGCTGCTGTGGTAGATCACCTCGGCGTGGGCGCCGTTGACGAAGATCCGGCTGGCCGTGTCGATCTCGACGTTGCTACCGGCGCCGTTCACGATGACCAGGTTGCACCGGCCGATGAGGTGCAGCCGGCTGTTGGCGCCGTTGATCAACACGCTGCCGGTGACGCAGCTGTACGTGCCGCGCGCTGGGGCGTTGAAGACCGCCGGCGCGGACGGCGCCGCCGGCGGGGCGGGCGGCGCCTTACTGGTCACCGGCGGCGCCGGCGGCGGGAGGGCGACGGTCGACGCCGCGGTCGTCGGGGCGCCGGTCGGCGCGGGCGCGGCCTCGGTCGGCTGCGCGGGTCCACCGGCGGCGGGCAGCGGCGCCAGGTGGGTGGCGCAGCCCGCCGAGCCGGCGGCCGTGCCGTCGGGGCAGGTGGCGCCGTCCCAGACCGGGCTGTTCAGGTGCGCGCCGGTCAGGTCCGCGGCGCGCAGGTCCGCGTTGCTGAAGTTGGCGAAGTTCAGCGTGCTGCCGGTGAACACGGCGCCGACCAGGGTGGCGCCGGTGAAGTCGACCCGGTTCAGCGTGGAGGTCTGGAACGCCGCGCCGGGCAGCTGGCCGTTCCGCAGGTTCACCTCGTTCATCGTCAGGCCGTCGAACACCGCGCAGCCGAGCTGCTGGCCGGACAGGTCCGTCTGGTTCATCGGCCCCGGGCTGGTCACGTGCTGCCCGGTGCCGGGCTGGCACGGCAGGTTCACTCCGCCCGGCCCGGCAGCGGCCGGGGCGCCGGCGGCTGGAGCGCCGGCGGCCGCGCTGGTCGGCGGCGCGCCCGCCGTGGTCGTCCCGGCGGAACTACCGCATCCCGCCAGCGACACCGCGGCCGCGAGCGCCAACCCGCCAAGCAGTGCCCTGCCCCGTATCTGGGCCGTCCCCGACATCACATCTGTCCTTCCGAAGTCCGAACCGGAAGGATCAACCTGCCAACCCACCGGGGGGCGGCCTAGGGTCTAACCTGCCAATCCATGGACCGCTCCCGCCACGGAGCCGCCTCGCACACGGTCGTCACCGCACACCAGGTCTGCCAGGAGGCGCTGCGTTCCGGGGTCGGCCCGGCGGAGCTTCGGGTGCTGACCGGGCTCGACCCGGCGGAGCTGACCGACTTCTCCCGCCGGCTGCCGGCCGACCGGCTGTTCGCGATCTGGGAGGCGGTCGTGCGCCGGCTCGACGACCCCGGCTTCCCGGTGCGGGCCGCCCGCGGCGCCGCGCTGGACGCCCGCAGCGCCGTCTACTACCTGGCCGCCGCGAGCGCCACGGTGCGCGACGGCGTCATCGCGTCGGTCGCCAACGTCAGCGCCTGGACCACCGCGTACACGGTCGCCGCGGTGCCCCGCCCCGGCGACCTGCTCGGCGGGCTGTGCCTGGTGCTGGACGGCCTGGACCCGGGCCGGCTCGGCGCCCGGTGTGAGGCCGAGTTCCAGCTCGCCGACTTCCTGGCCTGCCTGCGCGGCGGGATCGGCGACCACATCACCCCGCCGCGGGTGGCGTTCGCCCACCCCGCGCCGCGCGACACCGGCACGCACAGCGACTACTTCGGCCCGGGGCTGGCCTTCGACGCCCCGCACACCGAGATCGTCTATCCCGCCGAGGTGCTGGACGTGCCGGTCAGCACGGCCCGGCCCGGCCTCGCCGGCGTCCTCGCCGGCCACCTCGCCGCCCTGCGCGCGCCCGGCGTCCCGGCCACGTACGCGTTGCGGGTACGCGAGTGGCTGCTGGAGCGCCTGGTCGCCGGCGAACCGGGCACCGTCTCGGCCGCCGCCCGGGCCCTCACGGTCAGCGAACGGACCCTGCACCGCCGGCTCGCGGACGAGGCGACCACGTTCCGCGCCGTCCGCGAGGCCACCCGCCGCCAGTTCGCCGTCGACCTCGTCCGCCGCAGCCCGCGCACCCTCAAGGAGATCGCCTCGCTGGTCGGCTTCGCCGACTCGCGCTCCTTCCACCGCGCCTACCTGCGCTGGACCGGCAGCACGCCCGGCCGCGACCGCCGCACCGGCGGCTGACCGCGGCTACCGGGTCCGCGGGAAGCCGAGGTCCACTGTGGACGTGGCCGGGTCCGGCCAGCGGGCGGTGACCACCTTGGCGCGGGTGTAGAACTGGATGCCGTCCGGCCCGTACATGTGGATGTCCCCGAACAGGGACGCCTTCCAACCGCCGAAGGAGTAGTGCGCGACCGGTACCGGGATCGGCACGTTGACGCCGACCATGCCGGCTTCCACCTCGAACTGGAACCTGCGCGCGGCGCCGCCGTCCCGGGTGAAGATGGCCGCGCCGTTGCCGAACTCGTGCCGGTTGACCAGCTGGACGGCCTCGTCGAAGGTGCCGGCCCGGAGCACGCACAGCACCGGGCCGAAGATCTCGTCGGTGTACACGCTCATCTCCGGGGTGACCCGGTCCAGCAGCGTGACGCCCAGGAAGAAGCCGTCCGCCGGCAGGTCCGCCGCGCGACCGTCCACGACCGCGGTGGCACCGGCCGATACGCCCTGGGCGATGTAGCCGCGGACCCGGTCGCGGTGCGCCGCCGTGATCAGTGGGCCCAGGTCGGATCCGGGGTCGTCGCCCGCGCCGACCCGCAGCTTCGGCAGCCGCGCGGCGATGGCGTCGACCAGGCGGTCACCGGCGTCGCCGACCGCGACCGCCACCGAGACCGCCATGCACCGTTCGCCGGCCGAGCCGTAGGCGGCCGACACCGCGGCGTCCGCGGCCACCTCGATGTCCGCGTCCGGCAGCACCACCATGTGGTTCTTCGCCCCGCCGAGCGCCTGAACCCGCTTCCCGTTGGCGGTACCGGTGGCGTAGACGTGCCGTGCGATCGGGGTGGAACCGACGAAGCTCACCGCGGCCACGTCCGGGTGGGCGAGCAGCCCGTCCACGGCCTCGCGGTCGCCCTGCAGCACGGTGAACACCCCGTCCGGCAGGCCGGCGCGCTGCCACAGCCGGGCCAGCAGCAGCGACGCGGACGGGGCCCGCTCGCTCGGCTCGAGGATGAACGCGTTGCCGCAGGCGATCGCGTTCGCGCACATCCAGAGCGGCACCATCACCGGGAAGTTGAACGGGGTTATCCCGGCCACGACGCCCAGCGGCTGGCGGATCGAGTACACGTCGACGCCGGTGGACGCCTGCTCGGAGAACCCGCCGCGCAGCAGGTGCGGTACGCCACAGGCGAACTCGACGTTCTCCAGCCCCCGGGCGACCTCACCGGCCGCGTCCGACAGCACCTTGCCGTGCTCCCGCGTCACCTGGCCGGCCAGCTCGGCCGCCTGCGCCCGGACCAGTTCCCGGAACCCGAACAGGACGTCGGAGCGGGCCGACAGCGAGGACCGCCGCCACTGTGCCGCCGCGGCCCTGGCCGAGCCGACCGCGGCCGCCACGTCGTCGGCGTCGGCCAACCGGACGGATCCGGTCTGGACACCGGTCGCGGGGTTGAACACCGGTGCGGTACGGGCCGAGCGCCCGAAAACGACGCGCCCATCGATCCAGTGCGCCACCTGGTTCACCGGCGGTGTCATCCCCGGGCCCCGGCGGCCACGTCGGCGGCCCCGGCCCCGGCCGCGTCGGCGGCCTCGATGACCCGGACGGTGAACCCGCCGATCTGCTCGACCTCCAGCGTGACGACGTCACCCGGCGCGAGCCAGGGATAGGCGTCGGAGCCGTGGGTACCCGACAGTTCGAGGATGCAGCCGGTCCCCACGGTGCCGCTGCCGATGACGTCCCCGGTGCGCAGCTCGGTGCCGCGCGACGCGTGCGCGACGAGCCGGCCGAAGTCCCAGTAGATGGTCGAGAAGTTGCCGCTGCTGTACGGCTTTCCGTTCACCGACGCGGTCATCGCCAGGTCGTACGCGTTGCCGGCCCGGTACGGCTCCAGCTCGTCCGGCGTGACCAGCACCGGCCCGATCGTCGTCGCCGAGTCCTTGCCCTTCGCCGGGCCGAGCTTGAGCCGCATCTCCCGCTCCTGCAGGTCCCGCGCGCTCCAGTCGCAGAGCACGGTGTACCCGGCGATGTGCGACTCCGCCTCGCCGGCCGGGATGTCCCGGCCCGGTGTCCCGATCACGGCGGCGATCTCGAGCTCGAAGTCGAACGCCGCCGACCCGGGTGGCACCCGCACGTCGTCCATCGGCCCGCGGATCGCCGCCGGGTTGCTGAAGTAGAACGCCGGGATCTCGTACCACAGCGGGTCGACCTCGATGCCGAGCGCCTGGTGCGACGCGATGACGTGGTCCTGGAACGCCATGAAGTCCCGGACCGCCGGGGGAACCGGCACCGGCGCGTGCAGCCGCGCCGTGGTCAGCCTGACCCGCTCCGCCGGGTGCCGCCTGGCCGCCCGTTCCGCCGCGGCGAGGGTCTCGGGCGAGCGCAGCACCTCGATCAGCGTCGCCGGTTCGGCGAGCCCGAGGATGACCGCACCGTCGACCAGCCCCACCCGGGGCGCGGCGTTCCCCGTCGCGTACGTGCACCACCTCATGCCGGCACCGTCACGCCGACACCGGGAGCACCGCCGGTTCGTGCTTCCGCAGCTCCGGCAGCACCTCGGCGGCGAACAGCCGCATGCTCGCCTCGGCCTCGTCGGTGGGCATCCCGGCGTACCGGAACACCGGGACGAACGTGTCGGCACCGGTCAGCTGGGAGAAGTTGACGACCTTCTCGTACACCTGCTCCGGGGTTCCCCACGCCTGCAGCGCGACGTAGTCGTCGGCGTACTTCTCCCTGCCGCCCGGGGCCATCAGCCCCTCGTACATCTTGACGTGGAACTCGTACCCCGGCGTGTCCTTCAGGTGCGGCTTGTCGAACTCGTAGTGCTCGACCACGGAGTCCCAGTACCGGCCGATCCACAGCCGCGCCCGCTCCGCGGCCCGGTCCGGGTTCGGGTCGACGTAGGTCCAGCCGACGCAGATCGGCGCCGGCGGGTTCGACCCGTTCGCCTCCCGGTAGGTGGCCCGGAAGGTGTCGCACTCCTTCTTCACCTGTGCCCACGGCTTCTGCGGGATGATCAGGACACCGGTACCGATCCGGGCCATGATCTCCGCGGACTCCGGCGAGATGGTGGCCGAGTACAGCCGGTCCCGGAAGCTGCGGACCGGCTTCGGGCGCAGCTCGACCCGGGGCTGCTTCACGATCTCGCCGTCGAACTCCATCACGCCCGTCTCCAGGGCGGTGATGATCGCCTGCGCCGCCTCCTTGAACTGCTGGCGGGCGGTGCCCATGTAGACCCGGAACGCATCGAACTCGATCTTGCCGGTGCCACGGCCCATGCCCAGGATGACCCGGCCGTCCGACAGGTTGTCGAGCATCAGGATCTGCTCGGCCAGCCGGAGCGGGTCGTGCCACGGGAGCACGGCGACCATCGAGCCGAGGCTGACCCGCTGGGTGCGGCCGGCCATGTAGGTGAGGAACTGCATCACGTCCGGGCACATCGCGTAGCCGGTGAAGTGATGCTCCAGGCCCCAGATGGAGTCGAACCCGAGCGGCTCGGCGAGGTCGGCCAGCGCGATCTCCGCCTGGTACACCTCATGATCCGTCATGGACCCGCCGTAGTTCTGGAACGTGCTGCCCACTCCGATGCGCATGGAAACTGTATATCTTTGTCGTTCGACTGGCGTCAAGACCAAGTTGATCATCTTGCCAAGATGTGTAGTGGTGTATACAGTAGCCTGGCTAACGAGTGGTCGTCACGGCGACAGGAAGAGAGCCCCGATGACACTGCTGCTCTCCGACGCGGACGTGCGTCAGGCCGTCGACTACGCGGAGCTGGCGAACTGCCTCGAGGCGGCACTCAAGGTCCAGGCCGAAGGCGGCGGGCTGATCCCCGGGCGGGTGAACCTCGAGCACTTCGACGTCTGGCTGCGCCTGATGCCGGCCATCGTGCCGTCCGCCAACGTCATGGGGCTGAAGGTCTTCCACGGCATACCGGGCCGGGGGGCGCGCTACCTGATCCTCCTCTACTCGCTGGCCGACGGGTCCGCGCTGGCCGCCGTGGACGCGTGCTACCTGACCGCCGCCCGCACCGCGGCCACCAGCGCGGTCGCCTCCCGCTACCTGGCGCCACCGGGGCCGGTGCGGCTCGGGGTCATCGGTTCCGGCATGGAGGCCGAGGCGCACTGCCGGGCGCTGAGCACCGTCGGCGAGGTCACCGGGATGAACGTGTACAGCCCGAACGAGGGCCGCCGGCAGGCGTTCGCCGACCGGATGCGCTCCGCACTCGGGATACCGGTGACCGCCTGCGACCGCCCCGAGGAGGCGGTCGCGGACGTCGAACACGCCGTGGTCGCCACGAACACCGGGCCCGCCATGGCGGTGGCCTGCCAGGCCGACTGGCTGAGTGCCGGCCAGCACGTGACGTCCATCGGGTCCACCAACGTGCGGCTGCGCGAGCTCGACGCGGCCACCTTCCGCAAGGCCGATCTGGTCGTCCTCGACGCCGACTACGACCAGATGGTCGAGGAGTCCGGCGACCTCATCCAGTACCGCGCCGAGGGCGGCGGGTTCGACCCGGTCCGGATGCAGACGCTGCCGAACCTCATCGGCGGCGCCGCCGTGGGCCGCCAGCGCAGCGACCAGTTGACCCTGTACAAGTCGGTCGGCACCGCCCTGCAGGACGTGATCGCCGCCGACCTCCTCTACCGCCGCGCCCGCGAGCTGGGTCTGGGCCTCGACATCCCGGACCTGTGCCAGGAGAAGCAGGACGCCGTCACCAAACCCGCCGGATCCATCCTGGGATAAGGGAGCGATCAGTGCCGCGTTACCACACCGCTGAGGCGAGGGACTGGGCCCGGGAACACTTCCGGGGCGTCCACAACGTCATCATCCCGAGCTACACGAGCGACCTGTCGGACATCAACGAGCAGGCCATCCGGCATGACGTCCGGCGCAACATCGAGTTCGGCTTCGCCGGCACCCTGCTGGTCTCCGAAACCAACATCACCGTGGACGAGTACACGCGCTTCGTGGAGATCGCCGCGGACGAGGCCAAGGGCCGGATGATGCTCATCCATCACGCCGCCTTCAACACCCTCCAGCAGAACATCGACGCGGCCAACCGGGCGGCGGCGGCCGGCGCCGACCTCGCGCTGCTCGGGTACCCGCCGTCGTTCTACCCGCTCAGCGAGCGGGACATCTACGACTACACCGCGGCGTTCTGCGCCGGCGTGAACCTCGCGACCATGCTCTTCCCGGTGCCGCTGTGGGGTTTCGAACGGCTGCACCCGGCGTCCATCTCGCTCGACGTCCTCGAGCAGCTCGTCGACGAGCAGCCGAACGTCGTCGCGATCAAGGCGGAGGGCGGGGCCCCGTCCGTGGTGGGCTTCGCGCACGTGTGGGCCCGGCTGGCGGACCGGGTGGTGATCTCGATGCCGATCATCGAGCACGCCATCTCGCTCGCGACCCTGCTGCCGCTGCGGGTCGTCGCCACCTCCAACACCGAGTTCTACAGCTCGACCGCGCCGACGATGCTGTCGCTGGCCCAGACCGGCAAGCACGAGGAGGCGCTCGACCTGCTGTGGCAGATCATGCCGGCCTGGAAGTCGAACGAGAGCGTGGCGCCGATCCCGGGCGCGCACGTCGTGCACCGGATGGCGTGGAAGTATCAGGCCTGGCTGGCCGGGTACAACGGCGGCCCGCTGCGGATGCCCACCAACCGGCTCATCTGGAAGGAGATGCGGGCGTACCGGCAGGCGCTGGTCGACTCCAACCTCCCGGTGACGTCCGACTCCGACGACGCGTTCTTCGTCGGCCGCAATCCGGCGTAGCGGGGGCGCGCGGTGGTCACTTGAGGGCCACGGGGGTGACCGGCGAGCCGACCGCCCCCGTGATCCTCAGGCCGGTGCCGCAGAACTGGCACGCCCAGACGCCGTCCCGCGCGCAGTCCCGGGCCAGGTCCTCGAAGTTGAACATCTCCCCCAGGGTCAGGCCCATGTCGCGGATCGCGACCTGGTGGAAGGGGATCCGCGCACCGGGTACCGGGCTCGGCTGGACCTCGCGGACCGCGTTGTCGACCGCCACCGCGGCGACGTCACGCTCGTGCAGCCACCGGGCGCAGTCGAGGCCGAGACCCGGCTGGTCGCCCATGAACCGGGTCGCGTCCCCGTCGAGGAACCACCCGATGCTGCCGGTGCGCACCAGCAACACGTCGCCGGACCCGACCCGTACGCGCTGCTCCTCCTCGGCGGCCGACAGGTCGGCGGGCGTGACCGCGTACCCGTCGGGCAGCCGGTCGACGCCTTTCAGCCGGGCGATGTCGAGCAGCACGCCGCGGGAGATGAGGCGCGTCACCGCCTTGTCGAAGGAGTTCCGGCGCGCTCCCGCCCGGTGGTCGACCGTCGCGGCCGGCACGTTGTTGTAGAACAGGCCGTCGCGTGATGCGGCCACACCGTCGCCATCTGCCTCCCTTGTCCCAAAACACGGCCCACCGCCCGCAGCGCGGACGGTGGGCCGGCTCAGCGGGCACCCGCCGCGGGTCAGCTCCCGACCCGGGGCGCGAGGATCATCGGGTCGGTCCGGACGTCGACGACCACCGGGCGGTCCGCGGCGAGCGCCTTCTCCATCGCCGGTTCGAGCGCGGACGGCTCCTCCACCCGGATGCCGACCGCACCCATGTCCTCGGCGATCCGGGCGAAGTCGACCTCGCCGAATGCCCACAGCTCGCGCTCGCGGGCCAGGCCCTGGTCCGCGTACACCGCGTCGTAGCCGTTGCGGGTCTGGTTCCCGCCGCTGTTGTTGTTGACCACGGTGACGGTGTTGATCTTCCAGCGCACCGCGGTCTCGATCTCCGCGATGTGGTACCACATCCCGGCGTCACCGGTGAACACGACGACCGGGCGGTCCGGTGCCGCGCACTTGACCCCGAGGCCGGCCGGGAACGCCCAGCCGAGGTGGCCGCAGCTGCGGATGTAGCTCTGGTCCGGCGACGTGATGTCGAAGTAGCCACCCATCCACACGCCCGCGTGACCGGTGTCCACCACCACCGCCGCGTCGCCCGGGACGAGCCGGCTGAGGTCGCTGGCCAGCCGCTCCGGGCGGATCGGGGCGTCCTGCGATCCGATCAGCGGCGCATGCTCGGTACGCCAGGCGGCGCGGATCCCGCTGACCTGGTCCAGCCACTCCTCCCTGGCCGGCGCGGGCTCGTCCCCGTTGAGTTCCAGCAGCCGCCGCAGGCTCACCTTCGCGTCGCCGTTGACGGCGGCGGCGAGCGGGTAGTTGCGGCCGAGGTTGGCCGCGTCGATGTCGATCTGCACGACCGTGGTGCCGGGCTGTGGCAGCGTCCAGAAGTTCGTGACCATGCCGCCGGCCTCGCTGCCCACGAAGCAGACCAGGTCGGCCGCCGCCACCACCTTGTTCGCGCATTCCCGGGAGTAGGTGCCCACCACGCCGACCGACAGCGGGTGGCCCGCCGGCACCAACTGCTTGCCGTTCAACGAGGTGACCAGCGGTACCTGCAGCGCCTCGGCGACGCCGATCACCTCGGCGCCGGCGCCCGACACCCGGGCGCCGCCGCCGGCGACGAGCACCGGCCGCCGGGCGCCCCGCAGCAGGGCCAGCGCCGCCGCGACGTCCGCGTCGTCCGGGCGCGGGCGGAACGGCGGCAGGCTGCCGAACCGGGCCTCGACGACCGGCTCCATCGCCGCCGACTCGGTGTCGATCTGCCCTTCGTTGCCGCGGAACTGCAGGTGCACGGGCCCGGGGCAGCCGGTCGTCGCCGACCGGAACGCCTGCCGGACCATGTCCGGGAAGCGGGCGACGTCGTCGACCGTCGCGTTGAACTTCGTCACCTGCTCGAAAGCGGGGACGTCGTCGACCTCCTGGTACACCCGCTTGAACTTCAGCTTCGGATTCCGCCCACCGGTCAGCGCGATCACCGGTGAGTGCGCCAGCTGGGCGTCGCGCAGCCCGGCCGCCAGGTTCATCGCGCCGACGACCTGGGCCGCGCACACCCCCGGACGCCCCGACATCCGGGCGTATCCGTCGGCCATGTAGGCCGCCGCCTTCTCACCGTGCGCGTGGATGCGGACGATGTCCGTGCGCCGCTCCATCTCCATCAACGCGAGGTTGAAGACGGACGGGACCATGAAGAAGTGGGTCACGCCGTAGGCGGACAGCATCTCCGCCAGCACCTCGGCACCCGTGCGACTGCTTGGCGAATCCGCCACTATTCAGCTCCGTTTCCCGTGCCGTGGCCTGCGTTCGCGGCTACGCCGAGCGGCCTTCGCCGCCGAAGTTCATCCACGCCTTCTGCGGCGCGTGGTCGACCCGGTCCTCGTTGGGCTGGCCGAAGGGGATGTCGGACGCCTCGAACTGCAGGATCTCGAGTGGCTCGTCGCCGCAGCTCTCGAACCAGTAGGGGAACTTCCGCGGGACGAGGACCCCTTCGAGCGGGCCGCACTCCTTGAGTAGCTCGTCGTCGGTCGTGTAGAACCGCGCCCGGCCGGACAGCACGAACCAGAACCCGTCCACGTGCTCGTGCGAGTGCAGGTTGTTCTCCCCACCGGTGTTCACCACCTGCACCGCGAAGAACGCCCGGTCGGTACGAGCGAGCATCTTCACCGCCTTCGGCTGGCCCTCCTTGAGGGTCGGCCGCTGGTAGTCGATGACTTTGGCTTCCATGTGCTCTCTCTCCCCTTGCTGGCTGGATCCGTCCCCTGACTTCCTGAGCTGGCCCAGCGGTCAGGGGGTGACGAAGAACGAGTCCCAGTTCGCCGGGACGTTCACGCCGGCGGCCGTGGCGATCTTCTTGAGCGCGTCGTGCTGCGCGGTCGTGATCTGCAGGCTCTTGGCGATGATGGGCAGGTCGTCCTTGAAGGACGACATGAAGTTCGGCTGGTCCGGGAAGTACTTCGCGGCCACGACCTGGGCGGTGCCGTCCGGGTCCGTGTTCATGGCGTCGAGGCCCTTCTGGTACCCGGCGAGGAACTTCTTGATGAGGTCCTTGTGGCTGTTGTAGTAGCTCTCGGTGGTCGCCAGCGTCTGGGTGACCGCCTCGTTCATCGGCGGGATGTCGGCCAGCGGCGCCCGGAACAGGTACTGGGCGTACCCGTCGGACACGGCGTTCGCGGGGTACGGGGACCCGATGTTCGCGCCGGCGATCTTGCCCTGCTTCAACGCGGCCAGGATCGCCTGTGGCATACCGAGCTGGACCATCTGGAGGTTGCTCGTCGGTATGCCGGCCTGGTTGAAGAGGTACTTGAAGATGATGGCGTTCTCGCCGGTGGCGCTGATGACGCCGAGCTTCTTGTTGGCCAGCGCCGCGATCTTCTCCTTGACCGTCGAGTTCGCGGTCAGGCCGGAGGCGGCGTAGGCGTCCTTCGACATGATGACGTCTTCGCTGTACCCGATCTCGATCGGCATGAAGTTCACGAACTTCGCGCCGTTGGCCGCCGCCTTGATGACGTTGAGGGTGCTGGTGCTCGCGAACTGGACGCTCCCACCGAGAACGGCGGCGAGCTGGGTGTTGCTGGACGCGGTGACGAACTTGACCTCGATGCCCTGCGCGGCGTAGAAGCCCTTCTCCTGCGCGTACATGAGCGGGACGTCGACCGGTCCGAAGAAGGCCGCGTTGATGGTGAGCGTGGTCAGCTTCCCGTTGCTGCCCGCATCGGATCCGTCGGACGATCCGCAACCCGCCACCAGCAGGGTTGCCACCGACGCGGCCGCGGCCAGCTGGTTGCGCGCCCGGCGTGGCCGGACCGACTGCTGCCGGCCCGTCCGTCTGGACGGGGCGAGTAAACCACTACAAGACAAGGCGTCCTCCTTCGGTCTTTCCAGATCGGGTGTTGACCCGCCGCTGTACCAGGACAATCAGCTGGTCCATCGCGACGGCGACGACGGTGACCGCGATGATCGCGACGAACACACCGGCCGTATCGGCCTGGGTCGCCGCGTTTTCCGCTACGTAGCCGAGCCCCTCGCTGGAGGCCACCAGCTCGCCGACCGTGGCGCCGATGAGCGCGACCGGGAAGGCGAGGCGGAGGCTGTTGAACAGCCAGGAGAGGGCCGACGGGACGTAGACGCCGCGGAGGATCGCCCAGCGGCCACCGCCCATCACGCGGAACATCTCGACCAGGTCCTTGTCCACCTCTTGGACGCCGGTCCAGATGTTGTAGAAGACGATGAACACCACGAACAGGCCGGACAGCACGGCCTTCATCGTCAGGTCGATACCGAACCACACGACGAACAGCGGCCCCAGCATGATCTTCGGGACCGCGTACAGGGCGTTGATGAACGGGGACAGGACGTCGGACGCGAACCGGCTCAGGCCGATCAGGAAACCGGCCGCCGCGCCGACGGAGGTGCCGACGGCGAAGCCGATGAAGGTCTCCTTCAGCGTCACCGCCAGGTTGTCGAGGATGTATCCGTTGCCCACCCAGTCGGTCAGCTTGTCCCAGACCTGGGTCGGGCTCGACATGACGAAGGCGGGGAACCAGCGGCCGCTGGACAGCTGCCAGGTGACCAGCACCGCGACCAGCAGGACGATCCGCCACAGCCACACGTAGGCCCGGCGTAGCCGGCGCCGGCGGCCGAACTGCCGCAACGCGGCCTGCGTGTCAGAGGGAATCGCCGCCTCGACGGTCTCGGTGATCTCGGTGGTCACTTCTGACCCCCCTCGGACGAGATGGTTTCCCAGAGCTGGCTCTGGTAGGTGGAGAACTCCGGCGTGCCCCGGATGGCCATCAGGTCGTCCCGCTGCGCGAACGTCTCGATGACCCGGTCCAGAGCGAGCCGGCCGGGGGCACCGGACAGCGCGACGACGCGGTCGGAAAGGGTGATCGCCTCGCCCAGATCGTGCGTGACGAACACGGTGCTGACCGGGTGCTCGCGCAGGATCGACACCAGCAGCTCCTGCATGCGCATCCGCAGGTACGCGTCCAGCGCGCCGAACGGCTCGTCCATCAGCAGCAGCTTCGGCCGGGTCACCAGGGTGCGGCCGAGTTGCGCCCGCTGCCGCATACCGCCCGAGAGCTGGCTGGGGAAGTGCTTGAGGTACTCCCCCAGGCCGAGGCTGACGGCCATGTCTCCGGCGACGCCGCGGCGCTCGGCCCGGCGTACCCCGTGCAACTTCAACGGGAGCGCGATGTTGTCCAGGACGGTGCACCACGGCAGCAGAGTGTCCTTCTGGGTCACGTAACCCACGTCCGGATGCAGCCCGGTCCACTCCTGGCCGAGATACGAGACCTTGCCGGCCGCGGGTCGGATCAGGCCGGCCGCCACGTGCAGCAGCGTCGACTTGCCACAGCCGCTGCGCCCGACGATCGAGACGAACTCCCCGGGGTCGACCTTGATGCTCACGTCGGTGACCGCCGTGTTCAACCCGCTGCTGGTCAGGTAGCGAACCGAGACCGACCGCAGGTCGAGAACGGGTTCGGGTGCCTGGACCTCATCTGCTTGGACCTCGTCGACTTCCGTGGTGCGCCGCCACCCTGCTGTCCGAGTCATCCGCTTCCTCCCGAGCTGGTCGGTCGGCTTCGGCCGCCGGCGGTGGTGTGTAAGGTATACGGTTGCCAGTCTCTACTCAACTGTCGTTACGAAATCTCTTGGTCATTTCTCTGGTACAGGAGATGCACAAGCGCACCGGAGCGCTGCCGCTGACGTGGTTGAGACCCGCGGCCGCCGCCCGGCGTGGCCTGGTGTTCACGCTGCCGCCGACGGTTGTGCCGGCTGCCGCCGGCTGCGAGCCGGCGGCTGTGCCGGCTGGAGCCGGCGGCTATGCCGGCGGCTGGTCCAGGCGGACGAAGGTCACCGAGTCGCGCAGCGCCGCGATGACGAGCCGCACCGCTTCGCTGGTCGGGTCCGGCCAGGAATGCAGCAACGGCAGGCACCAGCCCGCCTGCTCGCGCGCCGCGGCGATGATGGGCGCCGCGACCTCGCCCGGGGTGGCCCCGGGCGCCCAGTCATTCCCGTCGCACGACCAGCCGATGTGGCGGTAGCCGGACCGCGCTACGGCCCGCTCGATCCGCGGCGCCGCCGGCCCATCGGCCCCGGCGCCCCAGGGCAGCCGGAACCGGTCGCCGGTCGGGGCGAACTCCTCCAGGATCGAGCGGGACAGCTCCAGATCGGCCGCTATCCCCTGCTCGGTCAGATGGCTGAACCGGCAGTGGTACTGGCTGTGGTTCCCGACGAGGTGCCCGTCGCTCACGATCCGCCGCAGTACCCGCGGAAACGCCCGCGCCCAGGCCCCCTGGACGAAGAACGTCGCCGGTACGGCGTGCGCACCGAGGACATCCAGCAACCGGTACGCGTTGCCGATCGGATCCCCGGCGGGATGGTCCGGGTGTTCCGCGTCGAACGTCAGCGCGACGCGGGTAGCCGTGGGTGCTCCTGGCGCCGGCACGACGCTAGGCGCTGACGAGGTTGTCGGCGGAGCTGGACTCGAACGCGCCCACCAGCCGGCACCCCGCCAGGCCGGCGAGGGTCTCCCCCGCTGGCGCCGACGGCCCCGACAGGACCACGAGATAGTCGTACCGGAAAAGGCTCCCGCGGCCGACCGCCGCGATCCCGCGCAGCGTCATGTCGCCCGCCTGCGCCCACGCCAGCAGGTCGGCGACCGCGCCGCTGACCGCCACGACGAGCACGTCCGCCCGGGGGCTCACCCGCAGTTCGCGCGACATGATCCACCACGCGCCCACGCTGCCGCGGTCGACCTCCCGGGCCAGCACCGCCAGGCCGTTCTGCTCGGCCGACGCCAGCGTGCCGACGACCGCGACGTCACCATCGCCGGCGAGCACCTCGGCCGCGGCGGCGAGCGAGTTCTGGTCGTGCATCCGCACCTCGGCCCGGGGCAACCGCTCGGCCAGGAATCCCCGGCAATGGATCAGCGAGCCGTGGCCGAGCACCAGCCTGATCCGGTCCAGGCTCGCGCCCGGCTTGCCCAGCAGCATGCAGTGGTACGGGACGAGAACCTCGCCGTTCACGTACAGCTCGGCCGCCGGAGCCAACAGGTGTGCGGCTATCTCCTGCAGGCCGCTGTTCGTCGTCTCGCTGGTGAGCACGGCCGAGTCGACGGAGCCCGCGGACACCGCCGCCCAGATCTCGTCCATGGTGGGCAGGTACCGGACCGGGCCGAGCTCGGGCAGCCGGCTGGTGAAGGCCCGGGTGGCCTGCCCCGCGAAGGTTCCGGGCCCGCCGAGCGTCGCCACCTCCCGGCGCTGCGTCTGCGCGGCCACTCACCCTCCTCCAGCCGGGCCGAACCCGCTCCGCGCGGCGCGCGCGCGAGGCAGGCCGGGCGCCAGGCTCAGCCCAGGATGCCGCCCCCGACTCCAGCCGGGCCGGCCGCCACAAAGCTCTTCTCCAGGTGCTGCCGCGTCGCGCGCACGTGATACCGGATGGCCTGCTCGAGGGCCGCCTCGTCGCCCGCCTCCAGGGCCGCGATGAGCGCCGCATGCTCCTTCAGCACCTCGCGCCGACGCTGCTGCAGTGCGGGTGCCGACAGGAAGTAGCGGTGCACCCGCTCGCGCACCTCTTCGATGATCGCGGCGACGGCGGTGGTGGCGCCGTTCAGCTCGCGGTGGAACTCCCGGTCGGCGGCCAGCCAGCTCTCGTCGTCCTGGTTCAGGGTGAGCGCCTTCGCGGCCGCCTTCGCGGCCCGGATGCGCTGCTGCGCGACGTCTGAGGACATGGTCTTCTTCAAGGCGAAGAACTCCATCTCCCCGCGCAGCTCGAGCAGCTCCATCACCTGGTCGGAGTCGAGGCTGGTGACGACGAAGCACTGGAACGGCTCGGCGACGACGAGGTGCTCGGCCTGCAACCGGCGCAGCGCCTCGCGGACCGGCACCCGGCTCACGCCGAGCTGGGTGGCCAGCTCGCCCTGCTTGAGCTCGGTACCGTCGCGCATCCGGCCGCGCAGGATGGCCGTCTTCAGCTGCGTGTAGACGCTGTCCGCGAGGGTCTGGCGCTTCACGACCTGGAGATCTTCTGGCGCCCGCTCGAGTTCCGGCGCGCTCTTCTGGCGTTGTGCCACGAGTACAGGATACAGCATCTTGTACATAAAAATGGGCGGCGTGCCGCGCCCGCGACCGGGTCATCAGGCCCCCACCTCGACCGCGTGCTCGAGCGAGGCGCGGGCGGCCAGCGACCTGCGCAGCGCCATCGCCCGGGCCGGCGCGTTCAACGCAAAAGCCCCGCTCAGCCGGCCCTCCCGGGCGTAGAGCGCGACCAGCACCGCGTTCGCCGGGTCATCCTGCACGATCCGGACCTCGTCGTCCGCCCGGGGGCGGCCGACGATCTGCAGCCGGTACCCGTACTGGTCGGACCACACATAGGGCACCGGCGCGTAGCGGCGCGGACGATCCGGGTTGACGATGTTCCAGGCCACGACCGCGGCCTGCTCGACGGCGTTGGTCCAGTGCTCGACCCGCATCGACTCCTCGAACAGGGCGTTCGGCCACCGGGCGACGTCCCCGACCGCGAAGACCCCCGGCGTACCGGCCCGGCAGCACTCGTCGCACACCACCCCGTCCGCGACCTCGACCGCCGAGCCGTCCAGCCACCCGGTGTTCGGGCGGGCGCCGACGCCCACGACCACGAGGTCGGCGCGCAGCGTCGTGCCGTCGTCCAGCCCGACCTGCTTCTCAGCCCCGACGGCGCGGATCGCGGTGACCGCGCGGCCGGGCAGCAGCCGGACGCCGCCGGCCTCGTGCAGCCGGCCGAGCCGCGCCCCGACGATGTTGCCGAGCACGCGGGCGAGCGGCTGGCCGGCCGGTTCCACCGCCGTGATCTCGATGCCGCGGGCCGACATGGCCGCCGCGACCTCGGAACCGATGAACCCGGCCCCGACGACGACCGCGCGCCGCGCCGATTCCATCGCGGCCCGGAGCCGGTGCGCGTCGGCGAGGGTACGCAGGTAGTGCACGGCGGTACGGGGTACGCCCGGCAACTCCCGGGCACTGGACCCGGTCGCCACCACCAGCGTCGAGTATCCGACTTCCCGGCCGTCGTCGAGCCGTACCGTCCGGCGCGCGGCGTCCAGCGATTCCACCCGGGACCGCAGCCGCAACTCGATGCCCAGCGCGTCCAGATCCTCCCGGGACCGCAGGCCCACCGAGGCGAGGTGCCCGTCCGGCGCCAGCACCTTCTTCGACAGCGTGGTCCGGTCGTAGGGCAGTTCGTCGCCCGCCTCGTGAATCGTCACCGTGCCGGGATAGGAGAACCGGCGCAGCGCCTCGGCCGTCCGCAGCCCGGCGACGGATCCACCGACCACCAGGACATCGGCGCGGCCGGTCATTCCGCGATGTCGATGGCCTCGACCGGACACGAGTAGCTGGCGTCGCGGGCCAGCTCGGCGTCCGGGCCGGAGAGCTCGCCGTCCCGCAGCAGGTGGGCCCGGTTGTCGTCGCCGATCTCGAACAGGCCCGGCGCGGTGGCGACACACTCGCCGTACCCACAACACTTGTCGGGGTCGATGATGACCTTCACGTCTCTCCTCAGCCGTCGTTCAGCCGGTTCCAGTTGGCCTCGGTGCCCTTGCCGGGCGCTGCCTCCTTGGCCGGGGCCGGCTGCCCCGCCGGCTGCGGCGCCGGCCGCTCCGCCGGCTGCTCCGCCGGCTCGACGAAGTCCTCCGGCAGGTGCTTCCAGAGGTCCAGAGTGGACGCCTGCGCCGGCAGGATGCGGGCACGGTAGCCGGCGTCGTCGATCTGCCGGTGGTTCGTGCAGAACTCCACCGCGACGCCGTTCATCGGGTCGATGATGTACGTGCTCACCGAGCCGGACGCCGCGTGCCGGACCACGTCCTGCCGCAGCTTCGCCCCGCTGCGCAGCGCCACGTTGCGCGCCCGCATCACGTCGTCCATGTCGTCGACCAGGATGCAGAAGTGGTCCAGCTGGCCCAGCCGGTTCGTGTCCCGGGCGATGCCGATCGAGTGGTGGTACCGGTTGCCCGCCCGCATGAAGACCATGGCGCGCTCGATCCAGTCGGACTCCTTGAACCCCAGCACGTCGCCGTAGAAGCGGCCGCTCGCGGTCGGATCGGAGGTGAGCCACACCGAGTGCAGGACCCGGTCCATCTTCAGGAACGTGTCCATCGGCACCGGCAGCGACACCATGTCGGTGAACAGCTCGATCTCGAACCCGTCCGGGTCGGTGAACCGGATCGCGTCGCTGACCCGGTCGCCGGCGAGGTCGTTCGCCGGCTTCCAGGCGATGCCGTGGGCGTCCAGCCGGTTGGCGATCTCGTCGAGCGCCGCCCGGTCCCGGACCTCGAAGCCGAGGCGGGCGAGGCTCGGCTGCCCGGTCTCCTCCAGCCGCAGCCAGTGGTGGTTGACGCCACCGGTGAGGAAGGCCTTCTTCGTCCCGCGCTCGGACACCTTCAGGTGCGCGACCCGGCGGTAGAAGTCCAGCGACCGGTCGATCTCGCCGACGGTGAGCGCGACGTATCCCAGCCCTTTCACCAGATCCATCGACAATGACTCCTCTCGTTGCGCCCGGTGTGGCTTCACGTGGCCATCGCGAGGTGGGCCCGCGCGTCCGCCTCGAGCTTCGCCCAGGTCTCCGCGGGGATGGACAGCTCGGCCGCGGCCACGTTCTGCTCCAGGTGGGCGACCTTCGACGTGCCGGGGATCGCCAGCATCGCCGGCGACCGGTGCAGCAGCCACGCGATGCACAGCTGGCTGACGGTCGCGCCGTGCGCCGCCGCCAGGGTGTCCAGCGGCCCGCCGGCACGCGCCAGCTGGCCGCTCGCGATCGGGGCCCACGGGATGAAGACGATGCCGTCGCGTTCGCAGCTGTCGAGCACCGGCTCCTGCACGCGGTCGACGATGTTGTAGCGGTTCTGGACGGAGACCGGGTCGACGACGGTACGCGCCTCCGCCAGTTGCTCCGCGGTGAAGTTCGACAGCCCGATCAGCCGGATCTTGCCGGCCTCCTGCAGCTCGCGCAGCGCGCCCAGCCCTTCCACGATCGGCACCCGCTGGTCCGGGCGGTGGAACTGGTACAGGTCGATGCGGTCCACCCGCAGCCGCCGCAGCGACATCTCCACGCACTGCCGCAGGTACTCGGGCCGGCCCACCGGAGCCCACTGGCCCGGGCCGCTGCGGGTCAGGCCGCCCTTGGTCGCGATGACCAGGTTGCCCGGATAGGGGTACAGCGCCTCGGCGATCAGGTCCTCGCTGACGAACGGCCCGTACGAGTCGGCCGTGTCGATGAAGTCGACACCGAGTTCGACGGCCCGCCGCAGGGTCCGGATCGCCTCGTCCCGATCGGCCGGCTCCCCCCAGATGCCGGGCCCGGTGATCCGCATGGCGCCGAAGCCGAGGCGCCGCACCTCCAGCTGCCCGCCGAGACTCACCCGCATGCCGTCGACCATGTTCACGACCTATGCCATCCCGTAGGAGATGTACTTGGTTTCGAGGTACTCGTCCATGACGTACCTGCCGCCCTCGCGGCCGATGCCGGACAGCCGCATGCCGCCGAACGGTGCCTGCGGCGTGGACGGGGCGCCGTCGTTGACGCCGACGACGCCCGACTCGAGGTTCTCGACGACAGTGAGCAACCGGGTCGCGTCCCGGCCGAAGACGTAGGCGGCCAGGCCGAACGGCAGGCTGTTGGCCCGCGTCACCGCCTCCTCATCCGTCCTGAATGGACTGATCGCCGCGAGCGGGCCGAAGGTCTCCTCGGTGAACACCAGCATGTCGTCGGTCGCGTCCCGGATGACGGTCGGCTCGAAGAACCGGTTGGTGCGGGACGGGAAGTCACGCACCTTGCCCCCGCAGAGCAGCGTGCCGCCCTTCGCGATCGCGTCGTCGACGTGCTGGGCGACCTTGTCCACCGCGGCGTCGTCGATGAGCGGACCGACGTCCGGATCGGTTGACCCGGCGCCGAGCGAGAGTTGCGCCGCGGCCGCGGCGAACCGGCGGCAGAACTCGTCGTACACGGCGGCCGCCACGTACATGCGGTTGGCCGCGATGCAGGACTGGCCGGTGTTGCGGAACTTCGCCCGGATCGCGCCGGCCACGGCGACGTCCAGGTCCGCGTCGTCGAGCACGATCAGCGGCGCCTGCCCGCCCAGCTCGAGGGACAGCCGCGTCATGTTGGCCGCCGAGCGGGCGACCAGCCACTGGCCGACCTCGGTCGACCCGGTGAAGGAGACCTTGCGTACCCGCGGGTCGGCGAGCACCGTCGCCCCGAACGCCGGCCCGCCGGTGGTGACCACGTTGACCACGCCCGCCGGTACTCCGGCCTCGACGAGCAGGCCGGCCAGGTGCAGGGCGGTCAGCGGGGTCTGCGCCGCCGGCTTGACCACCTGCGTGCAGCCCGTCGCCAACGCCGGCCCCAGCTTGCGCGTGATCATCGCGAACGGGAAGTTCCACGGCGTGATCGCCGCCGTCACACCGACCGGCTGCCTGGTGACGAAAATCCGCTTAGCGGCGGTCGAGGCCGGGATCGTCTCGCCGTAGACGCGGCACGCCTCGTCGGCGGCGAAGTCCAGGAAGCCCAGCCCGTAGGCGACCTCCGCCCGCGCCTCGGTCAGCGGCTTGCCGTTCTCGGCGGTGACCAGGCGGGCCAGCTCCTCGCTGTGTGACTCGACGAGGTCGACCACCCGGCGCAGCACCCGCCGGCGTTCCGGCGCGGCGAGCCGGGACCAGGTCGGGAAGGCGGCGGCCGCCGCGTCCACGGCGCGGGATATGTCGGCGACCGTGGCCCGGGGCACCTCGGTGATCACCTCGTCGGTCGCCGGATCGCGCACGGCGATCGTCTGGCCGTCGGCCGCGCCGCACCACTCACCTGCGATCAGGTTGAGTGCCCTGACCTGCCCGGACATCGGATCGACCTCCTCGGACGAGCGCATGGAAACTGTATCACCGGATACTGGATTCTGATGTCGGCTCTCCCTGGTCGGTGACAGGGGCCGGGGCCCGGCCCGGCTGAGGCCGGGCGGTGTGGCGCCCGGCCGGCCGGCGGTGCTCAGCCGTCGCCGGTACGCAGTTGGCGGAACTTCGAGCCGTGGAAGACCAGCGGCGGCACGTCGGGGTACGTCCACAGCTGCTGGACGCACAGCAGGACAATGTCGTGGTCGCCGGCCGGTACCTCGTCAAAGCGGGTGCAGTCGAGCCACAGCGCCGAGCCAGGCACGAACACCGCGCCCTGCGGCGTGCGTTCCCAGCTGACCTCGGCGAACCGGTCGACCCCTTTCGCGGCCAGGGATCGGGCGACCCGGCCGTGCTCCTCGGCGAGCACGGACAGCCCGAACCGCGGCGCGGTCCGCAGCGCCGGCCAGGTGGTGGACGTATGGGCGATGCAGACCGACACCAACGGCGGATCCAGCGACACCGGAGTGAACGAGCTCGCGACCAGCCCGAGCGGCCGACCGCGCAGGATCGCGGCGATCGCGGTGACACCGCTGGGGAAGCTGGCGAACGCGCGCCGCAACCCCTCCGGAGTCAGGTCACCGAGGGCCGCGGCCATACCCGCACCCTAGTACGGTGATTCTGCCGACGAAACGCTGTGTACAGTATCTCACTACCGCTGGTCCGTCCGGACGGGCTCGCACCGGTCACCGCCCGGGCAGCTCGGGATCGACCTCCCACCAGCACACCCAACCGTCCTCCAGCTGGCCGAGAACCTGGCCCCGCCGGGCTTCGGCCGCCTGCTCGTACTCGGCCCGTACCGCCTGCTGCTCGGCGATGTCCGGCATGATCCACTGGCCGGGCTTCGCCACTTCGAAGTCCAGATCGTCGAGGCTGTCCGAGACGTTGCTGATCGTCATCTGGAAGTCCTCGAGGTACTCGACCGCGTTGTCCGCCGTCAGCCGGAACACGCGATCGTGCCCGGGGTAGATGACGTCGGCCATCTTGACCACGCGGGCGATGGTGTCGCTGGCGGCCTTGCGGTCCCAGAAGATCAGCGGGTTCTCCCCCAGCAACGCGACCCTCGCGTGGTGCAGGGCGTCGCCCGCGACCACCGCCAGGCCGGTGGCGGTCTCGACCGACAGGCCGATACCGCCCGGCGTGTGACCGGGCATGTCGACGACCCGGACGCCCTGCAGGAGCTGGTCCCCCTCGGCGACCTCGACCAGCCGCTGGCGCTCGAGGATCGTGCCCGTCCACGCCGGCGTCGCCCAGTCGTTGCGGTGCGGCTGCAGCGAGTACGCGCGCTCCGCGGGATGGATCATGATCGGTGCGTGGTCGAAGACGTCGATGTTCTGGATGTGGTCCCAGTGCGAGTGGGAGAGCACGACACCGTCGATGTCCCGCGGCCGCAGCCCTCGCTTGGCCAGCGCTTCCCACAGCAGGATACGGCGCCCGACATGGGCGGGATCGAACAGGATCCGCTTCCGTTCGCCGCTGGCGTCCACCCCTTCGACCAGGGTCACCATGCAGAACCCGGCGAGCCCGACGTTGGTGTCCAGGCTGAATCCCTGGAGCAGAACCTCGACCGTCGGCAGTCTGTCGCTCAGCGTCATAGTGCCTGAACTCCTTCCAGGAAAGCCGTTCGCGGGTCAGGTACCGGGCCAGCGCCAGCCGGCCCAGTAGCCGTGCGGGGATCAGTAGCCGTGCGGGGGCAGTTGCTGTTCGGGGTCAGTAGCCGTGCGGGGGCAGTTGCCGTTCGCGAGCCGGCAGCCGTTCGCGGGTCAGGTACCGGGCCAGCGCCAGCGGTCCGGCGCGCCGATGTTCAGGGTCACCAGGCGGTCTTCGCCGACGTCCTCGGTGCGGTGACCCTTGCCGTGCATGTCCTCGGCCAGCAGGCAGTCGCCCGGCTCGAACCGCCGGCGCTCGCCGGTCGTCGTCGAGATCTCCATGGCTCCCCGCAGGATGACCACCCACTGGCGACGTGGCGGCGGGTGCAGGTCGAGCTCCGGCCGCCACTCCAGCAGCTCGATGATGTTGACGGTCGTCGCCGGGATGTCGCGCAGCGCGTGGCTACGCGGATCCCCGTCGAACGACACCTCGGGGCCGGGGATCTCGAGATCGGCGAACGTGGTGTGGCCGGCCTCGTTCGGGTACATCCGGACGATCGTGAACCGGCGCGCAGGTGGCCCGTCGCCGGTCACGTCCGGAGGTCGGGGTCGGCCAGCGACGCGATGATGTGGTCCGGCGCCCACACCAGCCCCTCCAGCGCCAGCGGATCGATCCGGCGGGACACTCCCGAGCGGCGATCGGTCACCCAGGCCAGCGGCCCGTGGCTGTGCTGGTCGACCCGGATCGACACCGAGGCGAACTCATTGGTGATGACCACGCTTGCGGAACTGGTCACAACGGCCCGCCTTCTAGAGGAGGAAGGTGAGGTTGCCGAGCGGCTCGTCGTTGTCGAGCAGGACCACCTTCTTCTGCCTGATCCGGAACGAGTCGCCCGCCGGTCGCAGCGTGTACTGCAGGCGCGCGCCGTAGACGTTCTTCTCGCCGGCGCGCACCTCGACCAGGATCATGTTGGCGCGTACCCGCACGTCGCCGTCGTCATCGCCGGACACCTGCTCGTTGCCGACGATCCGGCATAGCCGCGACGGTGGGTCCTGCGAGTGCGCGCCCTCGGAGTTCAACCGGAAGCAGCGCTCCTGCAGCCTGGCGTAGTCGTCGTAGATGATCGAGACGTGTCGCCTGGGGTCGTAGTCGTCCTCGTTGCAGGGCACCCAGTAGATGCCGTCCGGCGCCCACAGCTGGAGCCAGTCGTCGTACCGGTGCTGGTCGATGAGATCCGCCTCGTGCACCAGGAACGCGGTGACCTGCGCCCGGAGCTCGCCGACCGGCGTGCTGACCGCGCTCATCGGCTCGCCTCCGCGCTCGTTCCGCTCCTCGCCCGCTGTCGGCCCGCGGTGCTCATCGCATCGCCTTCGCCCACTGCCGCAGCTGGCTGCGCTGGGTCACCTCGTCGGTGATGTTCCCGATCACGACGCCGTCATCGCGCACCTCGGCCTGGGTCAGGCCGCGGGACAGCACCAGCCACGGTTCCTTGTCGGACTGCAGCCCGACCTGGTTGCGCTCGAAGATCTCCCGGTCGTCCGGCGTGCCGAAGCCGGCCACGCCGTTGAACCATTCGTAGCCGCGCAGCCGCCGCTCGTTGATCTCGTCGGGCACGCCGGCCAGCATGGCGGGATAGCCGAAGACCTCGGTGTACCCGCTGGAGGTCGGTCTGATCACGCGGACCTCGCTGCCGATGAGTTGCAGGTTCGGCCACACATGCACGTGCACGTCGCGCGAGCCGCGGATCCGCTCGTACGCCTCGGCTTCCGAGCCCCACCGCTCGACCATCAGGGCCAGGTAGCGGTGGCCGGCCTCGGTGTCCGGGATCTCCCCGATCAGCGAGCTGGTCGCCTTGCCGATCTCGACCCGGTCGGTGAGCGACAGGTCGAGCCGGCAGTGGCCGCCGCCGAGGTCTACCGTGAGGTTGGGCGCGCGGTCGCTGTTGTTCTTGCGGGACTCCGCGTTGCCGGTGCGGCGGGTCTGCAGATCTTGCACCGTTTTGTGGGTGAAGTTGACGTGGTAGCCGTCCATCCCCACGAACTTCCAGTTGCCGTGGAAGTTCGACTTCGCGGCGCCGGCCCGCAGCTCGACCTGCTCCATCGGCGACGCCTGCAGGAACATGTCGATGTACTCGGCGGTGCGCCCGAGGTGCTCGACCAGGCTGGGCCCGTCGCCGGCCAGTGAGGCGAAGTAGAAGCCGCGGTAATGGTCCAGCCGGGCCACCTCCACCAGCCCGAGGTTCTGCTTGTCGAACTCGGGGCCGTAGCGGCTGGGGAACGGCACACCGATGAGGGTGCCGCGGTTGCTGTAGGTCCAGCCGTGGTACGGGCACCGGAAGAACTCGGCGTTGCCCCGCTCGTACCGGCAGACGGTGGTGCCGCGGTGGCGGCAGCGGTTGAAGAAGGCGCGGACCACTCCGTCGGTGCCGCGGGCCACCACCACCGAGTGCCGCCCGATCGACTTGGTGCAGTAGTCGCCGGGCTCGGGCACCTCGGACTCGTGGGCGAGATAGACCCAGTAGGTGTAGAAGATCCGCTCCAGCTCGGCCTCGAAGATCGACTCATCGGTGAACACGGCCGAGTGCACCCTGCCCTCCTCGACCAGCGAGGAGTAACCGACCTCTTGACCGTCAACCACTGTCATCCGCATCTCCTCGAAGCTCAGAGGTACAGCCGGCGCACCAGCGGGTGATCCTCCTCGTGCCGCGTACTGAATACATTATACTGCCACCCAGTCTCCATCAAGGAACGTCAGCAACCCGGCCGGCCCGCCTCCCGGCTCGTCCCCCGAGCCGGGAGGCGGGCCGGGGCAGGTCGGGGCAGGTCGGTACCGAGGCGGTTTGAAGGACTCCGTCCGTTTCGGTCTGCCGATGGGTCAGCCCGATCGCGGTCCGGTGTGGACGGTGCCGGGCGGGCGAGCGCGAGCCGGCCGGGCTGATCCACAATTCGGAACCGGGGGTCGCGGTACGGGTCGATCCAGGTCACCGAAGCCCTTGCCCTGGCAGGGCTGTTGGCGTCGGCCGGATCGGTCGGCGACTACGGCAACGCCGTCGCCGGGTCGGCCTGAGCTCCATCGGTGGCTGCGAACGGTCCGAAGAGGACGTCGCGATACTTCGACATGCGCCGGACCGGGTGGGCGTGCTCGATGCGGAGGCCGGCCACCGCCAGCAACGCAAGCGCGCACACCACTACCGCCCGTAGTCCGGTTGGTCCGATCATGAGCTACCTCGGCTACCGCGTCGAATGTCTACCTTCCGCATCGCCGCGGACGCCCGCGCAGATCACCCCGGGCGCAGTGATTATCGGCGCGCCTTCGCCCACTGCGCGGCATCGGCCACCAGCGCCGGGAGTTCGGCGGGAGTGTCCAGACCGGCGACGTCGGCGGTCGGCACCCATTGGGCACCGCGGATCTCGGTCAGTTGCGCGGTGAGGTCGGTGGAGGTCGCGCGCAGCACGTACACGAGGTCGATGTGCCGGTGCACTCCGACCTTGGAGTCGCTGACCTGCATTTCCAGGATCGCGTACGGCGGAGCGTGGACGGTGACGGCCGGATGCGCGAACAACGGGTCGGTACGGCAGGCTCCGGCCTGCCCTGCCGGTGGCTGGACCGGTGGGGCAGGCCGGGGGCTGGCCGCTTACATGGCCGAGTGGAACAGGTAGCTGCCGGAGCCGACCTGGAAGGCGGCGTAGCCGTCGCGCATGCCGGTGAAGGTGGCGTCGCGCGGGGCGTCGACGGCGGCGCGGCTGCTCGCCGGGACGAGGATCTCGGCGGTTGCGCCGGCCGGTACGCCGGCGCGCAGCGTGAAGCGGCTGCCCTTGCGGGTCCACGTCGAACTCACCTGGCCGAGCGGGGAATCCACGTGGGCGGCGGCATTGGTGAGGTCGCCGACCGGGTGGGGCTGGATCGTGATCTTGGTGTAGCCCGGCCCGGCCGGCTCGATTCCCGCGACGCGCTGGTAGAGCCAGTCGTCCACCGTGCCCAGGAAGGCATGGTCGTGCGAGCGCGCCGTGTCCTCCCAGGCTTCCCACATCGTGGTGACGCCGAGGGTGTCGAACCAGTAGCCCCAGCCGGGATAGGTCGGGTTGGTGGCGACCTGGTAGGCGAGCTGCGCGTTGCCGGTATCCGTGAGCAGCGGGAGGATGATCTTCGTGCCGAGCGCGCCGGTGTTGAGGTGCCCGCCGCGCGCGTTGATGTCGTGGACCAGGTTGGCGAGCACGGCCGGCCGGTCGGCCGGCGGGACGATGCCGAGGCTCAACGGCAGCAGGTTCGACGTCTGCCGGTAGCCGGCCGACCGGTCGTCGTAGTAGGCCCCGGCCGCCGTGTCGAGGAACGTCGCGTTGAAGGCGTGCGCGATCGTCCCCGCCAGGGTGTCGAACTGGTCGCCGTCGGCGGTCCTGCCGAGCGCGCGGGCGATCTTGGCCAGAGTGGTGGCGGTCTTGTAGATGTAGGCGGTACCGACCAGCCGGGTGCCCTCGGGCGCGAGCCCGTTCGCACCGAAGCCGGGTGCCACCCAGTCGCCGAAGCTGAAGCCGTTGTAGATGTAGCCGGTCGGCGCGATGGTGTTCTCGAAGTGCCCCAGCCACGCCTTCATCGCGTCGTAGTTGTCGGTGAGGGCGGTGGTATCGCCGTAGTACCAGTAGAGATCCCAGTTGATCAGGACGTAGCTCGCCGACCAGACCGGATCGACCAGCCCTCGGATGCCCGGCTGGGTGGGGGTGTAGACGCCGATCGTGCCGTCCGGGTTCTGGTCGTCGCGGTGCACCCGCATCCAGTTCTCGAAGAAGTTCTGCATGTCGTAGTTGGCGATCGACGAGTCGGCGTAGAGGTGCGCGTCCGCGGTCCAGCCCCGCTTCTCGTACATCGGGGTGTCGGTCGGGATGGAGTGCAGGTTGTTCAGGATCGTGTTCGCCTGGGCCTGTTGGTAGCGGTTGAGCAGGTCGCTGGAACTGGTGAAGTCGCCGGTCTTCTGGACCGCGGTGTCGACCCGTTCGCCACGCACCGACACCACCGCGACCCCCGGCGGGGCACCGACCTGCACGTAGCGGAAGCCGTCGTAGCTGTAGCTGGGCTGGTAGGTCTCCAGGCCGCCGCCGCGCAGCGTGTACGAGTAGGACTGCACGCTCGAATTGTCGACCGTGCCGTCCGGACCGCGCAGCGCGACACGCGCCCACCCGGCGGTGGTGACCGCGAAGTCGTACACGCGCACGCCGGCGCTCGGCGTGGTGGTGTGCGGCACCGGCAGCCCGCCGAGCACCTTGATCGGTGGCAGTTCCTGGGCGTGCAGTGTTCCCGCGGGCGCGGTGACGGCGAGCGCCGGCGTCCAACTGCTGGCGTCGAACCCGGGCCGGTTCCAGCCCGGCTGCTCCAACCGCGCGTCGTAGATCTCGCCGTTGATGACGGAGTCGGCGCGGGTCGGACCGTCGGCCACCTTCCAGCTACCGTCGCTGACCACCCGCTGCGTCTTGCCGTCGCGGTAGGTGATGTCGAGTTCGAGCTTCAACCGGGGCTCGCCGTGCCACGGGGACGCCACCCAGTCGCCGGGGTTCGTCATCCCGAAGTAGCCGCGGCCCAGGCTCACGCCCAGCGCGTTGGCGCCGGATCGCAGCGCGTCGGTGACGTCGTAGGTCGCGTACAGCACGGTCTTGTCGTAGATCGTGAACGCCGGGTCGAGCTCATGGTCGCCGATCCGCTGCCCGTTGACGTAGAGCTTGTAGTAGCCGAGCCCGGAGATGTAGGCGCGAGCGGACGCGACCCGCTTGCCGGCCAGGAAGTCCTTGCGCAGCAGCGGTTCCGGCGGGCTGGGCAGGCCGACCGAGCCGTCCCAGGGGCCGCCGCCGTATGCGGCCGCCACCAGTGCGGCCGGCCAGGCCGAGTCGTCGAAGTCCGGCTGCTGCCAGCCGGTCGCGGTCACGTTCGACGACTTCCAGCTGGCA
>Ga0307500_10000026_pt1 | contig 43135 bp, 28 predicted proteins | sample 14_S_MG_FD_201362 | JGI IMG/M metagenome (GOLD analysis project Ga0307500, IMG submission 201362) | Soil microbial communities from Populus trichocarpa stands in riparian zone in the Pacific Northwest, United States - 14_S | ecosystem: Environmental > Terrestrial > Soil > Riparian zone > Trees... | reverse complement strand
CCGGCGCCGGACCGTTCGGCACCAGCAGCCGGTCCAGCCCGGCCAGCCCGCCGGCGGCCACGTCGGCCGGGGTGAGCAGCCGGTACGGCAGGTGCCAGACCTGGTCGAGCTGGTAGCGCAGCCAGCCGGTCGACTCGACCGCGCTGGCCGAGGTGGCCGACAGCGACAGCACCCCGATCGACGGCAGTTTCCGCGGCAGCGCCGGCGGGCGGGGCGCCGCGACCGGCGCGGCCGGCACCGCCGCCGGGTTCAGCAGCGCGCCGGACGACCCGCCCGGGACGTTGCCGAGCAGCGGCAGGCTCCACGCCGTCACGTCGTAGAAGTACGGGAACGGGACGTAGGTGTCCTCGTTCAGCATGCCCTGGATCCAGTGCTTCTGGCCCTGCGCGAGGCTGATCCAGTAGGTGCCGGCGGGCAGCGTGGCCGACGCCGCCGGGCGGCCGTACGGCCGGTAGTCCGGCACCCGCAGCGGGCGGGTCAGCCGGCTCACCGCGACGCCCATCCGCTGCAGCCGCCGGATCACCTGCGCCGCCTCGCCGGCGTGCGCCGGGTCGTCGGCCCGGATGAAGTAGCTGCGCACGGTCCGGGCCGGCACCGGGGTCGAGATCTCGTGGCCGGGGTTGAAGATCTGGTTCGGCTCCAGCAGCCCGGCCCGGCCCTGCTGGTACGCCTGGACGTAGCCGGCGTGCCACTGGTTCAGGATCGTCACCCGGGCGTCCGCGGCGGCCGACAGCGACACCCACTGGGTCAGGTACTGCTCCTGGGTGCGGTCGCTGATCGGGCTGTCGCCGCCCTTTTCGAAGGTCATGCCGGCGGCCAGGAAACCGGTCGACGGGACCGAGTCGCCGTAGCCGAGGTAGAACAGGTCGTAGACGTCCTGGTTGAAGAAGTCGATGCCACGCCGGTTGAACTCGGCTGCCATCGCTGGGCCGTACACGTGGTCGATCCAGTCCACCGACTGGTCGGGCAGCTCGTGGTAGATCGGGTCGGCGTTGGGCGGGAAGAAGTAGCTCGTGCCGCCCATCTCGTGCGCGTCGATGTAGAGCACCGGCGGGAACTTCTGCAGCAGCGCCAGCTTGCCGTCGGTCTCCGGCTGGGTGCGGGCGAACCAGTCGCGGTTCAGGTCGAAGCCGTAGCCGTTGCGCCGGTTGTCGGCCTCCCGGCCGTCCGGGTTCTGGATCGGCAGCACCACCACGACCGCGTTGTCCAGGATGTGGCGGGCGGCGCAGTCGTCCCGGTCGGCCAGGTCGCGCAGCGTCCGCAGCGCCGCGTCGGTGCCGCTCTCCTCGTTGCCGTGCACGTTCGCGGTGACCCAGAGGATCGCCGGGGTGTGCGCGGCCAGCGCCCGGGCCACCGGGGCGGGGGTCCGCGGGTCGCGCAGCGCCTTCGTCGACGCCTCCAGCAGCCGCAACCCGATCGGGGTCACCCACTCCGGCCTGCCGGCGATCGCGTACCGCAGCGGCCGGCCCTGCCAGCTGGTGGCCGCGGTACCCGCCACCACCCGCGGGCTCGCCGCCGCGACCGCGGTCAGGTACCGGTCCGACTCGGCCGCGGTCACCTCCCGCGAGCCCAGGTCGAACCCGAGCACCTGGGTCGGATCGGGGACCCCGCCGCGGTAGTGCGCCGGCGTCATGGTCGGGTCACAGGCGGCGCTCGGCGTCGCCCCGGCCGGCGGTGCCAACGCGGTGGCCGGCAGCAGACCGAGGACAGCGACAACCGCGGCACCAGCGGCAATGCGGACACGGGCTCCCATAGCTAACGATCCTCCCAGCCAGCACCGACCAGGCCAATAGCCGGCGGTGCGGCCTGCTAACCGACAACCAGCCGAAGTCCGTGATGGTCGACGAAGTCGGTGAAGTCCTTGAGGTTGCGCGTCGCGAGCGGCAGGTCTTCCACGAGGCAGCAAGCCGCGATCCAGGTGTCGTTGACCGGCCGGGTCCGGCCGCGCCGCATGGCGGCAGCTTGCAGGCGCCCCCAGGTGCGGGCCACCTCATCGTCATACGGGAGGCGGGTCAGCCGGCCTAGCCAGTCGCCCAGCGCGGCGCGGTTTCGCGGGCCCCACTGCCGCGCCTCTGCCCAGACCGTCAGCTCAGCAAGCGTTACGAAGGAAGCACAGGGGGTTCGACCGGCGAGCTCGGTTTCCAACCCGGCAGTGAGGCGACCGCGGAAGGCCAGTGAGGCGACGTCCGAATCGAGGACGACGGGTCGCATGGTCAGGCGACGCCGGCCTGCCGCATGGTGTGGACGAACTCGATGAACTCATCGACTTCGGCATCGGACTCGAACACGTCGAGACAGACCAGATCGGCGGCCGAGCGGATCGGCTGTACTCCCTGCCGGCGCGCCAACTCAGCCACGGCACGTGCCTGCCCGGCGAGCCCGGGTCGCCAACGCTCTCTGTCATCCTGGTCACCGCTTCGGGTCTCCGTCCTCGTCTATGGTCCCACTTCCGGGCCCGGTCTCCGACCTCAATCGCCGTGCCGAGCGAGTGCGATGGCTATATTATATGCATGGTGATGCAAATTATGCACTCCGGCTGGAGTGTGAAATATCGGGCGGGTGGGTCTGGTTTGGCCGCTGGCGCCGGGGAGCCTTGGCGGGCGAGCCGAATCGTCCCGTCCGGCGCTGGTGGAGGCAGCATGACCGACCCCGCGGCAGTGCCTACCGGAGCGCCGCCCGGCTCGGTCGCCATCGCCGGGATCGGGCCCGACAATCCTCCGGTGACCGAAGCGCAGCCAGCCGTTCCGGTCGGCAAGGCTGCCGGCCGGCCGTTCTCCGGGAAGACCGCGTGGGTGCGGTCGGTGGCGCCGCCGCTGCGGCAGTTCCTGCGGACCGAGACCGGCAGTGCGGCGGTGTTGCTGGCCGCGACGGTGGCCGCGCTGGTCTGGGTGAACGTCGACGCCGGGTCGTACCGGCGGGTCTGGGAGACCGAGCTGTCCGTCCGGCTCGGCGGCTCGAGCCTCGCCATGGACCTGCGGGAGTGGGTCAGCGCCGGGCTGATGACGCTGTTCTTCGTGGTGGTGGGGCTGGAGGCGCGGCGCGAGTTCGACCTCGGCGAGCTACGCGAGCGGCGCCGGGTCGCGCTGCCGGTGCTGGCCGGCATCGGCGGGATGCTGGTGCCGATCGGCATCTACCTGGCGGTGAACGCCGGCCGGCCGTCGGCGCACGGCTGGGGCGCCGCGATGTCGACCGACACGGCGTTCGCGCTCGGGCTGCTGGCGCTGGTCGGGCCGCGATTCCCGGAGCGGCTGCGGGTCTTCGTGCTGACCGTCGCGGTGGCCGACGACCTGGTCGCGCTGGCCGTGATCGCGGTCGCGTACAGCTCGGCGGTCGCGGCGGTGCCGCTGCTGATCGCGGTGGGGATCTTCGCGCTGATCCTGCTGGTCCGGGCGGTCGGCGTCCGGCCCGGGTTGCCGTACGCGCTGCTCGGTGTGGCGGCCTGGGTGGCGCTGGCGAAGTCCGGGGTCGAGCCGGTGGTGCTCGGGCTGGCGATCGGGCTGCTCGCGCTGGCGTACCCGGCCGCCCGCGGCGACCTGGAGCGCGCGTCCGACCTGTTCCGGCTGTTCCGCGAGCAGCCCACCCCGCAGCTGGCCCGCACCGCCCGGGTCGGCGTGGCCGCCGCGATATCGCCCAACGACCGGCTGCAGCAGCTGTTCCACCCGTGGACCAGCTACCTGATCGTGCCGCTGTTCGCGCTGTCCAACGCCGGTGTGCGGATCAGCGGGGACTTCCTGGCCAGCGCCTACAGCTCGCCGATCACGCTGGGCATCCTGATCGGGTACGTGGCCGGCAAGCCGATCGGCATCGTCGGGACCGCGGCGCTGGTGACCAAACTGAGCCGGGGCCGGCTGCGGCCGCCGGTCGGCTGGGACGCGATCGCCGGCGCCGGCTCGATCGCCGGCATCGGCTTCACCGTCTCGCTGCTGATCGCCACGCTGGCGTTCAGCGGCACCGACCTGGAGCAGGCGAAGCTGGGCGTGCTGAGCGCCGCGCTGATCGCGGCGGTCGGCTCCTGGCTGGTCTTCCGGGCGACCGCGATGCTGCCGTCCGGGCTGCGCAGCCGGGTCCGGGCCGGCGCCGCCGAGGTGATCACCGACCTGGCCGTCCCGGTCGACCCGGACCGGGACCACCTGCGCGGCCCGGCGGACGCGCCGGTCACCGTGGTGGAGTACGGCGACTTCGAGTGCCCGTACTGCGGGCAGGCCGAGCCGGTGGTCCGCGAGCTGCTCGCCGACCACGGCGAGGTCCGGTACGTCTGGCGGCACCTGCCGCTGACCGACGTGCACCCGAACGCGCAGCTGGCCGCGCAGGCCGCCGAGGCCGCCGGCCGGCAGGGCGCGTTCTGGCCGATGCACGACCTGCTGCTCACCCGGCAGGACGCGCTGCGCCCCCCGGACCTGCTCCGCTACGCCGGCGAGCTCGGCCTGGACACCGACCGCTTCCACGCCGACCTGCGGAAGAACTGCGGCGCCGGCCGGATCGCCGACGACGTCGACTCGGCCGACCTGAGCGGTGTCTCCGGCACGCCCACGTTCTTCATCAACGGCCGCCGGCACTACGACGCCTACGACATCGCCACGCTCTCCGCCGCGGTCAAGGCGGCCGGCGCGAAGGCGCTATCCAAATAGGACCGTTCGTGCCATGCTCCAGCTACTTGTCCGCTATCGTCGGGCGAAGCTCGCGCGAGCTGACGGTTCCCCCGCTCTCCGGTCAGTGAAGGAGCCCTCGATGCGTCCAGCAGTGCAAGCGCTTTCAGTCCTGGCGGCGGCGGCCGCCATCGGGTCCGCCACGGTCGCCGCCGCCCCCGGCGCGGCCGCCGCCGGGCCGCCGGTCATCACCTACCGGTCCTGCTTCTCGTTCACCTACGCCATCGACTGCGAGGTGCACTGGTCCGGCGGCACCGACCCGGCCACCGTCGCCTGGGCATCCGGCACCAACTCCAACGTCTCCGGTTCGCGCACCGACCCGGTCGCCCACATCACCATCGCCGGCGGCAACTGCGTCCCGGCCACCTTCTACACCGTCAAGATCACCATTACCGACGCCATCGGCCAGTCGGTCAGCGCCACCCTCCCCGGCCGCTGCACCATCTGACGGCGCGCCGGCCGGCCTGGGCCGGCAGGCGCAACAACGTTCGTGTGCCTGCTCGGGTGAACCTGCCGAATAAGGTTTGTGTCCGATCATGCCTGCCAACTAGGTTTCGCGCTGTTTTGACGCGCGTCGTGCGCGGCGACGCCTGGAGCGGGGAGAGCCATGCGTGGTTCCGGTCGGTTGCTCTGCGCATCCTTGTTCGTGGTCGCCGCGGTGGCTCCCGTTCCGCTCGCCGCCACGGCGGCGGTGCCCGCGGCCTCCGCGCCGGACGAGGCCACCGCCGCAGCTGCGGCCCGGGCGTCCGGCCAGCCGGTCGAGGCGGTGCGGCTGCGGGCCGAGGACCGGCAGGTCTTCGCGAACCCGGACGGCAGTTGGACCGCCGAGGTCACCGCTGGCCCGGTGCGGGTGCGGCGAGCGGACGGATCATGGACGCCGGTCGACACGACGCTGCGCGCCCGGCCGGACGGCACGGTGGCCCCGACGGCGACGGTTGTCGAGCTGTCCCTGTCCGGCGGCGGCACCGCCCCGCTGGTGCGGCTGACGAGGGGTGTCCGGTCGCTGTCGCTGGGCTGGCCGGCGGCGCTGCCGGCGCCGACCCTGACCGGCGACACCGCGACGTACGCTGAGGTGCTGCCGGGAGTCGACCTCCAGGTGCGGGCGGACGTGGCCGGGTTTGCCGAGCAGTTGGTGGTGAAGTCGGCTGCCGCTGCGGCAAACCCCGCGCTGGCCACGCTCACGTTCCCGGTGGCGCTACACGGGCTGGCGCTGCGCGGCGACGACAACGGCGGTGTCCGGGCAGTGGACGAGGCCGGTCGGCCAGTGCTGGAGGCGCCGCAGCCGATGATGTGGGACTCGCCGGCCGCCGGCACCGGGGGCGCCCCGAGCCGGGCCGGCGCGACGACCGGCGAGGCCGGACGGACGGAGCGCCCGATACCGGTGGCCGTCACCGCGGCCGGCCTGACGCTGACGCCGGACCGCGGCATGCTCACGAGCCCGGCCACCCGGTTCCCGGTCGTGCTGGATCCGACGTTCACCACGTACGGGTACACGTCCCGCAAGGAGGTCGACTCCTACCATGCGGACTCGACGACGTTCGGGACCCTCCCCCCGGGAAACCTGGCGATGGGATTCCAGGAGTTCCAGCCGCCCACGCTCGCGCGCTCGTTCCTCGGTTTCGGGCTGAGTAGCCTGCTGTGGGGGGCGACAGTCTCGGACGCGAAGCTGGCGCTGTACGAGTGGTGGTCCTCCTCGCACGACACCAACTGCCGGGTCACGACGAAAGCGCAGGTGTGGGTGACCGGCGGGATCAGCGCGTCGACGACCTGGAACCGGCAGCCGACCTGGGGTGGTCTGGCCGCGGAGTCGGACGGTGCCTACGGCAACGACCAGAACCCGTCCTGCCCGGCGCGGACGGTGGAGTTTCCGGTCACCGCGCGGATCGCCACCGCGGCGGCCAACCACACCGGGATCACGTTCGGGATCAAGGCGAACAACGAGTCCGACGGGCTGGGGTGGCGGAAGTTCAGCGCCGCCACGGACAAGGTGAAACTGACCGTTCGCTACAACCACACGCCGACGGTGGGAACCATGGGCACCTCGCCGTCCACCTCGCCGCTGTGCTACTTCAACGGCAACTTCCCCGGCGGCAGCGCCGCGACGCCGCAGTTGAACCCGGGCGCGCCCGGGATGGTGCTGAAGGCCAACCTCGCCGACCTGGACCAGAACCATCCCGGCGGCCACGTCGAGTCGCTGCGCGCGACGTTCCAGTTGTGGCGCTACGGCGGCTCGGCGCCGCTGTGGTCGAAGGTGGTCGGGCCGGCCGGTCCGGGCCAGTTCAGCACCCCGCCGGTGCGCCTGTTCGAGACGGCCGACCCGAACAACCCGGACAAGGTGCTGCACGACCAGCTCGCCTACAACTGGCGGGTCATCGTCACCGACGGCACCGCGACCAGCGCCGCGTCGGGCTGGTGCCAGTTCCGGATCGACCTGACCCATCCGAACACGCCCGGCGTGACCGGCGACGTCTACGCCCCGGACACGTGGGGTGGCGGGGTGGGCGTCCCCGGTGCCTTCACCCTGGACTGGAACGGCTCGACCGACGTCACCAGGTTCCTGTACAGCGTCGACACCCTCAGCCTGAACAACCAGCTGACTCCGAACGCCGCCGGCACGGCCACCGTGCCAGCCTGGACGCCGACCACGCAGGGCATCCACCACCTGTACGTCCGCAGCGTGAACAAGTTCGGCGTGCAGTCCACCGACTACGCCGACTACCGGTTCTTCGTCGACCCGGCCCGGCTGCCGGTCGGCCAGTGGAAGCTGGACGAGACCGGCGACGCGAGCACGGCGGCCGACACCGGCACCGGTGGGCATGCCGCGACGGTCGTTGGCGACGGCGTCAGCTGGGGTAACGGGCGGGTCGACGGCGGTGTCGACTTCGACGGCACCCCGGGCAGCTACCTGAGCACCGGCGCGAGCGTGCCGACCCAGTCACCGTTCTCGGTCTCGGCCTGGGTGACGCTGGCCGACCCGGGCCTCGACTACGTGGTCGCCAGCCAGACCACCGGCACCGGTGGCGACTTCGCGCTCGGTTTCTGCGGCGGGCACTGGGTCTTCGCCGTCGGCACGGCCGCCTGCGGGGCCGCGCCGGCCGCGGTCGTCTCGGCCTCGACGCCGGCCAGCAGCACCTGGTACCACCTGACCGGCGTCTACGACTCGGCCGCGCACCTGCTGCGGCTCTACGTCAACGGCGTCCCCGACGGCGCGCCGGTCGCGTACTCCGGTGCTGTCACGGCGGCCGGGACGGTCCGGATCGGCTGCGACACCTGCGCCGGCACGATCCCCAGCGGCGAACTGCCGTGGGCCGTGGACGACGTCCGGGTCTATGACCGGATCCTGTCCGCGGCCGAGGCCGCCGGCATCGTGAACACCGCCTGGCAGGAGGTCGGCCGGTGGGTCTTCGACGAGGCCAGCGGCGCCACCGCGGCCGACTCGTCCTCCAACGGCTACACCGCCGCGCTCAGCGGCGGCGCCGTGTTCGCGGCCGGCGGCCGCACCGGGAACGCCGTGTCGTTCACCGGCGCCGCGCCGGCGGTGTCGACCGCGCGGGCGGTGCTGCGGCTGGACCGCAGCTTCTCGGTCACCGCCTGGGTGCAGCTGTCCAACACCACCGGGGTGCACACCGTGCTGAGCCAGGACGGCTCCGACACCAGCGGCTTCGTGCTGCAGTACCGCAACGACGCCGACGGGGTGCAGTGGTTCTTCGGCATGCCCAACGCCGACTCGGTACCGGTGGAGTATCAGCGCGGTGCGAGCTACTTCACGACTGTTCCAACCGGTTTCGTGCACTTGGCCGCCGCGTACGACGCCTCGAGCAACAAGCTGAAGCTGTACGTCGGCGGCACGTTGCGGGACGCGGGTCTGGAAGACCAGCCGTGGAATGCCAGCGGCGTGCTGCAGATCGGCCGGGACAAGGTGACCGGCAGCTACGGCGACTACTGGGCCGGGCTGATCGACGACGTCCACGTCTACTGGGGCGTCCTGTCCGACGACGTGATCCGGCAGCAGGCCGGGATCTGAGGTGGCGGCGATCGTGAGGGGTGGGCGGGTGCGCGCAGGTCTGAAGGCGGACGCCGCGGGGCCGTTGCGGCGGGTGCGCCGGGGCATCGCGCTCGGGCTCGCTATCGCACTACCGCTGTCGTTGGCGCAGGCCACCACGGCCCAGGCCGCGCCGCGGCTGACCGGCCCGCCGCCCCGGCAGCACGACCGGCCGGTCCCCGGCGTCGACGTCGTCCCCGCGGCCCGCGCCGTGCCGCGCGCCGACCCGCGCGCGCTGCGGACCGGGCCGGCGGTGAGCTGGCCCGCGGCGGGGGTCGCCACGGTGCCGGTACCGGCCGCTGCCGGCACCCGGGCCCGGGCCGGCTCGCTGCCGGTCTGGGTGGCTCGCCCAGCGCCCCCGGCCGGAACAGCCACTCCGGCCGCGGTGCCCGCGGGCGTCCAGGTGCAGGTGCTGGACGCGACCGCGGCACAGCGGGCCGGCGTCACCGGGCTGCTGGTGCGCCTCGCCCGGGCGGACGCCGGGACGGCGGCGGGCCGGGTGACCCTGGGCGTGGACTACTCCGGGTTCCGGCACGCGTTCGGCGGTGACTGGGCCAGCCGCCTCACGCTCTACCGGCTGCCGGAGTGCGCGCTGAGCACGCCCGCCGGGCCGGGCTGTGCCGGTACCCCGGTGCCGGCGGCCAACAACGTCAAGGCCGGCCAGGTCACCGCGGACGTGGATGTCGCCGCCGCCGGGTCGGTGTTCGCCCTGGCCGCCGCGGCGGCCGGCAGCACCGGCGACTTCACCGCCACCTCGCTGGCGGCGTCCGCGGTCTGGCAGGTCAGCCCGCAGACCGGCAGCTTCTCCTGGAGCTACCCGCTGCGGGTGCCGCCGGTGCCGTCCGGGCTGTCGCCCGCGCTCGCGCTGTCGTACGACTCGGGCAGCGTGGACGGGGCGACGGCGTCGGCGAACAACCAGCCGTCCTGGGTCGGCCAGGGCTGGGACATGCCGGCCAGTTTCGTCGAGCGCAAGTACAAGTCGTGCGCCGACGACGGGCACGCCGGCGTCGGTGACCTGTGCTGGGGCGGGGACAACCTGGCGCTGTCGCTGAACGGCCACGCCACCACGCTGATCCACGACCCGTCCGGCAAGTGGGTGCCGAAGGACGACGACGGTTCCAAGGTCGAGCAGGTCTTCCCGGCCACCGCGGTCAACGGCGTCGACCGCGGCGAGTCCTGGAAGGTCACCACGACCGACGGCACCCAGTACTTCTTCGGCCTGCACCAGCTACCGGGCTGGACGACCGGCAAGGCGGTGACGAACTCGGCCTGGTTCGTGCCGGTGTACGGCGACGACTCGGGTGAGCGGTGCTTCAACGCGACCTTCGCCAATGCCTCATGCCTGCAGGCGTGGCGGTGGAACCTCGACTACGTAGTGGATCCGAAGGGCAACGCGCTCGCCTACTACTACGCGCAGCAGCGCAACTTCTACGACAAGAACCACGCGACCACCGGCACCCAGTACGTCTCCGGCGGCTACCTGGCCCGGGCCGAGTACGGCCTGCGGGCCGGTCACGTCTACGAGGTGTCAGCGCCGGCCCAGGTCAGCTTCACGCCGGCCGACCGGTGCATCACCGCGCCCTGCACGCTGCCGACCAACCCGGCCGCGGGTAGCCACAACAGCAACTGGCCGGACGTCCCCACCGACCAGTCCTGCACCAGCGCGACCTGTACCGGCAAGTTCTCCCCGACGTTCTGGACCAGCAAGCGACTCGCCTCGGTCGCCACCGCGATCTGGACCGGCACGGCGTACCAGAACGTCGACGTGTGGACGCTGAGCCAGTCGTTCACCCCACCTGGCGACGGCACCGACCCGGCGCTCTGGCTGGACAGCATCGTGCACGCCGGCCAGGCCGCCGGCGCGAACATCGTCGCCGGCACCGCCACGCTGCCGGCCGTCACCTTCCAGGCGGCCGATCTGGTGAACCGGGTGGACGGCACGGACACGCTGCCGCCGATGGTCAAGCGCCGGATCGGCACGATCATCAACGAGTCCGGCGGCGAGATCGCCGTCACCTACAGCACGCCGGAGTGCACGACGGCCAGCCCGCCGACCCCGCAGGCGAACACCAAGCGCTGCTACCCGGTGAACTGGACCCCGCCGGCCCAGCCGGAGGTCAACGACTGGTTCCACAAGTACGTGGTCACCGACCTGGTCCAGCGCGACAGACCGGGCGGCGCGGCGATCCAGCAGACCCACTACGACTACCTGGACGGCACCGCCTGGCACTTCGCCGACACCGACGAGATCACCCCGCTGGCCAAGCGCACCTGGTCGGAGTGGCGCGGCTACTCGCACGTCAAGGTGACCGCCGGCAACGGCGGCAGCGGCCCGCCGACGGTGACCGAGCAGCGCTTCTACCGGGGCATGGACGGCGACCGCAACGCCACCGGCACCGTCTCGGTGGCCGACTCCGACGGCACCGCGCACACCGACTCGCCCGGCCTGGAGGGCTTCGAGCTCGAGGATCAGACCTTCGACGGCGCGACCGAGATCTCCCGGCAGATCACCGACCCGAGCCGGCGGACCACCGCCTCACATCTGGTCACCGACACCAGCCGCACCGTGAACGCGTTCATGGTGACCACCGGCACCGAGCGCGGCCGGGTCCGGCTGGCGTCCGGCGGTTTCCGGAACACCCGGGTCGACAAGGCCTACGACACCGCCGGCAACCTGACCCAGGTCGACGACCAGGGCGACACCAGCACCGCGACCGACGACCTGTGCACCAGGACGCTCTACGCCAGCAACACCACCAAGTACATGCTCGCCTACCCGTACCAGGTCAGCACCGTCGGCGTGGCCTGCTCGGCGACGCCGACCTTCCCGCGCGATGCGGTCGCGTTCACCCGCGAGTACTACGACGGCCAGGCGCTGGGCGTGCTGACCGGTGTCGGCAACGTGACCAGGTCCGAGTCGGCGACCGCCTACAGCGGCGCCGCCCCGTCCACCTTCGTCACCACCGCGACCACCGCCTACGACACGGTCGGCCGGGTGACCAGCGTCAAGGACGCCCTGAACCGCACCACGACCAGCAGCTACACCACCAAGCCGGCCACGGTCCCGGCTACCGGCACGATCACCCGGATCGGCCTGACCACCCAGACCGTCGTCACCAACGCGCTGAACCAGGTCACCACGACCACCCTCGAACCGTCCTGGGGGTCGCCGATCCTGGCCGTGGACGTCGGCGGCCGCCGTACCGAGGCGACCTACGACGCGCTCGGCCGGACCCGCGAGGTCTGGCTCCCGGGCCGGAACAAGCCCGGCGGCTACGAGGGCAACCGGCAGTACACGTACGCGATCAACAACGACGGCGCGGCCAGCTACGTCAGCACCCGCCAGCTCAACGGTAACGGCCGTTACCTGACCAGCTACGAGCTCTACGACGGGTTCCTGCGCCCCCGCCAGACCCAGGCGCCGGCCACCCCGCCGGCCACCGGCCGGGTCGTCACCGACACCCTGTACGACTCCCAGGGCCGGGCCTGGCTGACCAACGCGCCCTACTACAACACCGGCGCTCCCAGCGGCACGCTGCTGTCGGTGCTGGCCGCGAATATCCCGTCGGCGCAGGTCACCGACTTCGACGGTGCCGGCCGGCCGAGGCTGACCACCCTCTGGTCGATGGGCGTGCCGCAGTGGGCTACCGCGACCGCGTACGGCGGCGACCGCGTCAGCATCACCCCGCCGGACGGCGGCACCGCCACCACCACGGTGACCGATGCCCGCGGGCGCACCACCCAGCTGCTCCAGTACCACGCCGACACGCCGACCGGGCCGGCCGACCTGACCAGCTACACCTACACCTCGTCCGACCAACTCGCCTCGGTGACCGACCCGGCCGGCAACGTCTGGCGGTACGAGTACGACCTGCTGGACCGCAAGACCAAGGACGACGACCCGGACACCGGCGCGACGACCATGGCCTACGACAACGCCGGCCAGCTCACGTCGCAGACCGACGCCCGCGGCCAGACCCTCGCCTTCAGCTACGACCTGCTCGGCCGCAAGACCGGCGAATACGCCGGCTCCACCACCGGCACCCAGCTGGCCGGCTGGACCTACGACACCGCGGCCGGCGGAGTGGGCATGCCGGCCAGCTCGACCAGGTTCGTGGGTGGCCAGGCGTACGTCACGTCGATCCTCAACTACAGCCGGGGAAACAAGGGCTTCGAGCCAGACGGCCTCCCGTACGACACGAGCGTGACGATCCCGGCCCGCGAGGGAGCGCTGGCCGGCAGCTACGAGTTCTTCGCCGGCTTTGACGTGATCGGCGCCATCGACAACTACACGATGCCGGCCGCAGGCGGGCTCGGCGAGGAGACGGTCGTCTCTGATTACGACGACCTCGGCCATCAGGTGAACATGCAGGGTCTGTTCACCCGGTACGTCTCGGCGTCCCGCTACACCGAGCGTGGGCTGCTGGCCGGCTACACCCTGGGCGTCGGGGCGACCGCGATGAACCTCGACTGGTCCCGCGACCAGGCGACCGACCGGCTCACCCGGGCCACCGCCGTGCCGACCGGTCAACCCATCGTGGCCGACCTGCACTACAGCTACGACCCGGCCGGCAACCTGACGAAGGCCGCCGACACCCCGCAGACCGGCGGCGCCGACACCCAGTGTTTCGGCTACGACTACCTGCGCCGGCTATCGGAAGCCTGGACCCCGTCCAGCGGCGAATGCGACGCGGCCCCGGTGGCCGGCGCCCTGGGTGGGCCGGCGCCGTACTGGACCGGGTACGACTACGACCTGACCGGCAACCGGACTGCCCAGACCTCGCACGACCCGGCCGGCGGCCCGGACACCGTCCGTACGTCGACCTATCCGGCCGGGGGCGCGCCGAAGCCGCACGGGCTGACCCAGGTCACCGGCGCCGGGTCGGGCGTCGGTGCGTACGGCTACGACGCGGCGGGGAACACCACCAGCCGGCCGGGGCCAGCCGGCACGCAGACGCTCAGCTACGACGCCGAGGGCCGGCTGGCCACCATCACCGGCGGCGGCCAGAACTCCTCGGTCGTCTACGACGCGGACGGCGGCCGGCTGGTCACCCACGACAGCACCGGCTCCACGGCCTACCTGCCCGACGGCATGGAACTGCACGCGGACACTGCCGGGCAGGTCACCGCGACCCGGTACTACACCTGCGGCGGGACCACGATCGGGATGCGCACGCCGGCCGGCGTCACCTGGCTGGCCACCGACCCGCACGGCACCGCCACCGTCTCGGTCACCTCCGCTGGCGTGGCATCGGTACGGCGGATGGATCCGTTCGGCAACCCGCGAGGCGCCCAGCCGGCGTGGCCGAACACCCGCGGTTTCGTCGGCGGGTTGGTCGACCCGTCCGGGCTGACGTACCTGGGTGCCCGGGAGTACGACCCCGCCCTCGGCCGGTTCACCACCATCGACCCGGTCATCGACCCGGCCGACCCGCAGCAGCTCAACGGCTACGCCTACGCCAACAACAACCCGACCACGTTCAGCGACCCGACCGGCCTGCTGTGTACCAACGGCCCGGACGGCATGTGCCACACGAACAGTGGCAAGAACATCCCCACCCCGGGCGTCTCCGACAAGCAGGCGGTGCTCGGACTACCCGACCTGCAGCACCTGCAGACGCCGGACCAGATCGAGACGCAGAATCACCTGTACGTGGCGAAGGGCCGGGCCGGCTCGCAGCACGAGCGCCTGATCAGGGTGGTCAAGGAGATCACCAGCATCGTCGCCGACCAGCTCGGGATCAGCGCAGGCTTGGACTGCATCCTGAACGGCAGCATCTCCGGCTGCCTGCAGACCGCCGGCGCCCTGCTCAGCTCCGCCGTCGGCGGCCTGGTCGGCCGCTTCCTGGCCAAGTACGGCTCCCCCTGGAAGTGGCGAGCCGGCGCCCGCCTCGTCGGCCGCCTCTGGTCCCTGGTCCGCGACGGCGTCGACGCCGTCCGCGGCTTCTTCAAAGCCCGCGGCGAAGTAACCGCCGCCCAAGCCGCCGTCCGCCGGGCCGACAAGGCCGCGGCGGCAGCGTGCAGCTTCACTCCCGAAACCCGAGTCGTCATGGCCGACGGCAGCAGCAAGCCCATCGCGGCCGTCCGAGTCGGCGACCGCGTGGCCGCCGCCGACCCCGAGACCGCCCAACCGGCCGGCGCGCGCACGGTCACCGCGGTCCTGACCCACCCCGACGAGGATCTACTCGACCTCACTATCCGCGACCACAACGGTCACACCACTGTCATCCACACCACCAGCAACCACCCCTTCTACAACGCCACCACCCACACCTGGACCCCCGCCGCCACCCTCGACCCCGGCGACCACCTCCAAGACCTCAGCCGGCACGCCACCACCGTGGCCGCCGCGACACCTCACCCCGGCCATGCCACCATGTACAACCTCACCATCGCCGACCTCCACACCTACTACATCCACACCTCCGTCGCCGAACCACTTGTCCATAACCAGTGCGCCAAGCCCTGGATGGGAGAGGACACACACGCAAAAATCGAGCGCGACCACGGACCTACGTCGAATGTTCCCGGGAAGAGCAAGTTCGACCCCGGTACCGACTACAGTGAACTTGCTGACCATGCCGGCTCCTTCCCGGCAACAAAACAGGCCAGTGGACGCTGTCAGTCGATCTGCTCTGCACCAGGCGGCAAGATTGTTGGAGTGGATCAGAGTGGGCTTCCAACCAACATCTATACGACTATCACAGAGGAAAATGGTCGCATTGTGACCATGCATCCAGGTATTCCGAACTGATGCGGAGGTCGAATTGTCCCTGACTTTCTTCGTGGAAGACGAGATGCACGGTCGAATTCGACGGTTCGCTGATGATGCCGAGAATTCGTTCCTAAACCTTTGTCGGAAGGCTGCGGCTGACGGTAGCGTGGTCATGGACGTTATCGATCCGTATACCGATACGATGCTGAACTACATCCAACTCGACCGCCTGATAGCAGAACTGGCGAAGACCCTCGATGGTCCGCTGGCTCCGAACGTGCGGACCATCGCGCAAGAGGTTCACAAAGCGGCGCAGGAGGCCCGGGAGATTAGTGGATATCTCTTCATCCAGGGTGACTGAAGATTTCTCATCGGGTCGCACCACACATGATCTTGCTCGTCCGTGTTGCTCGTGCTGAACCCTTCTGGCGGTTCACATGGCCGCTACTCACACCGTGTCGTGTGTAGTCGCCGACAGGGCCTGGAAGTGGCGCGTAGTCTACGTGAAAGGGCTGCTGATTGAACGCCTCAGTGCGTCTGAGCGCACCGAATTCGCTCATCCTCGTGGTCTCATCCGGTCGGCCAGATATTCCAGATGAGCTCGCTGGCGTGATCGCCAGTTCCGACACATGTCTGGCCATAGGTACGATCGCGGAGGGTGATGGTGAGGTGGAGGTTTTGCTCACAGACGATCCAATCGACGCTAGCGGGCTCGTCCGTGTCGGTGCGTACTCTTTGCGAATGGAGATGGCCAACATATCGGTCGAGACAATTTATGGAACGCAGCTTCTCCACTGTGAATCCGTCGCTCAGCTGCAAGATATCGAATGCTGGGTTTCGGGCCTCATCGAGCCAGACCGCATAGTCATCGCGCTGAAGTCATAACGGCATTCTCAATGCGGTAGAGCAGGCAGTACAGGTGAAATTGCCTGATACCAGAACTGGCGAAGACCCTCGATGGTCCGCTGGCTCCGAACGACCGTCGGCACCCCTCAAACCTGGTCTGACTCGAACCTGGTGGAGCTGGCGTTCGGGGCGACATCGGCGACTGTGACGGCTCGTCCCGCGGCGACCGACAGCAGTTGCCGAGGATTGGAGCCATCGAGGGCGGTGCTGTAGAGGCCCTTATCCCAGAAGCTCTGGATCAGGCGTCCGCCGATGATGGCGTGACACCCACCTGCCCATTCCGGTGGCCGTGGTGCGTACTGTCGGACGCTGCCATGATCTACGTCGGCGACCGCGAAGTTCCCCGGGCTATCGTCGTCGAATGGCAAGAGGACGACGGCTCCCTTCTCGATCCAGCAACCGTTGGGACTGCTGAGCACCACGAAACCGGGAAACTGCGCGGCCGCCGCTCCGGTCGCCACATCGATGACGGTGGTATCGCATGAGAAGCCGTCGTCAACCTCGCAGCTCACGGCGAGATGGCGACCGTCGGGGGACCATCCGAGCGCGGTCGGTGCGCCCTGCCCCGTCCACAGCTGACGCTGCGTGCCATCGTCCACGTCAGTCAGCGTGACCCCCGCCGCGCCGCAGTCACTTTCGAGGTCGGTCGTCGCCAGCATGCGCCCGTTCGGGGACAACGCCGCATTGTGCGTCCATCCGCCAGGCACTGCACAGGTCCGCTGCGCCGCGGTCGCCAGCGAGTACAGCACCATCACACCCCGGGACCCCCCTCGGCTCATCTGCGTCACCACAAGGTCGCCACCCCACGACAGGGCCATGGGCCACACGGTCCAGCCTGGCCGGGCTGGCAGCCGGACGAGACCGCCCCGGGCGGCGTCCAGGACAGCCCCGGTGTCACCCTCGCGGTCGGTGCGCACCAGTACCAGCCCACGCTCCACCGAGCGCACCACCGTCGACTCGAGGTCGAAGTCCCACAGCGGGCCGCCGTCCACGACGGGCAGCATAGTGTTCCGACCCTGATCCCAGGCCGGCACGGGCTCGGGTGGACCTCTTGGAGATGCCATCTTTCCGTCGACCAGGTCCTAGCCGCCAATTCGCGATGTGCAGGCGCCGTTTCGCTGGTGATCTTGACGGTGGCCTATTGAATTTGCCAGCCGGGATACGGACCGGTCACTGCATTGGTGCGGGCTAGAGCGGGTCTGTTGCGTTCGGGCCCGGGTCCCGGAGCCTGCGGTCGAGGCTCGCGAACTGGAGTGCCAGCAGTGGCACGGCGGTGGCGATGGTGAAGAGGGCCAGGTCCGGGGTAGGGGGGCGGGTCCAGCCGGCGAACCCGCCGAAGCAGAGCGCGGCGGTGGCGAGGGCGGCGACCAGGAGCCAGCCGGAGCGGAGGGCGAGGGTGCGGCGGCGGGCGCCGGCGGCGGTTTCGGCATGGAGCTGGACGGCACCGGCGGACCAGTCGTCGACCAGGAGTTGCACCTGGTGCTGGGCTGCGCTGGTTGGCGGCAGGATAGTCAGCAGCTGGCTCAATTGCGCTACATCAGTGCGGAGCTGCGCCCTGCGGGCGCGGTGCGTAGCTGGCTCGTCGGTCATTCCAGCGTCCCGGGGGTGGGGGATCTTGTCGGCAAGTATCGGAGTGCGAGCCGGACATTGATAGGCCCGTATCCCAGCTGCTGGGCCGGGATACGGGCCGCCGTTCGGCCGATCAGGCGGTGCAGAACCTGGTCAGCAGCGGGGCGAGCACCGCCGGGGCGACGTCGTGCGACTTGCTCACCCGGGGCGTACCGGCGTGCTCAGGCGAGCAGCCGGAGGCCGCGGGCGGCCTTGTCGACCTGCTTGCGCGGGCCGGCGACGCTGACCGCGCAGTAGGTCAGGTCGTCGGCGCTGGTGTCGGCGAGCCGGGCCAGGTAGCCGTCGTAGACGCGGACCTGCTGGGCGATGTCGACCATGTCCGCGACGAACAGTTCGGGCCGGCCGATCGCGGCGGTGCGGACCGCGCCGACCTGCGCGGCGGTCCCGCTCAGCACACTGCAGCCGGCCCAGGGCAGCCCCGGGTGCCGGCTGCCGGACGCGTCCAGCCCGTCGGCACCGACCAGGTCGGGCAGGGCTTTGCCGACCGCGGCGGCCAGGCAGGCGACGGCGTTCGCGATCAGGCCGCGGTTGAGCTGCTCGTCCACCACCACGACCCACTTGACCGGGGCCAGCCGGGTGCTCAGATCGGGGCGGACGTCGAGGCCGCCGTAGTGCGCTGCCATGTCGCGATACGGTAGGGCTTCGTCCGGGCCTACCGAAGCAACACCGTACGACGTTCGGCCAAGGGGAGAAACAGTGGAACTTGATGCGCTGGATCTCGGTCTACTGCGGGCCCTGCAGAACGATGCACGGCAGACCAACCGTGACCTGGCCGCCGCGACGCACGTGTCGCCGTCCACCTCGCTGGAGCGGGTCCGGGCGTTGCGCGAGCGCGGGGTGATCCGCGGCTTCCACGCCGAGGTCGACCTGGCCGCGGTCGGCCGGCCGGTGCAGGCGCTGACCGCGGTGCGGATCCGCCCGCCGTCCCGGCGCAACATCGAGGCGTTCCGCGAGTGGGTCAGCCGGCTGCCGGAGACGATCGGCGTGTTCGTCACCTCCGGCAGCCGCGACTTCCTGATCCACGTCGCGGTCGCCGACACCGAGGGGCTCTACGCCTTTGTCATCGACCGGCTGACCGAGCGCCCCGAAGTCGCCGACGTCGAGACCACCGTCGTGTACGAGCACCTGCGCGCCCGGGTGATCGAGCCCCCGGCCGCGCGCCGCTAGCCCGGCCGGCTGCCCCCGGGGCTACCGGGGCTACCGGGCGACCGGGGGGAAGCCGACGGAGCGGCCCGCCACGAGGGCTGGCCCGGCGTACGGGCGGGCCGGGAGCGGGCGGTAGCGGAAAGGCATTGGGGTCTCCACGACTGGAGGGCTGGCTCGGCGGCAGGGCTAGCCGCCGAACGGGTGATGACTGGGACACAACGATGACCCTCCGTGGTGGGTGGGCGGTGGGTCGTTGATGGGTGCGTGGTGGACGCCCACATGGGCAGCACATCGCCCACCGAATTGGCCCAGCGCGCAACACCTGGCACCGTTGCTCCCGTGACCGTGTCGCGGTGCGGGTGACCATGCAGTTCCGGGTGCTCGGGCCGGTGGAGGTGCTGGACGGTGCGCGGCGGGTGCCGGTCGCCGGGCAGCCCCGGGTGGTGCTGGCCGTCCTGCTGCTGAACGCGAACCGGGTGGTCTCGGTCGACCGGCTGGTCGAGTGCCTCTGGGGCGACCACCCGCCGGCGAACGCGCGCCGGCTGCTGCACGGCTGCGTGGCGCAACTCCGCCGGCTGCTCACCCCGGCGGCCGTGCCCGCCGGCGATCCGGCCGACCCGGCCGCCACCCCCGACGCCAGCCCGGCCGGCGCCAGCCCGCCCCCGGCCAGCGCCGGCTCGCCCCCGGCCAGCGCCGGCTCGGCCGGCACCGACCCGGGCTCGCCGCTGCTGACCAGGACGCCGGGGTACGTGCTGCAGGTCGGCCCGGGGGAGCTGGACCTGACCCGGTTCGAGGAGCTGACCGGGGCGGCCGCGCAGATGTCCACCCAGCGGTCCGGCGAGGATCTGGAGCTGGCCTGCTCGCTGCTGTCCGAGGCGCTCTCGCTCTGGCACGGCCCGGCCGCGGACGGCGTCACGCTGCACGGGTTCGCCGCCGAGGCCGCCGCGCTGGACGAGCGCCGGCTGACCGTGTTCGAGGAGCGGGTCGACCTGGACCTGCGGCTGGGCCGGCACCGCCGGCTGGTCGGCGAGCTGCAGGCGTACGTGCGCGGCCACCCGCTGCGGGAGCGGCCGTGGGCGCAGCTGATGGTGGCGCTGGCCGGCACCGACCGGCAGGCGGACGCGCTGGCCGCGTACCAGCAGCTGCGCGCGACGCTGGTCGACCAGCTGGGCATCGAGCCCGGCGCCATGCTCCGCCAGCTGCACCAGGTCGTGCTGGCCGGCGGCGACACCACCGCCGCCTACCTGCGGACCGCGGCCGAGCCGCCGGCCGCGGAGCCGGAGCCGGACCCGACGCCGACCGATCCGGTGCCGGTCGTGGCCGGCCCGCCCCCGCAGCCGCCCGGGCACCGCCCGGCGCAACTGCCGCTGGACGTCTACGGCTTCGCCGGCCGCGAGCCGGAGCTCGGCGCGCTGGACGCGATGGTGGCCGCCGGCGGGCAGCAGCCGACCGCGGTGATGGTCGCGGTGGTCTGCGGTTCGGCCGGGGTGGGGAAGACGGCGCTGGCGGTGCACTGGGCGCACCGGGTGTCCGCGCGGTTCCCGGACGGGCAGCTGTACGCGAACCTGCGCGGCTACGACCCGGGTGGCCCGGCGGTACCGGCGCACGCGGCGATGCGCGGGTTCCTGGACGCGCTGGGCGTCCCGACGGCCCGGATCCCGGCGGACCTGACGGCGCAGGCGGCGCTGTTCCGCAGCGCGCTGGCCGGCCGGCGGATGCTGGTCGTGCTGGACAACGCCGCGACCGTGGAGCAGGTCCGGCCGCTGCTACCCGGCTCGCCCGGCTGCGTGGTGATCGTCACCAGCCGGGACCAGCTCTCCGGCCTGGTCGCGGTGGACGGCGCCCGGCCGCTCACGCTGGACGTGCTCTCCGCCGGCGAGGCGCACGCGCTGCTGGCCGGCCGGCTGGGCGGGGCCCGGCTGGCCGCCGAGCCGGACGCGGTGGCCGCGATCGTGGCCGGCTGCGCCCGGCTGCCGCTGGCGCTGGCCGTGGTGGCCGCCCGCGCCGCGACCCGTCCGCAGCTCGCGCTGGCCGCGCTGGCCGGCCAGCTCCGGCCGGCCGGCCGTCCGGCCACCGACCTGGACCCGTTCGCCGACAGCGACCCGAGCGGCGACCTGCGCACCGTCTTCTCCTGCTCGTACCGGGCGCTGGAGCCGGCGGCGGCCCGGCTGTTCCGGCTGCTCGGGCTGCACACCGGCCCGGACATCGCCGAGCCGGCCGCCGCCAGCCTGGCCGGCGTCCCGGTCGCCCGGATGCGGCCGCTGCTCGACCAGCTGCTGCGCGGCCACCTGCTGACCGAATCGGCACCGGGCCGGTACACCTTCCACGACCTGCTCCGGGCCTACGCCGCCGAGCTGGCCCGCGAGCATGACAGCGAGGCCGATCGGCGGGCCGCGGTGACCCGGCTGCTGGACCACTACCTGCACTGCGCGCACCCGGCGGCGCTGCTGGTCAGCCCGCACCGCGACCCGATCACGCTGAACCCGCCGCTGCCCGGCGCAGTGGTCTGCTCGCTGCCCGACCCGGCCGCCGCGATGGCCTGGTTCGACACCGAGCACCTCACCCTGCTGGCCGCGATCGACCTGGCCGGCACCGCCGGGTTCGACCAGCACGTGCTGCAGCTGGCCTGGACCATGCCGGAGTTCCTGGACTTCCGCGGCCACTGGCAGGACCTCGTCGATCTGCAGCGGACCGCGCTGGCCGCCGCGCAGCGCCTCGGTGACCGGGCCGAGCAGTCCCGGTTCCGGCGCAGCCTCGGCTACGCGTACAGCCGGCTGGGCAGGTACCAGGACGCGCACCGCCAGTTGCGGCAGGCGCTCGCGCTGAACCGGGAACTCGGCGACGTCACCGGCGAGGCGCACAGCCACCGGCTGATCGCGCACACGCTGGAGGCGCAGGGCGAGTTCGAGCAGGCGCTCGGGCACGCCCAGCAGGCGCTGGCGTTCTACCGGGCCGCCGACCACCTGATCGGCCAGGCCCGGGTGCTGAACATGATCGGCTGGTACCACACCAACCTCGGCGACCACCAGGAGGCGCTGGCCCAGTGCCGGGCGGCGCTGCGGCTCAGCCAGCAGATCGGCCACCCGCCGAACGAGGCCGCCACCTGGGACAGCCTCGGCCACGCGCACCACCACCTCGGCCAGTACGGCGAGGCGGTCGACTGCTACCAGCACGCGCTGGCGCTCTACCGCCAGGTCGGCGACCGGCACCGGGAGGCCGGCGTCCTGGACTACCTCGGCGACACCCGGTACGGCGCCGGCGACCCGGCCGCCGCCCGCGCCGCCTGGCGGCAGGCCCTGGCCATCCTGGACGACCTGCGGCACCCGGACGCGGACGGCGTCCGGGCCAAGCTGTACCGCCGGGCCGAGGCCCCGGCCGGCGCCCCGCTGGCCCGCTGACGACCCGCTCGACCGGCGCGGCGGCACTGGGCGTGAGCAAGATCGGCGCGGCTGGGATACTGATCGGGAACCATCAGGTTGAGGAGGGGTCGTGTCCGACCAGGTCCACGTCGTCGTCGACAACGAGCCGCGGGCGGTGCCGGTGGAGTCGACGGCCGGCCAGGTACTGGCCGCGGCCGGCATCAAGGACAGCGTGGTGGTCCGGGTCGGCGAGCTGCCGGGCGCGCCGGGCAGCGGCGACCTGCGCGACCTCTCGTACGTCATCCGCGACGGTGACGTGATCAGTTCGGTGCCGGCCGGGTCGCCGGACGGGCGGTCGGTGATCCGGCACTCCTGCGCGCACGTGCTGGCGCAGGCCGTGCAGGATCTGTTCCCCGGCACCCGGCTGGGCATCGGCCCACCGATCGAGAACGGCTTCTACTACGACTTCCGGCCCGAGCGGCCGTTCACCCCGGAGGATCTCGCCGCGCTGGAGAAGCGGATGAGCGACATCATCCGGCAGCGGCAGCGGTTCAGCCGCCGGGTGGTCACCGCCGAGCAGGCCGGCACCGAGCTCGCGGCCGAGCCGTTCAAGCTGGAGCTGATCGAGCTGACCGGCGCGGCCGCGCCGGAGGCGGCCGAAGGCGCGTCCGTCGAGATCGGCGGCACCGAGCTGACCATGTACGACAACCTGGTCGGCGACAAGCAGGTCTGGACGGATCTGTGCCGCGGCCCGCACCTGCCCACCACCCGCGACATCCCGGCGTTCACGCTGACCCGCACCGCCGCGGCGTACTGGCGGGGCAGCGAGAAGAACCCGCAGCTGCAGCGCATCTACGGCACCGCGTGGGAATCCAAGCAGGAGCTGAAAGACCACCTGGCCCGGCTGGCCGAGGCCGAGCGGCGCGACCACCGCAAGATCGGCGCCGACCTGGAGATCTTCACGTTCAGCGCGGAGATCGGCCGCGGGCTGCCGATCTGGCTGCCCAACGGCATGGTCATCCGGGACGAACTGGAGGGCTGGGCGAAGGAGACCGAGCGGAACTGGGGCTACCAGCGCATCGGCACCCCGCACCTGACCCGCAGCGAGCTGTACTACATCTCCGGCCACCTGCCGTACTACCAGGACGACCTGTACGCCCCGATCGAGATCGAGGGCGACCAGTACTTCCTCAAGCCGATGAACTGCCCGCACCACCACATGGCCTACAAGGCCCGGCCGCGCAGCTACCGCGAGCTGCCGGTGCGGCTGGCCGAGTACGGCACGGTCTACCGGTACGAGCGCAGCGGCCAGCTGTACGGGCTGATGCGCACCCGCGGCTTCAGCCAGAACGACGCGCACATCTACTGCACGCTCGACCAGGCGAAGCAGGAGTTCGTCGAGGTCATGCGGCTGCACGACTACTACTACCGGTCGCTGGGCATCGAGGACTTCCACATGGTGCTGGCCCTGCGCGACCCGAAGAACACCGAGAAGTACCACGACGACGCGCAGATGTGGGCCACCGCCGAGCGGATCACCCGGGACGCGATGGACGAGTCCGGCATCCCGTACGTCGAGGACATCGGCGGCGCCGCGCACTACGGGCCCAAGGTCGACTTCATCATCCGGTCGGTCACCGGCAAGGAGTTCGCCGCCTCCACCAACCAGGTCGACCTCTACATGCCGCAGCGGTTCGGCCTGACGTATCACGCGGCGGACGGCACCGAGCAGCAGGCCGTGGTGCTGCACCGGGCCCCGCTGGGCAGCCACGAGCGGTTCGTCGCGTACCTGATCGAGCACTACGCAGGCGCGTTCCCGGTGTGGCTGGCGCCGGAGCAGGTGCGGGTGGTGCCGCTCACCGACGACCAGCACGACTACGCGCACAAGGTGGCCCGCCGGCTCTTCGAAAACGGGCTGCGCGCCTCGGTGGACGACTCGGACGGCCGGATGCAGGCGAAGGTGCGCCAGGCGGTGCTGAAGAAGGTGCCGTTCGTGCTGGTCGTCGGGCAGCGCGAGGAGGCCGAGGAGACCGTCTCGGTGCGCCCGCGTGGCCAGAGCGATCAGGGCGCGATGCCACTTGCCGAGTTCCACGCGCTGCTGCGCCGGCTGGTCGACACCAAGAGCCTGACCCTCGAATAGGGGTTCCAGCGCCGGGCCCGCGGTGCAGTAACGGCTCGGCCCTGTTGGGGATGCTATTCCGGTAGCGGCGGCGAGAGGTGGTCGAGGTCGAGCTGCTCGCTGCGTCGGTAACGGTCGAGGGTGTACTCGTCGAGACCCAGGACGTCGCTGGTGACCGAATTGACAGCTTCCCGCACCGCCTTCGGCTGCGCACCCTTCGGCACGCACCGAGTCGCCCAGGCTTCGCCGAGCGCCTGCCACAGGAAGTACCTCTCTGGCGGGTCGGTTGACCTGACGAGCCGGTCGGCGATCTCGGCCGGGCCGCGGCTGAGTTCCTCAGTGTCGCCGTACAACCACTGCCCCAGCCCGGCGGGCAGATCAGGCAGGTCGTCGCCGTCGAACAGCGGCAGCGCGCTGGCCTTCAGAAGCACTGCGAGGACGAGCTCGTACGGTGGCTTGGTCCATCCGCCAGCGGCCTCGACGCGCAGCTCGACCACCTCGTCGAGAACCTTGCCCTCGGGCGTGTTCGGCTTCGCCGCCTTGGAACCAGGCACCTGCGCCAGCGGCGCCAGCCAGGGGACGACCTCGTCCGGGAACGGGAACCGGCCGAACTTGCGGGCGACGGCGCGGCCGAAGCGCCGAACGTCCTCGTCCGTCTCCACACCGGCCGTCCGCGGATGCCGCACCAGCCAGCGCTTGCTGATGGTCGCGATCACCTCCAGGTCCGCGAACGCGCCTGAGTTGATTGCCGGCAGATGTACCAGCGAAGGCCGCTTTCCCGCGCGCGCTTCGTCCGCCTGGATGCCGCCGAGGCGGACGAGCGGGGCCACCGCTACCGTCAGCCGAGATCGCTGCACGACATCGCACGTCTGGCTGATGACGACCGTCCCGTTCGGCGTGAGCCAGATCCCGATCATTCCGTCGTCGCCGGCGATAGGGATCGACGGCATCGTCGGCAGTACGTCGCCTTGCTGGTACCCGGACAGCGCGTCCGTGAGTGTCTCGTCCGCGGGAGTCAGCTCGACGGCGACCGGTCCGTTAAGGTCTCCATCGGCTCGATTCCTGCTGCGTGAGGGCTCCGTCACGGCGTACCGGCGGGTCGGTCGTGTCGAGCGTCCAGCAGTTGCTGCGGGCTCCATGGCGTACCGGAAATATCGAGGCCGCCGCTGCGCGCCCGCAGTGCGTCGAGCTTGCTGCGACCGTCCGGACCTGCCGCGAGCAGTTGCGCGCGAGCATCGCTGGGTGACCGTGCCGGCAGTTCGCGTACAACGGCGACGAGATCGGCGAGGGTCTGTGCGTTGATCGAGTTCATCCGGCCGCCGTTGGCCCAGAGGTGCACTGCACGCCGGGACACGCCGAACACCCTGCCGAGCTGATCCCACGTCAGGCCGGACGCCTCATGCAGCCACCGAACCTGGTCCGCCTCGGTGGCGGTGTTCGCGATGGCGGCGTCCGAGGGCACCACGATGGGCTTCGGTGCGGCGATGGTCACCGGCCCGGAGTCGAGATCGGCGACCCCGGTGCTGGTGGCCAAGGACATCCAGCGCACGTTCGGCTCCAGGGGGACCGGGGCCGATGTGGTCGTACCAGCAAGAATTCCGACGATCAGCGCACCGGTGGTAGCGGCGCCGGCCAGGAGGTCGCCCCGGAGGCCGGAGGCGCCGGGGGAGTCGACACCCGGCTCGCTGTACGTGCCCGCGGTCGTCTGTGTCAGCCGGCTCCCGTACGCGCTCGTCATGTCTGCTTTCCGAACCGTGTGAGGAACTCCTCGGTGACCACCCAGCGGAAGTAGCGGTAGGCCCGCTCAGCCAGCTCGTCAACCTGCCCGGCGACGTTCTCCCTGGTGAAGGGCGACAGCGCCACTCTGAACGCGTCCAGGTCCAGCACCCAGGATGGGCGGGGCAGGGCAGACAACGTCGGGTCCAATTGAGCCATCGACGGCAGCAGGCCCCACCGTGCCTGCAGTCCATCGGTCAGCGGGGCCGGCACCCCCGGCGGTGTCGGCTCGGTGGGTGGCGCCAGGTCGTACAGCGCTTCGCTCATCGCCGTGACGAGCTTCGCGTTGGCCAGTGGCACCGCCAGCCCACCGCGCATCTCGGGGCGCACCAGAGCGGGCAACTCTGCGAGCGAGACCCGCTCCGAGTCGATGCGGTTGATGTAACGGATGCCGATCCGCTCGCAGTGCGGAACGGCGACAACCAAGCCGAACACCTCGACCACCTGTGCGAGCTTCTCGGTGAAGGCGTCGCGGGTCGTGTAGGCAGCGGTGTGAACCGCGAGGAACTCCGCACCGAAGCTGACCTGCCAGGTGCCGTCGGCCGACCCGAGCTGCCAGACCTGCCCACCACCCGGCGTCTGCGTGACGCCGTCAGGTGTGATCATGATGGTGACCTCGCGCGCCTGGTTGAATACCGGGTAGTCGTCGGCGAGAGCAGCGGCGACGGTGTTGGCTGCTTCGTCGCTCGCGGCCAACCGGGTCAAGCGGGGGAACCGGATCTGACAGATCACCCGCGCAAGCGGGGCAGCGGCGAGCACCACCTCGTCCATGCGCTCGGACCCGAACGGACCGCTCAACGCCACCGTCGCCATGCTTCACACTGTACTTCACATCTCTTGCTTCTGGCCCCTGCTTCGCGCCGGAGCGCGCGGACCGGGCGAGCGGCCGCGACCGGCGTTCCCCACCGGCGGTCCAGCGTGCGTGCTGGCCGCGGGGGCGGCCCCCGGGCGGCCGACGGTGCGGCCGGCGGCGGTTCGCATCGTGCAACGTCCGCTACTCCGGTGGGCTAGTGGGTGCCGGCCGACCGGCCCACCGGCCCGGCCGGCTGTTCGGCTGCCGGCTGGGCCGCTGACCGGGATGCCGGCTCGACGGCGAGCTCGCCGGCTTCGGCCAACCTGCCGAGCTCCAGCACCGCGCAGGCGGCTGAGCAGCACATCACCCGGTGCCGGTCGACGGCCAGGCGAACCCACCTGGGCCGCGGACCGTCGCCGTAGTACCACTGGTCGGTCGCGCCGCAGGTGCCGCATTCCAGCACCAGCACCAGGTAGGAGCAGTGCTGGCAGATCTCCGCGCCCGGCACCACGACCAGGTCGGTCGCGCAGCCGGGGCACTGCTCCACCTCCCGGGCCGGCGCGGCGGCCGCCGGCTCCCGGTTCGCAATCGACGTCTCAGCAACCATGCCCCGGAGGGTACGAATGATCGCGGCGCGGAAGTGGCACTCCTGGTGCCACAACTGTGTCACACCTGTTACCGGACATTGAGCCCGTACCGGGGTGTCCCGGCCGCGATCGGGACGACCGACCCCGCCGGATCCGGGTCGCCGTCCGGCCGCGGCTACCGGCTGGTGCCGAGCAGGGTGGCGGTGGCCGCGGTCTCCCGCGCGCCGGCGGCGCGGAACAGGTCGTGCGCCTCGGCCCAGGCTGCGGTGCCACCTGCCGGGTCGGCGGTGGCGTGCAGGGCGTGCCCGAGGATGACCAGGGTGCGGGCCGCGCCGAGCCGGTGCCCGGTCTCCCGGTGCACCGCCAGCGCCGTACGGGCGGTCCGGACCGCCGGCGCGGGCTGGCCGAGCGCCTGTTCGGCCGCGGCCTGCGCGGTCAGCGCGTGCCCGGCCAGCATCCGGTAGCCGGTCCGCCGGGCCAGCTCCAGCGCCTGCCGCGCGTCCGTGGCCCGGGGCGGGTCGGCGACGGTGGCCAGCCCGATCAGGGCGACGATCTCCGGGTACCTGGCGTCGGCGGCGCGGGCCAGCTCCAGGGCCTGCCGGTAGCCGGCGGTCGCGTCGACCGGCGCGCCGCACCGGGCCCGGACGGTGGCCAGCGTGATCAGCGTTTCCAGCTGGAAGTGCTGGTCCTCGGCGGCGTCGGCGACGGCCACCGCGGCCAGCGCGGCCGCCACCGCCGGGCCGTCCCGACCGGCGTCGGCGTGCACCTCGGCCAGCAGCCGCAGCGCGTGCGACTCGTTGCCGGCGTCACCCAGCTCGCGGGCGAGCGCGAGCGCTGGCGTGAGGTGTGCGAGCGCGTCGTCGAGGCGGCCCAGTTCGGCCACCGCCATGCCCAGGTTCGCCTGGCAGATGGCTTCACCGCGGCGGTGCCCGGTCTGCCGGGCGATCGCCAGCGCCTGCTCGAACTGGTCCGCGGACAGCGCGATGCGGCCCATCTCGTGGTACATCGCGCCCAGGTTGGCCAGCCGCATGGCCTGGCCGAGCAGCGAGCCGGTGGCCCGGTCGATGGCCAGCGCCTGGGTGAGGTGGTCGGCGCCCTCCGCCAGCCGGTCCAGCTGCCAGTAGACCCGGCCGAGGCTGTTCAGCGCGGCGAGCTGCGCGTCGACCCAACCCCGCGCCCGGGCCACGGCCAGCACCGCGTCGTTCTCGGCCAGCGCCTCCTGGTGCCGGGCCTGACACTCGTACGCCTCGGCCAGGCTGAGCCGGCTCGCGGCCTCGGCCCGGCCATCCCCGGCGGCCCGGGCGGCGGCGACCCCGGCGCTGGCGGTGGCCAGCCAGTCCGCGGCGTACAGCCGGAGCGAGAAGAAGCCGCGCAGCTGGTCGGCCAGCAACCAGGCGAGTGGCCGCGGGCCGGCCACCGCCGCTCGCTCGGCGGCGGCCACCAGGTTGGTCCGCTCGGCCTCCAGCCAGGCCAGCGCCGCCGGCCCGGCGCCGAACTCGGGCAGCGCAACCGGCTCGGCCGGGTCGGCTACCCCCGCCGCCCGGCTCGGTTCAGCCGTCCCCGCCGGGCCGCCCGGCTCGGCCGTCCCGCCCGGCCCGGCCGTCCCGCCCGGCCCGGCCGTCCCGCCCGGCCCGGCCGTCCCGCCCGGCTCGGCTGGGTTGCCCGGCTCGGCCGGGCCGGTCGGTGGCAGTGGCAGCAGCGGGGTGGACGGGGACAGCACCCGCCCGGCGGCGGCAGTTCCGTGCAGGTACCAGGTGTGCAGCCGGCCCAGCGCGGCGGCCCGGCCGGCCGCGTCCTCGTCCTGGTCGGCGCGGTCGGCGGCGTACCGGCGGAGCAGGTCGTGCCAGCTGTACCGGCCCGGCGCCGGCTCGGTCAGCAGGCTCGCGCCGGCCAGGCGGCGCAGCAGGCCGGCCGCCTCGGCGAGGTCGAGGCCGGCCAGCGCGGCGGCAGCGGCGGCGGTCACGTCCGGGCCGGGCACCAGGCCGAGCAGCCGGAACAGCCGCCGGGCCGGCGCCGGCAGCCGCCCGTACGAGGCGGCGAACGCGGCCCGCACCGCGCCCTGCTCGTCGCCCGGCACCGCCAGCCCGGCCAGCGGGTCGGCGGACCGCAGCCCGGTCACGTAGTCGGCGATCGGCTGCCCCGGCGCGTCGACCAGGTTCGCGGCCGCGATCCGCAGCGCCAGCGGCAGGTGCGCGCACAGCCCGGCCAGCGCGGCGGTGGCGGCCGGTTCGGCGGCCACCCGGTCGGCGCCGACGATCCGGCCGAGCAGCGCGGTCGCCTCGGCCGGGGTGAGCACGTCCAGGGTGAGCCGGCGGGCGCCGTCCCGGGCGATCAGCCCGCCGAGCCCGTCCCGGCTGGTGACCAGCGCCAGGCAGCCGGCGGTGCCGGGCAGCAGCGGCCGGACCTGTTCGGCGCTGGCCGCGTTGTCCAGCAGCACCAGCACCCGCTTGCCGGCGAGCAGGCTGCGGTACAGCCCGGCGGCCCGGTCGGCGTCCGCCGGCACCTGCTCGGCCGGCACCCGCAGCGCGTACAGCAGCGCCGCCAGCGCCTGGCCGGTGGTCAGCGGCGGGGCCGGCGCGTAGCCGCGCAGGTCCAGGTAGAGCTGGCCGTCCGGGAACTGGTCCGCGGCCCGGTGGGCGAAGTTGACCGCGAGCGCGGTCTTGCCGACCCCGGCGGTGCCCGCGATCACCGGAATGATCACCGCGACCGCCGCACCGGCCCTGCTGGGGTCGGCGAGCGCGGTCAGCGCGGCGAGTTGGGCGGCCCGTCCGGTGAAGTCGGCCACTGCCGGTGGCAGCATCGCCGGCCCGCCGGCCGCGTCGCCGGGAGCGTCCCCGGGGGCGTCGCCGGCCCGTTCGGCCAGTGCCTCGGCCAGCAGCCGGCGCAGCGTGCCGGCCCGGTCGCCGAGCAGCCGCTCGCAGGCCAGCACGATGTCGCCGGGCGGGATCCGGCGGCCCAGCTCGTACTGCACCAGGTTGCTGTGCGCGCTGAGCCCGAGCTCCCGGACCAGCCGGCGCTGCGACAGGCCCTGTTGCTGCCGTAGCCGGCGCAGTTCCTGCCCCAGCCGGGCCGCCGCCGTCAGTCCCGCCATCGCTCGGCCTTCACCCCGGTCTGCGGCTTGGTCTCAGTTTGGTCTGCGGCGCCGGCTGAACACCGGCCCGAATGCTACCCACTTGTCGCGACCCGATCCCGGCAAACGAACGGAAGGGACACCAGTAGCGGTGTTGGCCGGCCAGACGACCGTGTCCGCGGTAGACGATGACCGGATGCTGCTCGACGGGCTGGCGGCCTGGTTCTCCGGCCAGCCCGACCTACGGATGATCTTCACCTGCGGCAGCGTGGACGAGCTGATCCGGGACGAGCCGGCGCGCGCCGACGTGGTGCTGCTGGAGCCGTCGCCCGCCGGGGCGGACGGCCACGACATCCGCCGGCTGGTGGCGGCCGGCCGGCGGGTGCTGGTGGTCAGCGGCGCGCTGGCCGCCGACCAGCTCAGCGCGGCGGTCCGGGCCGGTGCCCGCGGCTACGTCACCCGCGACCGTGACCTGTTCACCCTGGCCGCTGCCATCCGTCGGGTCGCCACCGGCGCCACCGCCTACCCGGCCGCGGCCGGCCCGCCGTCGGCACACCCCGCATCCGTTCACCCGGCCGCGGCTGGCGCACCCGGCTACCCGCCACCCGCGGGCCGCCGGCCGGCTGCCGCCCACCCGCTGACCGGCGGCGGCGCCGCTGGCCCGCCGGTCGACGGCGCCGGGGGAGTCGACGGCGCCGGGGGAGAGGCGGCGCTGACGCCGCGGGAGCGCGAGCTGGTGGTGGCGTACACGTCCGGGCTGACGATGGTCGCGGCGGCCCGGCGGATCGGCGTCCGGCCGTCGACGGCGAAGACCTACCTGGAGCGGATCAAGCGGAAGTACGCCGGCGCCGGCCGACCCACCTACACCAAGCTCGATCTGGCTGACCGGGCCCGCGAGGACGGCCTGTAGTACGCGCCGGGATTCCTGGCGCTAACTGCCTTCGACAACCCGATCGGGGTAACTGGCCGTAATCAACGGAAACCTCCGAGTTGATACGGTGTGTCGGTCCGAGTGAGCCGACAGCACGGGGCGGTGTCCCTGGGTGGGCCCCGCGTCCGGCCGGAGGGAGCCCAACGGTGCGACGAATCCTGACAGCGACCGCGGCCGTCGCTGCGCTGGTGCTGACCGGCCCAGCGGCGGATGCCGCGCCGGCGCCGGGCAGCCTGGGCATCGGCGACAGCTACTTCCCCGAGTACGGCAACGGCGGCTACGACGTCGGCCACTACGACATCCGGCTGCGCTACTTCCCGGACACCGACCTGCTCGCCGGGACGACCACGATCCTGGCCACGGCCACCCAGGAGCTGTCCACGTTCAACCTCGACTTCGTGCTGGACGTCAGCTCGGTGCGGGTGAACAACCGGGCCGCCACCTTCGCCCGGCAGGGCGACCACGAACTGGTGGTCACGCCGGCCCGGCCGCTGGCGGTCGGCGCGGCGATGACGGTGGTCGTGCAGTACTCGGGGATCCCGTCGCAGAAGGTGGCCTCGGGCTTCACCTCGTGGAGCCGGACCGCGGACGGCGCGGTCGCGGTGAACGAGCCGGAGATCGCCTGGTGGTGGTTCCCGAGCAACGACCACCCGCTGGACAAGGCCACCTTCGACGTCTCGGTGCTGGTCCCGAACAGCATCCAGGCGATCAGCAACGGCCGGCAGCCGACCGCCCCGGTGCCCGAGATCACCGGCTGGAGCCGCTGGTCCTGGCGGGAGACCCGGCCGACCGCGACGTACCTGGCGTTCCTGGTCATGGGCAGGTACGACATCGAGACCGACACCGCCGCCGACGGCACGCCGATCGTGACCGCCTACTCGGCCAACCTGGGTGACTCCGAGGGTGCCGCCCGGGCCAGCGTGGAGCGCACCAGCGAGATCGTCGAGTGGGAGACCGGGTTCTTCGGTCCGTACCCGTACGACGCCATGGGCGGCGTCGTCACCGCGCCCGCGGCGTTCGGCTTCGCGCTGGAGAACGTCAGCCGGCCGGTCTACGACGGGCTGTTCTGGCGCCGGGCCGCCGACACCTTCGTGGTCGTGCACGAGAACGCGCACCAGTGGTTCGGCGACTCGGTCGCGGTGGCCGACTGGAAGGACATCTGGCTGAACGAGGGCTTCGCCACCTACGCCGAGTGGCTCTGGTCGGAGGAACAGGGGGAGGGCACCGTCCAGGAAGTCGCGGACGCGACCTACGCGGCCCGCCCGGCCGACAGTGCGTTCTGGCAGATCCGGCCGGGTGACCCGACGCCGGCGCGGATGTTCAACGCCGCCGTCTACGACCGCGGCGCGCTGACCCTGCACGCGCTGCGGCTGGCGGTCGGCGACGACGCGTTCTTCAAGATCCTCCGGACCTGGGCGACCACGAAGAAGGACGGCAACGGCAGCACGGCACAGTTCGAGGCGCTCGCCGAGCAGATCTCCGGCAAGCCGCTGCTGCAGCTGTTCAACACCTGGCTGTTCACCCCCGGCCGGCCGGCGGCGCCGTCCCCGGCCGCGGCCCGGCTGGCCGCCGGTGCGAAGCCGACGGTGCCGGAGTCGTACGCGAAGATCCAGCAGAGCCACGCCCTGCTGGCGCACCAGCGGTAACCGGTGCCCGCCCCGGGCTGACCCCCGGGGCGGGTGCCCGCGACACGACGGTGCGACACGAGCGATAACGCAAGCGCTTACGTGACTCGTACCGTAAAGTTGCGCGCATGAGTCGACGGCTTGCGGAAGTTGCGGCGAAGGTCGGCGTGAGCGAGGCGACGGTCAGCCGGGTGCTGAACAACAAGCCCGGCGTGTCCGACGCCACCCGGGCCTCCGTGCTGACCGCGCTGGACGTGCTCGGTTACGAGCGGCCGACCCAGCTGCGCGGTGAGCGGGCCCGGCTGGTCGGGCTGGTGCTGCCGGAGTTGCAGAACCCGATCTTCCCGGCGCTGGCCGACGTGGTCGGCGACGCGCTGGCCCAGCAGGGGTTCACCCCGCTGCTGTGCACCCGCACCACCGGCGGCGTCTCCGAGGCGGAGTACATCGACCTGCTGCTGCAGCACCGGGTCTCCGGCGTGGTGTTCGCCGGCGGGCTGTACGCGCAGGCCGAGGCGCCGCACGGGCACTACCGCCGGCTGGCCGACCGGAAGCTGCCGGTGGTGCTGGTCAACGCCGGCGTCGACCACCTCGGCTTCCCGCGGGTGTCCTGCGACGACGCGGTCGCGGTGGACCAGGCGATGGCGCACCTGCTCGCGCTCGGGCACGAGCGGGTCGGGCTGGTGCTCGGCTCGGCCGACCACGTGCCGTCCGCGCGCAAGGCGGCCGCGTTCCGGGCCGCGGCCGCGGCGGCCGGGGTGCCGGCGCCGGCCGACGTGGTCGAGCACACGATGTTCTCGCTGGAAGGCGGTCAGGTCGCGGCGACCAAGCTGCTCGAGCGCGGGGTGACCGCGATGATCTGCGCCAGCGACGTGCTCGCCCTGGGCTGCGTGCGGGCCGTCCGGCGGCGCGGCATGGCGGTGCCGGAGCAGGTCTCCGTGATCGGCTACGACGACTCACCGTTCATGAACTGCATGGCGCCGGCACTGACCACGGTGCGGCAGCCGATCGAGGCGATGGGCCGGGCCGCGGTCGAGCTGCTGGTCGCCCAGATGGAGCGGGCCGACGTCGCCCCGGACGAGCTGCTGTTCGAGCCCGAACTGGTGGTGCGGGCCTCGACCGCGCCGGCCCGCCGGCCGCGCTGACCCGGGGCCGGCCGGTCCACCGGCAGCCGGCGCTTGCCCGGGCGGGTCGGTAGCCCGCCAACCGGACTCGCAACCTCGTCGTTATCTTACGAACTTCCGTCGACATCTTGCGGACATCGAACCGCCTCTTTATGGTGTGGGTCTCACCGGCCGTCCCGATTCGACCCGCTCGGGGTCGCTACCGGGTCGACCAGACCCGGCCCCACCCCATCGGTCCGTAACCGCCCGGCGCCTGCCGCCGGGCCGTCCCGCCGCGCCCAGGCCCCGTCGAGGAGGGCTCGAATGTCCGCAGCAACGAGAAGTCGCCGCACGGTCGTGCTGTTACTGGCTGCCGCGCTGAGCGTGGCCGCCGCCGCGGCCTGCTCCAAGTCGGACAGCGGCGACAGCGCCGCCGGCGGCAAGGTGACGATCACGGTCAACGGCCGCCCGCCGGCCACCCAGGCGTTCGAGCGGAAGGTGTTCGACCAGGACGTCAAGGATTTCGAGGCGTCCCACCCGGACATCCACATCGATGCCAAAGAGGGGTTCATGGACCCCAAGACGTTCGCCGCGAAGCTCGGCAGTGGCCGGCTCGAGGACGTCTACTACGTCTACTTCACCGACCCGGCGCAGTTGATCGCCCGCCGCCAGGCCGCCGACATCACCGACTACGTGAAGGACGTGCCGCACCTGTCGGCGCTGCAGCCGGCGCTGCTGGACATCTTCAAGGACGGCAACGGCCGGTTGTACGGGCTGCCGACCGCGAACTACTCGATGGGCCTGCTGTACAGCCGGACGCTGTTCACCCGGGCCGGCCTCAACCCGGACCAGCCACCGTCCACATGGGACGAGGTGCGGACCGCGGCCAAGAAGATCGCGGCGCTGGGCAACGGCACCGTCGGGTACGCCGACTTCAGCAAGAACAACCAGGGCGGTTGGCACCTGACCGCCGAACTGTTCTCGGTCGGCGCCGAGGTGGCCAGCAAGGATGGCGACAAGTGGAAGGCCGCCTTCAACACCGCCGAGACCAGGCAGATGCTGCAGACGCTGCATGACATGCGCTGGACCGACAACTCGATGGGCACCAAGCAGCTGCTGGAGATCCCGGACGTGCAGCGGATGATGGGCGCCGGCAAGCTCGGCATGTACGTCGCCGCCCCGGACAACGTGCCCACCCTGGTCAAGCAGTTCCAGGGCAAGTACGACACCTACGGGCTGGCCCCGATGCCGGGCGGCAAGGGCACGCTGATCGGTGGCGAGGGCTACATGATCAACCCGAAGGCGTCCCCGGCGAAGATCAAGGCCGGGCTGACCTGGCTGCAGTGGAAGTTCCTGAACCCGGACCGGACCGAGCTGAACATCAAGCGTTTCCTGGACTCCGACCTGCCGATCGGGCTGGCCACCCCGCCCACCCCGGACATCTGGACCGGTGCCGAGCAGACCGCGACGGAGACGCTGAAGAACAAGTACGCGAACATCCCGGTGAAGAACTACGAGCCGTTCCTGACCGGCTCCAAGAACCTGACCGGCAGGCTGGAACCACCCAATGCGCAGGAGATCTACGCCGCGTTGGACAGCGTGATGCAGGGCGTGCTCACCAACTCCGGCGCCAACCCGGACCAGTTGCTGTCCACCGCGGAGAAGAAGGTGAACAGCGCCCTGCTCGCCGTGAAGTGACCGGGCGGTGGGCCGCCGGAATCGCCGACCGGCGGCCCACCCCCTCGCTCCACTGAGGACACTCGTGCTACCGAGGACAGTCCAGACCGGACAGAAGACGGCCCCGGGACGGAAGGAGGTCGACACCCATGACGGGCATCCGCAGGGGATCCGCAACCGCGGTGGTGCCCGACCCGGCCCGGGCGCAGGCCGCCGACCGGGTCGACGGCAGCGGCCGGCCCGGTCGGCGCCCCATCTCCCGGCTGGCCCGGTTCGGGCGGCCGGGGCGGCCGGGTGAGCGCGGCCGGCGCGGCCGCGAGTCGATCACCGGGTACGGGTTCCTGGCCGCGGCGCTGATCTGCTTCGCGCTGTTCTCCTGGTACCCGATCATCCGCGGCGTGCTGCTCAGCTTCCAGCAGGTGAACTTCGTCGGGCCGCCGACCTGGGTCGGCCTGGACAACTTCCGCCGGCTGTTCGCCGACCCGCTGTTCGTCACCGCCTGGCGCAACACGCTCGAGTTCACCGGGCTGGCGGTACTGATCGGGTTCGCGGTGCCGTTCCTGACCGCGGTGGTGCTGAACGAGCTGCGGCACGCCAAGGCCTACTTCCGGCTGCTGGTGTACCTGCCGGTAATGCTGCCGCCGGTGGTTGTCGCGCTGCTCTGGAAGTGGTTCTACGACCCGGGCCCGGGCCTGTTCAACGGCGCGGTGAACGCGGTCGGGCTGCCCGGGCTGAGCTGGCTCGACTCGACCCACACGGCGCTGCTCTCGCTGGTGTTCGTGGCCACCTGGGCGAACATGGGCAGCGCCACGCTGATCTACCTGGCCGCGCTGCAGACGATTCCGGGCGAGCTGTACGAGGCGGCCGAGCTGGACGGCGCCGGGGTGCTGGCCCGGCTGCGGCACGTCACGATCCCGCACACCCGGTTCGTGCTGATCGTCCTGCTGCTGCTGCAGGTGGTGGCGACCATGCAGGTGTTCACCGAGCCGTACGTGATGACCGGCGGCGGCCCGGAGGACTCCACCGTCACCGTGCTGCTGCTGCTCTACCGGTACGCCTTCGTCTACAACGACTTCGGCACCGCCAGCGCGATGAGCATCCTGCTGTTCGGGGTGCTGGGCGCCTTCTCCGCCATCTACCTGCGACTCACCAGCCGGTCGGCTGCGAGCTGAGGGGGATCGCCGTGGTCAGCACCCAAGTCCAGCCCGGTCCGGCCGGCCTGCCCAGCGCCGGCCCGGCCCGCCGCGCCGGTCGCCGTCCACAGGCGACGGAGCCGGTGGTGCGCACGCTGCTGTCCAGCGGCCAGCGGCGCGGCCGGCGGGCCCGGACCATCTACTGGCTGGTCTTCGCGGTCACCCTGCTGCTGTTCACGCTGGCGTTCCTGTTCCCGCTGTACTGGGCGGTGACCGGGGCGATGAAGACCCCGGTCGAGCTGGCCCAGACGCCGCCGACGCTGCTGCCGCAGGAGTGGCACCCGGAGACGTACCGGACCGCCTGGGACGGCCTGAGCCTGGCCCGCTACCTGCGCAACACGCTGCTGGTGGTGGTCGGCGCCTGGGCGGTGCAGTTGGCGGTCGACGTGCCGGCCGCGTACGCGCTGTCCAAGCTGCGGCCCCGGCTCGGCCGGGCGATCCTGGCGCTGATGCTGGTGACGCTGATGCTGCCGGCGTCCGCACTGCTGGTGCCGACCTACCTGACCGTGGCGGACGTGCCGCTGCTACACGTCAACCTGATCAACACCCCGCTGGCGATCTGGCTGCCGGCGGCGGCGAACGCGTTCAACATCTACCTGCTCAAGCGGTTCTTCGACCAGATCGACGAGGACCTGCTGGACGCGGCCAGGATCGACGGCGCCGGCCCGATCACCACGATGTGGCGGATCGTGCTGCCGCTGTCCCGGCCGATCCTGGCGGTGGTGTCCATCTTCGCGATCGTGGCCGCCTGGAAAGACTTCATCTGGCCGCTGCTGGTCTTCCCGGACCCGGACAAGCAGACGGTCAGCGTGGCCCTGCAGCGGGTGGCCCCGGACGTCCCGATCAACTACCTGCTGGCCGGCCTGGTCCTCGCCGGTGCCCCGATGGTGGTGGCGTTCATCATCTTCCAGCGCCAGATCCTGGCCGGCCTGACCGCCGGCGGCGTCAAGGGCTGATCGTCCGGCCGCACCGCCGCGGCCGACCCGCACCGGCGACGCGCCTCGCCGGCGCAGCACACCGGGCCACAGTGCCGCGGCCCGGCAACACCGGGCCGTGGTGCGCCGCGCCCGGAACCAGCGAGCAGCACCCGCACCGAGGGAGGACCTACCGTGCCCGATGCGCGACCGACACCCCAACCGCACTGGTGGCGCGGAGCGGTGATCTACGAGGTGTACCTGCGCAGCTTCGCCGATGGAAACGGGGACGGGATCGGCGACCTGGCCGGCCTCCGGGCGCGGCTGCCGTACCTGGCCGAGCTCGGCATCGACGCGATCTGGTTCAGCCCGTGGTTCCCGTCGCCGATGGCGGACGCGGGCTACGACGTGGCCGACTACCGCGACATCGCGCCGGTCTTCGGCACGCTGGCCGAGGCCGAGGCGGTGATCGAGGCCGCGCACGCCGAGCAGATCCGCATCATCATCGACCTGGTCCCGAACCACTGCTCCAGCGAGCATCCCTGGTTCGTCGAGGCGCTGGCCGCCCAGCCGGGGGCGGCCGCCCGGGACCTGTTCTGGTTCCGGCCCGGCCGCGGCCCGGACGGCGACCTGCCGCCGAACGACTGGGAGTCCATCTTCGGCGGCCCGGCCTGGACCCGGACGTCCACTGTGGACGGCACGCCGGGGGAGTGGTACCTGCACCTGTTCGATCCGAAGCAGCCGGACTTCAACTGGTCGAACCCCAAGGTGCGCGAGGAGTTCGAGGACATCCTGCGGTTCTGGTTCGACCGCGGCGTGGACGGCGTGCGGATCGACTCGGCCGCACTGCTGGTGAAGGACCCGGCGCTGGCCGACTTCGACGTGACCACCGAGTTCGCCCCGGGCGCGCACCCCTACACCGACCGGGACGGCGTGCACGACATCTACCGCGGCTGGCGCGCGGTGGCCGACGCGTACCCGGGCGACCGCGCCCTGATCGGCGAGATCTGGCTGCCCGACCCGGAGCGGTTCACCCTCTACCTGCGACCGGACGAGATGCACTCGGCGTTCAACTTCCCGTTCCTGGAGTCGGCTTGGGACGCCGCGGCGCTGCGGGCGGTCATCGACAGCACGATCGAGGTGCATGCCCGGGTCGGCGCGCCGGCTACCTGGGTACTGGCCAACCACGACGTGACCCGGCCGGTGACCCGGTACGGCCGGGCCGACACGTCCTGGTCGCTCACCTACCGGCAGCACGGCGCGCCGGTCGACCTCGCGCTGGGGTTGCGCCGGGCCCGGGCCGCGGCGCTGCTGGCCGCCGCGCTGCCCGGCGGCGTGTACGTGTACCAGGGCGAGGAGCTCGGCCTGCCCGAGGTGGAGGACATCCCGGACGACCAGCTGCAGGACCCGTTCTGGATCCGGTCCGGCCGCACCAACCGGGGCCGCGACGGCTGCCGGGTGCCGCTGCCCTGGTCCGGGCAGGCGCCGCCGTTCGGCTTCAGCCCGGACGGGGCTGCGGAGCGGCCGTGGCTGCCGCAGCCGGCGGCCTGGGCCGATCGCACGGCCGCGGCGCAGCAGGACGAGCCGGACTCGGTGCTGAACCTGTACCGGGCCGCGCTGGCGATCCGGCACGCCGAACCCGCCCTCGGGGACGGCCCGCTGCGCTGGCTGCCGTCGGCCGACGGCGTGCTCGCCTTCAGCCGGCCGGCCGCCGAGCCCGGCGGGCCCGGTGTCACCTGCGTGGTCAATCTGTCCGATGTGGACGTACCGGTGCCAGCGAACGGTGGCGTGCTGCTGTCCAGCGCGCCGCTGGATGGGGGAACGCTTCCGGTCGACGCCGCCTGCTGGCTGCGTACGACCTGACCTACTCCGCGCGGGGGACGGTCAACGGCGCGGGCACGTTCGCGCTGCAGTTGCAGGCCACCGGCTCGGCCTCGGTCCGCAACGTGGTGGCCACCAACGTCGGCCGGGCCGCACCGCGAACACCGGCTGGCCGGCCGGCCAGCTATCGGAATTCGAGGCCTACGTGAGCTAGTCGGCGCCCCCGACCTGCCGGGCCCGTGCTTCCCTCGAAGGCACGGGCCCGGCAGCTTGTCCAGCGGCTGGGGCTCGGGTTCAGGGGCTGGGGTCGGGGGCGGCGGACGGGCGGGGGAGGGCGACCCGTTCCCGCTCGGCCCAGCTGGCCGCCTCGGTCTGCACCAGCTCGTCCACGGTGATCGCCAGGGTGGCCCGGCGGTCGCCGTCCACGTCGCGGTACGGCCGGCGCCGGTGGTCGAAGAGCACCAGCTCGTGCTGGATGGCCAGGACGAGCTGGTTGTGCCGCAGCCAGTTCTCCCGGTAGCGACCGCGGGTGCTCATGCTGACCAGCACGGTGGCCAGCGCGCCCAGGCCGGCTATCACGCCGGCCGGCGCGTCGACCGCGGCGGCCACCGGGATCGTCGCGGAGACGATCAGGCTGGCGAACTCCAGCAGCCGGCTCAGCCGATGGTTGTTGGCCGCGGTGGTGAGGTGGAACTGCAGGTGCCCGCGGACCGTCTGCGGGATCTCGTCCCAGTGGTCCGGCCGCCACGCGTCCTCCTGCGGCCGACTGCTGTCGTCCATCGTCACCCTGCCCCGTCCGTCGACCGCCGCGGTGCGCCGGAGCGCTACCGATATTGACGCGGAACCCTAGGGCATGACCCTGGTGGCTGACGGGATGGCGCTGAACCCGGATCGTGCGATATCTTCAACGACTCCGGGCAGCAAGGAATGACGACGAAATTCGTCGTGGCGGTCATTTTACGGAGCAGGGGGTCTGGTTTGTCAAGCGCTTCCGCCCTATCGGGTGATGGCGAGGCCGGCGCGGTCGGCGTGGCCGACCGCGATCTCGACCGCGAGCAGGATTACCTCTCGATGCTCTACGAGCGCGTCGACGGTCTGCGCGAGCACGCCGGCGACCGGTTGGCGGCGGTGCTGCTGCAGACCGGCGGCACCCCGCAGCAGCGGTCCCAGCGGGACGCGGCGATCGGGCACTACACCGACCAGGTGGCCCAGTTCGAGGCGGTGGAGGGCAACCTCTGCTTCGGCCGGCTCGACCTCGGCCCCGGCCGGCCCGATGGGTCCGGTGAGTCCGGTGAGTCCGGTGTGGACAGGGTTGGCTCCACTGTGGACGGTGCGCCGGCCAGGCGGTATATCGGCCGGATCGGCATCCTGGACGAGGCGGCCGACTACGAGCCGCTGCTGGTCGACTGGCGCGCGCCGGCGGCCCGGCCGTTCTACCTGGCCACGGCCGCGGCGCCGCTCGGGGTCACCCGGCGCCGGCACATCCGTACCCTCGGCCGCCGCGTGGTCGGGTTGGACGACGAGGTGCTGGACGTCAGCGCCGCCGCGGCCGGGTCGTCCCGGCGGGAGGAGCTGACCGGCGAGGCGGCCCTGCTGGCCGCGCTGAACGCCAGCCGCACCGGCCGGATGCGCGACATCGTGGAGACCATCCAGGCCGAGCAGGACGAGATCATCCGGGCCGACCCGGCCGGCCTGCTGGTGGTGCAGGGCGGCCCCGGCACCGGGAAGACCGCGGTCGCGCTGCACCGGGCGGCGTACCTGCTCTACACGTACCGGGAGGAGTTGTCCGCCCGCGGCGTGCTGATCGTCGGCCCGAACCCGACCTACCTGCGGTACATCTCGCAGGTGCTGCCGGCGCTGGCGGAGACCGGCGTCCTGCTGCGCACCGCCGGCGAGCTCTACCCCGGCGTCGTCGCCGGCGGCACCGAGCCGGACGCGGCGGCCGAGGTCAAGGGCCGGCTGGCGATGACCGGGGTGCTGGCCGCCGCGGTCGCCGACCGGCAGCGGGTCCCGGACGAACCGCTGGAGATCGTCATCGCCAGCGACACCACCGACCGGGACACGCTCACCCTCGACCCGGCCGCCTGTGCCGCCGCCCGGGACCGGGCCCGCCGCACCGGCCAGCCGCACAACCTGGCCCGGCAGCGGTTCGACCTGGAGATCGTGCACGCGCTCTCGGTGCAGCTCGGCGACCGGATCGGCGCCGACCCGTACGCGAACGACCCGCTCGGCGAGGACGACGCGCCGGGCGACGAGAACGTGCTGGAGGAGGCCGACCTGGCCGAGATCCGGCGCGAGCTGCGGGCCGACCCGGGCGTACTGACCACTTTGGACTGGCTCTGGCCGATCCTCAATCCGGAGCAGCTGCTGACCGACCTGTACGCCGCGCCGGACCGGATCGCCACCGCCGCGCCGGGCCTGACCGCGGCTGAACAGGCACTGCTGGCCCGGGACCTGACGGCCGACTGGACCCCGGCCGACGTGCCGCTGCTGGACGAGCTGGCCGAGCTGCTCGGCCAGGACGACCGGGACCTCGAGCTGCTCGCCGAGCACCGGCACCGCCAGCAGGTCGCGTACGCCGAGGGGGCGCTGGAGATCATGCACGGCTCCCGCCCGCTCGACCTGGAGGACGAGATCGACCCGGACATCCTGACCGCGGCCGACCTGCTCGACTCCGGGCAGCTCAGCGAGCGGCAGGCCGATGCCAACCGGCTGACCGCGGCCGAGCGGGCCGCCGCCGATCGCACCTGGACCTTCGGGCACATCATCGTGGACGAGGCGCAGGAGCTCTCGCCGATGGCCTGGCGGCTGCTGATGCGGCGCTGCCCGAGCCGGTCGATGACGCTGGTCGGCGACGTCGCGCAGACCAGCGACCCGGCCGGCACCTCGGCCTGGGCGGCCACCCTGGGCCCGTACGTCGCGGACCGCTGGCGGCTGACCGAGCTCACGGTCAACTACCGCACCCCGGCCGAGATCATCGCGCTGGCCGGTCGGCTGCTCGCCGGCATCGACCCGGCGCTGCGCCCGCCCCGCTCGGTCCGCGAGACCGGCGCCCCGCCGCGGGTGATCGGCACCGACCGCGCCGG